>NHCFR05603__coassemble_724_pt1 | contig 19760 bp, 18 predicted proteins | sample NHCFR05603__metabat2_high_PE_044 | metagenome-assembled genome bin NHCFR05603
TGTTCCGGCCGTGCGCTTCGCGCACAGGAACATGATGTCCCCTTCGCTGCAAGGCGGCTCCGCCAGCCTTGCAGCGAAATTCCGATCCCGGGCCGGGTCAGGAATCGCCCGACAAAATCCGGTTGAGGCTGTCAATCATTTCCGCGTCCTTGAGGCGGAACTTGATTTCCACGCGGCGGGAAGCTTCCTTGTCCTCCACGCCGTAGGCGTCGTACTTCAGCTGGCTTTCCGAGCGGCCGTTGGCCGTAATCATCATGCGCAGCTGGTCCTTTTCCGCGTCCGTCAGGCCCACGAAGCTCTCGCCCAGGCAGTAGTTCACCACCGCCAGCGCGCGCCGCTGGGACAGGTCGAGGTTATGCTCATAGGTGCCGTCGCTGTCCGTATGGCCCTCGATGATAATCTCCGCGACATAATCCGCGTTTTCCTGGCTCATCAGGGTGCGGAAGTAGAGCGGAATCAGCTGATCCAGCAGGGCGCGTCCCTCTTCCTTGATGTTGGCGCGGTCCGTGTCGAAGAACACCGCGTTGCGCAGCGTAATCGCGCCCGTCTGGGCGTCCACGTCCACCTCCAGGCCGGTTTGCGAAAACGCGTCGCGCAGCTGTTCCACGATGCGGGCGCGGACGCCCACCAGCTCGTCAATCTGCGCGGCCTGGGCATCCAGGACGGCCTTCTGCTCGTTCAAAAGCGTCTCCAGGTCCGTCACGCGCAGGCGTTCCGTCAGCAGCTCCGCATCGCGCGCGCTCAGCAGGATTTCCCGGTTTTCCAGGTCCTCGGAATACTCGTCCAGCTGCCGCCGCGCCTCGGCGATTTCCTCTTCGGACAGGGCCAGCAGCCGCTCCTGCTCCTCAATTTGCTCCTGCTGCAAAATCAGCCGCGCCAGCGACTGTTCCAGCTCTTCCTGGCTGGCGGCCAGCGCCTCGTTCTTCTCCGCCAGCTCCGCTTCGCGCTCGGTCAGCGTGAACTGCTGCGTGTTCAGCAGCGCCTGCAGGGAGGAAAGGGCCCGCTGGTTTTCCTGCAGCTCCTCCTGCGACCGCGCAAGCTGCTCCTGCTGCAGGGCCAGCTCCTCCTCCTTGGCGGCCAATTCCGCCTCCTTGGTGTCCTGCAGCGTCACATAGCGGTTAAAGGACAGGAACAGCAGCAGCACAAACATCAGCAGCAGCGCCGCCATCATGTCCGAATACGACATCCAGTAGGACTGGTTTTCCGGGCGCGGCTTTCCCCTGCCGATACCCCTGGCCAGCAAGTCAGCTCACCTCCTTGGACGCATCGTCGCTCCGCGCGGGACCCGCCGCGCGGCCGATGGTTTCCTCCAGGGACACCATGGTTTCCTGGATATCCGAAAGCGTGCTGTGGATTTGGCGGGTCAGGTTCTGCATGTTTTCGTCAAACAGCCCCAGCGCGTTGGCCAGCCCCACCTCGATGCTCTCCACAAACGTCTTGTACGCGCCGCGCAGCAAATCGGCGCTGGCGCGCATTTCCATGGCCACCTGCTCGAGCGATTCGCTCTGCGCGTTTGTGCGTTCCTCCAGGCCGGAGACAAACTTGTCCGTCCAGACGGTATAGTCCTGAAAGCTCCCCTGCAGCTTGGCCTGGTATTCCTGCAGGGCCGACAGATAGCGCGCCTGTTTGCGGGAAGCCTCGTTCATCTCCTCGAGCAGGTCGGCCGTGCCCTCCTGCGTCTTGGCGATGCGCTGCGTGGCCGTCTCCATATCACCGACAAAGCCGGCAAACTTGGCGATGATGTCCTCCGCCACGCCGTGTATGTTCGTCACGTCGCGGGTAATGGCCGAGACGGACTCCAGCATGCTCCGCTGGTTCTCCTGCATCTGCGCCTGGCCCTGCGAAGCGGTTTCCAGCGTTTCGCCCAGGTGCTTGAACTGCCCGTCCAGCGAGGAATTCATCCGGTCGATGAATCGCGCGACGATATAGTCCAGCCCGTCTATCTGCGCGCGGGTTGCGGCGTTGATAAAATCGTCCATCGTGCGCTGCACCGGCGCCATGGCGGACGCGACGGCCTGGTGAATTTCCCCGGCCACGCGCGTGCTCATCTCCTGCGTGAACTGGGACATCATATCGGTCTGGTCGCGTTCCAGCGCCAGTATCTGCGACGGCGTGTCGGGCGGCTGCGGGAGCGCCGTGGCATAAAACGCGGCCGTAAACGCATCCAGCGCGTCGCGCGCGCGTCCGGCCGCATATTTGTTGAGCACGTTGAACAGGAGCGAGGCAATCAGGCCCACGATGGACGTGTTAAACGCCAGCGCGATGCCCCCGGTCAGGCTGACGTAGGAATCCATGTCCATCAGGTCCAGCCCGTCCAGGCCTATTGACAGGCCGACAAAGGTTCCCAGAATGCCAATGGACGTGCAAAGGCCCGGGATGATATCCGCCAGCGCCGCGCGGCCCGGCAGGGTGATGATGTTCTCTTCGTTGATGTAATCCGCCACGTCTACCGGCGCGCCGCGCTCGCGCATCATATCCGCGCTTTGCAAAAACGCCCGCCACGCAGGCTGAAGCCGCTTTCCCAGAAAGCCCGGCTCCGCCCACAGCGGCCTGGCCAGCTTTGCCTTGGCGCCCTCGCGGAGGGTTTCCGTCGCGCGGCGCAGAATGCCGGCGTTGCGCAGCACCGGCCGGACGCATTTGCATACGCCCATGAGAAACACAATTCCCGTCAGAAGGTAAAACAGCGCGTCTGGAAAAGCGCGGTTGAGGAAAGTGATAAACTGTTCCATCGTCTCCACCTGCCGTATGTAGAATCGTCAACACGGGCTGACAAACGGTTTTATCATATAAACGGACTTCCCGGGCAAATTCGTGCAGCGCCGTGCGATTCTCTTTTGCCACAAGAATTATTTTCATGATGGACACAAAAATTTCACATTTCGCATCATTGCATCGTTCGACATTTTCCGCTATAATAACCATGAGCCTACTAGATATAAGCGCGAAATACCCCGTTTTCATAATAATCTCGGGGCATATCTATTATTAAGACACAGCGCAAAGAAAGGATGATATACCGATGAGCCGAAGAAAGTCGCTTGATCCCGCGGTGATAGAGAGCATCGCCCAGAACATCTTTAACGTCATGCCCCTGCTGCGCAAACGCCTCCTGCATATGGACGTGATTCAAAGCGAACACGGCATTCCGCTTTCTCATGTGCAGGTGTTGAGCATGCTCAACGAAACCGGGTCCATGTCCGTATCGGAGATTTCCCACCGCCTGGGCATTGCCAAGCCGAACATTACGCCCCTTGTCGATCGTCTGATTGAAGAAAAGCTGGTGGACCGCATCCGCGACACGCAGGATCGCCGGGTGGTCAACGTTGTCATCCTGGAAGCAGGCCGCGAAAAGCTGGCGGCAATACGCGCCACGATTGGCGAGCAGGTTCAGGAATGGGCGCAGAACATTTCCGCCGCCGATTTTCGCGAGCTGGCGGATGCGCTGTCCAGCCTGACGCGCATTCTCAGCAACGTGCAAAAAGGATAATTCAGCCTATCGCTTTGTGCAAAGGCCCCGGTCGGCGACCGGGGCCTTTTTGCCGCAAACGGCGCGGAACGCAGCCGCTCCGCGCCCATTCCCTTGCGTTATCCCACCACCAGGTTGAGCAGGCGGCCCGGCACATAAATGGCCTTGCGCACGGTTTTTCCCGCCAGGAGCGCCTGGACTTCCTGGCGCGCGAGCAGCGCGTCGGTGTCCCGGGCCGTCAGCGAGGTCGCCACCATCATACGGCCGCGGACCTTGCCGTTCATCTGGATGGCGATTTCCACCTCGTCCCGGACCAGCGCCTTCTCGTCCCACTGCGGCCAGGGATGGCGAACCAGCGACGTCTCATGGCCCAGATTGCGCCAGATTTCCTCGGTGATATGCGGCGCGACGGGGTTGAGCAGCTGTACCAGCACGGAAAGCTCGCCGCGCGTGACCTGCCCGCTGGCATACAGCGCATTGACCAGCGACATCATCGCCGCGATGGCCGTGTTAAACTTCATGCGCTCGTAGTCCTCGGTCACTTTCTTGATGCAGGCATGCACCTGCGCAAGCATCTCGGGGCGAATGCCGTCGCTGTCCGCCAGCATCTCCTGCAGCCGCCACAGCCTGTCCAGGAAACGGCGGCAGCCGACCGCGCCGTTGGTCGACCACGGAATGGCCTGGTCAAACGCGCCCATGAACATCTCGTACAGCCGGAAAGCGTCCGCGCCCAATTCATCGACGATATCGTCCGGGTTGATGACGTTGCCGCGCGACTTGGACATTTTCTGCCCGTCCTCGCCCAGAATCATGCCGTGCGAGGTGCGCCTGCGGTACGGCTCGGGATAGCCGACGACGCCGATATCGTAGAGGAAGCGGTGCCAGAAGCGGCTGTAGAGCAGGTGCAGCGTGGTATGCTCCATGCCGCCGTTGTACCAGTCCACCGGGCCCCAGTAATTCAGCTGCTCCGGGTCGCCGAGCGCCTTATCGTTGTGCGGGTCCATGTAGCGCAGGAAATACCAGCTTGACCCGGCCCACTGGGGCATGGTGTCCGTCTCGCGCCGCGCGGGGCCGCCGCAGTGCGGACAGGTGGTCCGGACCCAGTCCTCCATGGCGGCCAGCGGGCTTTCTCCGCTGTCGGTGGGCTCGTAGTTATCGCAGTCGGGCAGGAGCAGCGGCAGCTGGTCCTCCGGCAGCGGCACCCAGCCGCACTTTTCGCAAAAGACCAGCGGAATGGGTTCGCCCCAGTAGCGCTGGCGCGAAAAGACCCAGTCGCGCAGCTTATAGTTGACTTTCTCCTGGCCCAGCCCTTTCTCGCGAAGCCATTGGGTAATGGTCTTCTTGGCCTCTTCCACCTTCAGGCCGTTGAGGAAGCCGGAATTGACCATCACGCCGTCGGCAATGTCCGTATACGCTTCCTTGTCCACGTCGCCGCCCGCGACCACTTCGATAATGGGCAGCCCGAACTTCCGGGCAAACTCCCAGTCGCGCGTGTCATGGCCGGGCACGGCCATGATGGCGCCCGTGCCGTAGCTCATCAGGACATAGTCGCTAATCCAAACGGGGATGCTCGCGCCGGTCACGGGGTTGACGGCGCGCAGCCCGTCAATCTGCACGCCCGTCTTGTCCTTGGCCAGCTCCGTGCGCTCAAAATCGCTCTTGCGGGCCGCGGCGGCACGGTAGGCCATCAGCTCGTCGTAGTTGCCGATGCGCTCGCGCATCTCCTCCAGGAGCGGGTGCTCCGGTGAAATGACCATATAGGTCGCGCCAAAGAGCGTATCCGGCCGCGTGGTAAACACGCGCAGGCGGCGGTCGGTGCCCTCCAGCAGGAAGTCCACCTCCGCGCCGGTCGAACGGCCTATCCAGTTGCGCTGCTGCGCCTTGACCTTCTCGATGAAGTCCAAATCGTCCAGCCCGTCCAGCAGCTTCTGCGCATATTCGGTAATGCGCAGCATCCACTGGCTTTTTACCCGGCGCACGACCTCTCCGCCGCAGCGCTCGCAGACGCCGTCCACCACCTCTTCGTTGGCCAGGCCGATTTTGCAGGAGGTGCACCAGTTGATGGGCATTTCGGCCTTATACGCCAGCCCCTTTTCGTACAGGCGGAGGAAAATCCACTGCGTCCAGCGGTAGTAGGCCGGGTCGGTCGTGTTGACCTCGCGCGACCAGTCGAAGGAAAACCCCAGCCGCTTGAGCTGGCTGCGGAAACGATTCACGTTGTTTTCGGTGACGATGCGGGGATGAATCTTGTTTTTGATAGCAAAATTCTCCGTCGGCAGGCCGAAAGCGTCCCATCCGATGGGATAGAGCACGTTGTATCCTTCCATGCGGCGCTTGCGGGCGATAATGTCCAGGGCCGTATTGGAGCGCGGATGGCCCACATGCAGGCCCGCCCCGGAAGGGTAGGGGAATTCGATAAGGCAAAAATACTTGGGCATGCCGTGATTGTCCAGCGCGCGGAACGCGCCCGTCTCTTCCCAATGCTTTTGCCACTTCGGTTCGATGTTTCCAGGATTGTATTCCGGAATCTGCATGACAAAGTCCCCTTGTTCATATTTTTACAGTATAAGAGGATAGCAAGGGGGAGACGCAATGTCAAGCGTTTTGGCGTTTTTGCATCGCGCGGGCGCATTTTTGCTGGCCCTGATGGGCGGCTGGGACGGCACGCTCCGCCTCCTGCTGGTCATGATGGCGCTTGACTATCTCTCCGGACTTGTGGCGGCGTGCCTGGGCCGAAGCCCGCACACGCTTTCCGGCTGCATCGACAGCCGCGCGGGGCTGACCGGCCTGCTGCGCAAGGGCCTCATCCTCATGGTGCTGGCGGTCGCGGCGCAAATCGACACCACCATTGACGGCACGTTCGTCCGCGCGGCCACCGCCTGGTTCTATATCGTCAACGAGGGGATATCCGTGCTGGAAAATGCGGCCATCGCAGGGCTTCCCCTGCCGGGTCGCCTGCTGGAGATGCTGGGCCGCAGCAAGCGGAGGGCCGGCCAGACGCCGCTGTAAACCGCGCGTCCTCCGCCGCCGGACGGCGCCGTTTTTCCCTTCGCCGCGCGGGCGTTCTTTTCCGTCCTCTCCCCTTGTAAAATGGGTGTGCTTGCGCTATAATAACCTATAAAGCAGCGAGGGGTGAAAACCGGTATGAGCGCAGGCAGCGATACGATGCAATTCAGGCCCATTAACGAGCCGCACGATTCTGCGGAGAGTATCATCATGCGCGTATACGAAGCGCTCAAAGCCAAGGGATACGACCCGATTATCCAAATCGTCGGCTACCTTATCTCCGGCGACCCCACCTACATTACCAGCTATCAGGGGGCGCGCTCGCTGATTTGCCGGCTGGAGCGGGATGAAATCCTGGAAGAGTTGACGCAGTTTTATGTCGCTGCGCGCGACAAGGGATAATATGCAAAGGGTACGGCTTGGCGCGCGGGGCCCCGTGGTTCCGCGCCTTTTGTTTGGAACGTTGACCATGGGCCCGCTGCAGCGAAACCTGCCCGTGGAGCAGGGAGCCGCGCTGATTTGTCATGCCGCCGCGCACGGGGTGGATTTTGTCGATACGGCGGAGTACTACCACACCTACCCCTATATCCGGGCGGCCATGCGGACGTATCCGAAGCTGATGGTCTGTACCAAATCCTACGCCTATGATGTGGACGGCGCGCGGCGGTCGGTGGAACTGGCCCAGGAAGGCATCGGCCGCGCCTATATCGACGTGTTTTTGCTGCATGAACAGGAAAGCGGGCATACGCTGCGCGGGCACAGACAGGCCTTCGAGTATTATCTTCGCCTGCGGGAAGAGGGCGTCATCGGCGCCGTGGGCATTTCCACCCATCATGTGGCCGCCGTGCGCGCGGCGACGCGCTGGCCCGGCATGGACGTGGTGTTCCCCATTGTCAACCGGCGCGGCCTGGGCATCGTGGACGGCACGCGCGAGGAGATGGAGCGCGCCGTTTTGTCCGCGCATGAGGCCGGCCTGGGCGTGATGGCCATGAAGGTGCTGGGCGGCGGACACCTGATTGGCGCGCGGGAAGAAGCCCTGGACTATGCGCTGCGCCTTCCCGGCGTGGACGCGCTGGCCCTGGGCATGCAGTCGCAGGCCGAGATTGATTACAACATCGCCTGCGTTGAGGGGCGGCAGCCGGATGCGGATTGCGTCCGGATAACGGCCGGCGCGCCCCGCAGGCTGTTGGTGGAGGATTGGTGCGAAGGCTGCGGCCGATGCGTGCAGCGGTGCGGGCAGAAGGCCCTCTCGCTGCGCGACGGACGGGCCGTGGTAGAGGACGCGCGGTGCGTGCGCTGCGGCTACTGCGCGGCCGTCTGCCCGCAGTTCTGTTTGAAGGTGGTGTAGAGATGGAGCGTATTCTGGCGCTGGATGTCGGCGAAAAGCGCATAGGCGTGGCCGTCAGCGACGAGCTGGGCCTGACGGCGCAGCCGGTCGGCCTGATTGTGCGCGTCGGATGGGGGCCGGACACCAAAGCCGTGGCGGCATACGCGCAGACGTATCAGACGCGCACGGTACTCTGCGGCCTTCCGCTGAACATGGACGGCAGCGAAGGCGCGCAGGCGCAGAAAACCCGCGCCTTTGCGCAGCAGCTGGCGCAGGCCGGGCTGACCGTGCTCTTCTGGGACGAGCGGATGACCACGGTCACCGCGGAGCGCGCGCTGATAGAGGGCGGGAAGCGCCGCGCGCAGCGGCGCGACCTGGTGGACCGGACGGCGGCGGCCGTTATCTTGCAGGGCTATCTGGACGCACATCGTGAAAAAGAGAGGGATAAGGCCATGGAACGCAACGAAGAGAATATCGTGGAACTCATCGGCGAGGACGGCACGCCCGTGTCCTTTGAACACCTGATGACCCTGGAACATCAGGGCCAACGGTATATCCTCCTGACGCCGGCAGAGCCGGAAACGCCCGATGAAGAAGGCTCGGTCGTCATCATGCGCATCAGCCGGGACGAGCAGGGCGAGGACTGCTATATCGTCGAGGAGGACGACGAAATCCTCGACGCGGTCTTCAACCGTTTCCTGGAGCTCTCGGAAGAAGAGGAAGACGAGGAAGAGGAATAGCGCCGGCGCGCCCTAGGACACGATGTGCTCAATCCACTCGCGCTGCAACACGATGATGGCGCCGCGCAGGACGCTGCTCATCTCCTGGGGGGCTGCGACGATGCAGGGGAGCTGACGGTCGCCGCCGCTCTGCCGGCGGAGGGCCTCGCAGACCTGCTCGATATACATCTCGCCAAAGGGGCCCGCATAGCGGCAGTCGATGACGATATGCGTAGGATCCAGCAGCCACAGCACGCCGTGCAGCATATCGGCAGCGCTCTGAGCCGACTGGCACAGGGCCTGCCGATAGCGCTCCGGCGACTGCGCGGCAACCTGCGCAATATCCGTCGCCTGCACGTCCCGGCCCGTATCGCCGCACAGGCCAAGCCGGGCCGCGAAGGCCTGCTGGGACAAATCGTTTTCATAAATGCCGTGGGGCCCGAGCAGCTGGCCTGCGTCGCCCGCGGTGGCGTTCAGGCCGCGGAGAAGATTGCCGTTATGCACCGCGGCGCCGCCCACGCCTTCGCCGATATAAAGGTAATACAGCAGCTCGCAGGTGTTCTGCTGGGTCAACGCGTCAAAGGCCCGGACAGCAAACTTGACGTCCTCGTCCACATAGTATTCAAAGGGGCCGAGCTGTTCCGTCAGCGTCTGTTTGATGCGCAGCGCATTGAGCTCCGGCAGCCGCTGGTTGGTGATGCGGTCGCGGGCGATTTCGTAGGGGCCGGGCGTCACCACGCCGACGCCCAGCAACGCCCGTCCGTCCAGCGCGGCGTCCAGCTCCCCGCGCACCCGCCGCAAAAAGGCGTACAGGCTTTCGACATATCCGCCGGCCGCCTCCTCCGAAGCGCCGGTGCGCACCACCGTCAGGTCAAACCCCATCAGGGTATAGCGAAAACGCCGCCCGGACAGGTCGAGAATCAGCCATGCATGCCCGTCGCCGCGCAAAGAGATGTTTTCGGCTTTGCGTCCGTAGCATTTGCGCCCGTCTCGCTGCACCGGAGAAAAAGCCAGCACCTGCTGCTCCCGCAGCACATCTATCAGATTGGTCACGGTCATCAGGCTGACGCCCGTGGCTTCCGTCAGCGCCTGCCGGGTCATCTGCGGATGCCGGATGAGCTGCGCGAGGATTTTGCGCATGTTCTGCTTGCGGATGGCGGATTGGTCAATCGTCTTCATACCATCATCCTTTCAGACGCCTTTCAGACAGCGCGCCAGCGCCCGGCCCATTTCCTCGCCCAGGCGCTCTGCCTCGCCGGGCGCGGCGGGCAGCCTTCCGTAGAGGAAGGCGGATTCCCGCGCGGCATACGCGCCGCGGCGGATATCGTCCCTGGTGGGCAGATAGCCCAGCAGCTCCTCCGCGCAGCCCAGGGTCAGGGCGTCCGGGCGGCAGAGAATCTGGCGAATCTGCTCGCCGGTTTTTGTGAACCCTTCAAACGGAAACGCGATGACCGGCACGCCGCCCAGCACCACCGCCTGCGCCGCAATGGACTCCTGCGTCCGCAGGTTGGGGAAGCTTTCCAGCATCTTTTGCTTCCATGCCAGCGCGACGCGGCCCGCCGGAGTTTCCTCGCCTCCCGCGCGCCTGGCCGCCTGACCCGCCATGTCGGCGATATCCTCCCGGGTGGCGGGCGTCAGGCGCAGCACAAAGGGGATGCGCGCCGCCCACAGCGTGGCGGGACACGGGCGAAGGGAGGACAGGAAGGCGCGCGCAATCTCTGCCGCAAAGGCTTCCATCCGGGCTTCCGTAGGCTTCCAGGGGTCAATGTCGCCGCAAAGGCCGTTCAGATACAGGCTGTGGCAGCCACGGCGTTCCATCTGACGGCAGACCGCCCCGGAAAAATCCGCCGAAATGCCCGGAATGCGCCCGCGGAAGACGCCATGGCAGGCCGCGCTGACCATCGCGATGGGCGTCCCTTCCCCACGGTCCAGCCAGAAGCCGCGCACCATGCGGTCCACCGGGCCGTCCGGGCTGGCGCGGTTATACAGATAGTCGCCCTGCGCCGGAGCGGCCGCGCGGCGGATCCCCGTGACCTCGCGCACATCCCCGGCGGCGGCGTCCACCGCCCTGCAGATTCGCGCCGCAACGGTCGCCACATACACCGCGTCGGGCACGCCGCAGCCCTCATGGTATTTCACGCAGGGGCCGGTATGCGTATGGACGCTGACCAGCATCACCGCATCGGCGGGCACGCCCAGCGTCCCCGCGTGCCCGATGACCTGCGCGCATACCTCTGCGCTCAGGCCCAGCAAGTCGCAGGAAATCATCAGCGCCCGGCGGGCGCCGTCCTCCAGCAGCACCGCCCGGGCATACAGCGGGTCGAGCACATATTTCGCCTGCCGCTGCAAATAGTACCCATAGCCGGCCAGCTCCACGCCCAGGGGCGGGGTCAACAGGGTTTTGCCAAAGCCCGCGCGCATAAGCCGCACACCTCCTCAGGCCAGGCCGGGAACGCGTGCCCGGTACCGCTCCAGCAGCCGCGCGTTCCAGGCGTCCCCGCCGTCCATATTGCTGGATTGGAAAAAATCCGCCGCAAAGCCCTCTGCCAGCGCAAGCTCCTTCACCCGGCAGACGATGGCCTGCAGGATTGCCGCGCCTACGGCCGTGGAGGTCGGCCCCACCATGCTGCCATCCGCCGCCCGAAAGGAGGCGTCGCCGGGCGTTCCGCCGTTGTCCAGCACGATATCCGCCGTCTCGTACAGCCGAAGGCCCGCACGGTTGCGCGGCGCGACCGCGGCGGAATGGGCCAGGGAGGTCAGCGCAATCACGCAGGTTCCCTGCGCCCTCAGGCGCTGCGCCAGCAGGACGGGCACGGCGTTGCGGCCGGAGTTGGACGCCACGATGCACACGTCTCCGGGCGCGACCGGGTATTTTTCCAGCAGGATGTCCACCCAGCGGTCGTCCCGCTCCTGCAGGGAGCTGCCCGCCGCGCTGCGGTGCAGCATCAGCGCCTCTTCCAGCATCGGGCAGACGCACGCCAGCCCGCCGGCGCGGTAAAACACTTCCAGCGCCAGCAGGTGCCCGTGCCCTGTGCCAAAGGTATAGACCATGCCCCCGTTCCGGATAGCATTCGCGATGCGCCGCGCAGATTCCTCCATGGCGTTCCGCTGGGAGCGCAGCGTTTTTTCCAGCAGCCGCGACAGGTTGGTGAAATAGGCTTCAATGGCATCCATGGTATATCCCCCTGTACGTTTTTTGCATCCGTGCCAGCACCTGCGCGTCCGGCTCTCCCTCGCGCAGCAGCAGATGAATCACGGCGCCCAGTTCCGGCGGGCAGTCCAGCCGGCAGACCTCGGCCTCCGGGCACTGCCGCGTCAGCGCGGCGGCAAACAGGCTCCGCGCCTGCGCGCTGTGGTTGAAAATGCCGCCGTACAGGCCCACCCTGCGCACGGCCGGCGCTTTTTTCATCATGCAGGCCGCCTGCGCCGCCAGGCGCTCCATATTGCCGCGCAGGATTTGCGCCGCGGCGGCATCCTCCCCCTGCTCCGCCCGCGCCAGGACGCAGCGGGCAAAGCCGGCCATCCGGTCCGGCGTAAAGGAAGGCGCGTAGACAACGTCGATAAGCCCCCGGGCCGTCTTCGCGCCGAAGCAGTCCAGCGCGTCCGCCGTCAGGGCTGTCGCGGGGCCTACGCCGTCCGCCTCGGCGGTGACGGCCAGCAGCGCTTCCCGGGCCAGCGTATAGCCGCTGCCCGCATCCTGCAGGAGATACCCCCAGCCGCCGCTGACGTACTGACGCCGCCGTTCATCCACCATCAGCAGCATGGAACCCGTCCCGCAGATGACGATTAACCCCGGCGCGCCCTTGGCAAAGCCCACCAGGGCAATATAGGCGTCCGACTGCAAATCCAGCGGAAACCCCGCCAGCTCTCCCACGGCGAACTGGCGCAGGGTTTTTTCGTCCGCCGGCCCGTCCAGCGCAGACATGCCCACGCAGACCCCCAGCACGACGGGCTCGCCGCATTGCGTGCGCAGCGCGCGAATCATCCCTGCCAGCCTGGTCCGGGCCGTCGGAATCCCGATGTTGTGATGGTTCAGACCTTCTCCGTAGGTTACGGCCAGCACGCGGCCGTCCGGCGCCACGGCCACCGCCGTGGAATGGGTGCCTCCGCCGTCGACGCCAATGAGAATACCCACGGTGCCGCCCTCCTTCCCGCATCATACCGCTTTATACATTCCACACGGGCGATACATAGGTGCTGTAAAACTGCATGCCGAATTTCCGGCTGCTGTCCAGCGGTTCCTCCTCCAGCTCGCACAGAGCGGACAGCGTGCCCGCGCAGTAGCGGAGGACGGCGTCCTGCACATCCTCCAGCCGGCCGATGACGCTGCCGTACCGCAGGGCCATCACCTCCCAGCCGTTGCGCTTGTTGTCCCGCTCCCACAGCGCCCGGTGCTGCGCGCGCAGGGTTTTGTACGCGTCCAGCAGCTCGGGGATGCGCCGCCGCGCCATATCGTCCAGCCAGGCCCGGTCGCCGGCCAGGTAGCGGGGACGCAGCTCCGTCAGCAGCAGAGCCTTCTGCCGGCACACCTCGAAAAGCGCAGAGGCGTAGCGGCATTCCGGCAGATGCTGATAGGGCGCCAGCAGCGAAAGCGCCTCCTCGCTGCGGGCGACGCTCTCGCGCAGCTCCTCGCCCTGCGGGCCCAGGGGATAGAGCAGGTCGCAGTACACCAGAGCTTTCCCCGTCCGCCTGTCCCGCTCGTCGGGGTAGAACATGCCAAAGGCGCGGAACGCATCCCGCGGCAGGCCGCTGATGCATTCGCCGGCGGCTTCCACGGCCTCGCGCGTGCAGCCGTTCCCACGCCAGCAAAACTCCGAAAACAGCGGCAGCTGGCTGACGGCCAGGAAATGGTTCGTCTCCGCCCCATCGTCTCCCCACAGGGTCGCCATCACGGTTTTGACCCCGCGCCGGGCGCAGACTGCCAGGGCCGGCTCCATGGTCGCATAGCTCAGCCGCACATGGGGCAGAAAGCCGCTCCATGTCCAGATGCCGCCGGCAAATATCGTATGCGCGTTCATCCGCTCATGCTCGGCCAGCATGTGCTCATACCAGTCCGCGTCCGTGTGATAATAGTCCCAGTAGACCAAATCGACCTCCGGCAGCCCGTCGATAACGGACTGCGGAATGCGCGCGGCGCGGTCATAGTACTCGTTGTCCCGGGAGCCCAGGCGGAAGAACATATCGCTCCACATCATCGGGCGGAAGCCGTATTGTCTGCACAGCGCGACCACCTTGTCCAGATGGCGGCTGAGCAGCGCGAAGCGATCCGTCGGCCCGTGCTTGGCATAGTAATTTCCCAGGCCCACGCCGTGCGCCTCGTCCATGCCGATGTGCAGCCGTGCGCCGCGCACGCAGGCCCGCATGGCGCGAATCTCCGCCTCGATAAACCGGTAGGTTTCCGGCTCGTCCGCTAGGATGACCGCCGGCTGGTCGCGCAGGTGAATATTTTCGTTCCATTGCAGAAACTGCCCCAGATGGCCCAGCGTCTGGATGCAGGGCACCAGCTCGATGCCCAGGGAGGCCGCGTGCGCGTCCAGCGCCCGCAGCTCCTCCGGGGTATAGCGGCCGCGCAGATACCCCAGATACCGGTATTCCGGCACGGTAAAGGTATCTTCCGTATAGAGCACCAGCAGGTTCATGCCCAGCGCGGCAAGAACGTTCATGTACCGCTTGCAGGCCTCCACCGTCATCACGGCGTTGCGCGAAACGTCCAGGAAGCAGCCGCAGGAGTCAAACCGCTTCCGCTCGCGGACGGACAGCACCGTCTGCCCGCCTGCCAGCTCCTGCGCCAGCCGAAAAAAGCCGCGCGCCAGGGCGGGCTTGCTCTCCGCGACGATGCGGACCTGCCGGGCATCCCCGAGCACCGAGAGGCCCTCGCCTTCCTCCACATCCACCCGTATGTCGGCGTTACACCCCGTCAGGGCAAAGACCATGCTGCGAAGACGGTCGATTTCACAGGACGAAAACACGGCTTCTCCTCCTCCCTGCGCGGCCGCCGCGGCCACGCATGCTTTCCGCATAGTAAGCATGCTTCTACGTCCGTTCTGCAGTTTCCTGCAAAAAATGCATTTTATAAAAAGATTTTATAAATGCTTGATTTTAAGTAGGCGCTATGCTATACCGGCCTTGGCCGATAGAAGAGAAGTTTGGGAGGTGAGGCGTATGCGGCTTGCTCCTCTGGATGCGAGGAGGGAGGCGCCCGTCCGCAAGCAGAAGCGTCGCAGATTTCGCCTGGATGACCTGGAGCTGTCCCTGCTCAGCCTGCCGACGGTGCTGTGGTTCATCGCGTTTTGCTATGTGCCCATGTTCGGCATCGTGTTCGCCTTCAAGAACTACAAGTACAGGCCGGGCAAGGGGTTTCTGTACAGTCTCTTCGTGTCAAGCCGCTGGGTGGGGCTGAAGAATTTCGAATTTCTGTTCCGTTCGCCGGACATCCGGAATATTTTCCGCAATACCATCGGCTACAACATCGCCTTCATCTGCATCGGCGTGACGCTGCCGGTGGCGCTGGCGATTATGATGACGCACCTGCATTCGCGCAAGCTGGCCAAGGTCTGCCAGACGGCGGTGTTCCTGCCCCATTTTCTGTCCTGGGTGGTGGTCAGCTACTTTGTGTACGCCTTTCTCTCCACCGACAAGGGCCTGATCAACGCGATGCTGGCCTCCATGGGCATGAAGCGCGTCATGTGGTATCAGGAAAGCGCCTACTGGCCCGGGCTGCTCATCTTTATCAACACATGGAAGACCTTCGGCTATTCCATGGTCGTATATATGGCGACCATTACCGGCATTGATCAGACGCTCTATGAAAGCGCCGTCATTGACGGCGCGACCAAATGGCAGCAGACGCGCTCCATTACCCTGCCGCTGCTGCGCCCGGTCATCTCCATTATGTTTATCATGAACGTGGGACATATCTTTTCCACGGACTTCGGCCTGTTTTTTCAGGTCACCCGCGACTCAAACTCCCTTATCAGTGTAACGCAGACCCTGGACGTGTATGTATACAAGGCGCTGATGCAATCCCATAACTACAACTACTCCTCCGCCGTAGCGTTTCTCCAGAGCGCCTTGGGCTGCGTCCTGCTGCTGATTGCCAACCGGACCGTCAAGCTCATAGACCCCGAAAGCGGTATTTTCTAATACGGAAGCAGGAGGGTATCGCCATGCCAAAGAGCCGGAAAAAAAGCCACGTCGATGGGCTGGGACGCTTCAACGCCATACGGCCTGCGGTCAACGTGCTGTATTCTCTCCTTTGGGAGAAGGTCTACGCGGACTATGAAAACGCCATCTTAAGCACCCTGGGGTCCTTCAGCTTCGACAAGACCAACGTGGAACCCGAGCATGCCGCCTGCAACGCCGTCATGGGAAAATACATGGCGGAGCTTTACACGGGCACCCTGGACATCGACGAAATGCTGCCGACCATCCAGGAAGAACTGCGCGTTGCCGGGTATGAGACCGTCATGGCCGAGGCGCAGGCACAGCTGGATGCCTACCTGGCGGCGGAAGCCGCCGACTGATAGACGTTTCCGACGATTTCGAGGGGGCGAAGGCAGGCCTTTGCCCCCTGTCTGTCGAAACCCCGTCGTTGGTGGGCGGAAAAGGGCCGGTCCCGAAGCCCTCCGCCGGGGCGCAGGCGGCGTCCGAAACGGAACGCATCCCCCAGGCAGAGGCAGGTGTCCGTTCCTGCCCATGCGCCAAGTCCGCCGTGAAAATCGAATGCAGACCTACCGTCATGGGGGCGAAGCTATGGAACATACACAGATAGCCGTTGACCAGCAGGAACTCGTCCGCATCCGCCGCGAACTGCATATGTACCCGGAGCTCGGCTTGGAGCTTCCCAAAACGAGCGGGCTTGTGCGCCGGGAACTGGACGCGGCAGGCATTCCCTATGAAGCGGACGTCTATGGCAAAAACTCGGTGGTCGTCACCATCAACCCGGACATGGACCGCTTTACCATCGGCCTGCGCGCGGACATGGACGCCCTGCCCATCACGGAACGGAACGAGGACAAGCCCTACCGTTCCCGGCACGAGGGCATCATGCACGCCTGCGGGCACGACGCGCACACCGCCATGCTTCTCGGCACGGCCAAAGCCCTGTATGCCATCCGCCATCATCTTGCCTGCCGCGTCCGGCTGCTCTTTCAGCCCAGCGAGGAAAGCCGGCCCAGCGGCGCGAAGACGATGTGCGAGCACGGCGTCATGCGGGGCGTCGACTGCATCCTCATGTGCCATGTCAACTGCGGGGACCCGGTTCACGTCGTTTCCTCCTGCCCCGGCACGACCAACTGCTCCTCCGTAGCCTTCCGGATTGCGCTGGAAGGCCGCGCGGTTCACGTCGCCACGCCGCATGCGGGCATTGACGCGCTGGCCGCCGGCGTGCGCATCTATAACGGGATACAGCTTCTCCTCAGCCGCGAAATCGATCCCTTTGACGTCTGCGTGATGAGCGTCACCTGCATGCATGCCGGCAAGACCGTTTCCGCCAACGCCGACAGCTGCATCCTGGAAGGCTCCATCCGCTGCCTGCGGGACAGCACCATGGCCTGGGCCCAAACCCGCCTGGAAAAGCTCATGCGCCTGACCGCCCAGGAAACGGGCGTCACCGCCTCCCTCTCCTTCTCCGGTGAGCCGCTGCCCGGCGCCTCCAACGACCCGGCCCTGTACGCGGCGTTCCTCCCCTCGGCCCGGAAGGTCGTGGGCGATGCGCGCATCAAGCTGCTGCAGCCCTCCCCCGGAGCGGAGGACTTTGCCTACTATGAAAAGGAAGCCCCGGGCCTGCTGTTCGGTCTGGGGATGCGCAATCCGGCGAAGGGAGCCTGCCATCCCGCCCATACCCGGGACTGGGATATTGACGAGGATGGTTTGGAAACCGGCGTGCGCGTGTTCGTGCAGTTTGTTCTGGACAACATGCACGGTATCCCGGGCATCGGAAAGGGAGAGAAATAGCGTATGCTGCGCCAGCCGCCTGTTTTCTATTGCCAGCTCGATTACGAGCATGTGCCCTACCCCTCGCCCGTGGGCGTTGCCAACGGCAATATCGCCAACAACGGATGCGGGGTGTGCTGTGCGTCCATGCTGGCGGAAAACCTGCTGGGCGTCTCTTTCCCGCCGGAGGAAAGCGCAAGTCTTGCCAAAGCCTGCGGTGCGCGCGAGGGATTCGGCACCGACCTGTATATCTATGCGCCCGCCTTCGCGCGGCACGTCGGCCTGCGGACGCGCTGCACGACGGACCCGGAAGAGGCGCTGGCGTTCCTGCGCGCCGGACGCGGGAGGGTGATTGCCAATGTGCGGGGCGACCGTCCCGAGGACGGCTATACCGGGGTTTTTTCCTCCGGCGGCCACTATATCGTGCTGGCCGGCGCGCAGGGGGATATCGTGCGCGTGTGGGACCCCATGTACCGGCCCGGCAGCGGCCGCTATGACATCCCGGGCCGCGCCGGAAAGGTCCGGACGCAGGGCAGCGATGCCTATGCCGGCTTTTCCGTCATCCGGGAGGATTGCCGCGGGCGTCCCTATTTCCTGTTCTGGCAGGCGGCGTCCTGCGCCGAGCCGGACGAAGGCCGCGCATGACCTCCGGCCGCAAAAGCCGCCGCGGCGCACAGCGACAGACCGTCGACAGAGTTTTGTCGACGGTCTGTCGCTGCAAGGCTGAGGAGCAGCCTTGCAGCAAAGGAAACATCATTTTCCTGTGCGTGCAGCGCATCCCTGGCCGGCCCCGCGCGGCATGTTCCTCCGAAGCGTTTCGCCGCTCCACAAAGGCCATCGGTCATTTGTTCAGCGTCAGGTGCGCGTAGTCGTAAAGCTGCCCGTCCAGATACAACTCAAAGGTGTACTCCCCGTACGGAATGGAACCATACTCGGATTCCACGTTGTCCAGCCACTCGCTCATGGCATAGGTCATGTACCGGTATTCATACCGGTTCTCCAGCGTAAAGCTGTCCCAGTAATACACCAGGCTGGCATATCCATAAGGCGTTTTCAACACCAGCTTGCCGGTGTACTCGCGGTTGCGCTTCAGCTGCGGCCAGCTCACCCTGACCTCAAAGCTTTGCGTGGGGTTGTCTTCCAAATCCGAAACGGAAAACCGCGTCTCCGTAAGCGTCAGATACTTCCCGCCGGTGGAAAACTCGGTATAGATGGGCTTGGGCACCGTGTATGACTCGGTAATCTCGTCCTCCGCGCTGGAAATCGTCACGTCATATGTGACCCCGGGAATCAGGTAGCACAGCATGGCGTTCGTTCCGCCGTACTCGTCTTCCTCATACCAACGATAGCTCCAATCCTCCGTCGTATACGTCAGCTCGTAGGGAGGCGACTGCGCGCTGTCGTCCCAGCGGACCATAATATCGCCGTTGTCCTGCACGGTAAACCGCACGTCGGACAGAGAATTCGCACCCTTCGCCGAAGTGTCGGCGCTGTTTTGCGGTCTCGCCTCGCCGCAGTTTGAGCAGAAATTTCCCGTGCTGTCCGCATAGCAGTTCGGACACGTCCAGCCCTCCGCCCAGGCGACGTTGGCCGTCAAGCAGACCAACAGAACCAGCAGCCACGCCAGCATTTTCTTTCCCTTCATCTTTCCCGTCTCCTCCCCTTATCGTGTTTCCCTCTGCCGCAGAACGCCTATGCAAAGCGCAGACAAGAAATGCATGTATTTCCATTATAATCTATACATCGTCAAGTCGCAACCATGTGGAGGAAGCGAGGATAAAAAAAGGGCCGCCTTGGGGCACCCTCCATAAGGAAGCGTATCCCGTTTATCTGTCATCAATAACTTATTTAATTTCGGCGGGTAGTATGGTATACTTAAGATGTGAAGAGGTAAAATTATGACAACGATTCAGAAAGATGAATATGTTTTCTCCGTAGAGGTTGAAAAAACACAAGAATATTATAAAACACATTCTGTTTGTGACTGCGTGTGTTGTCGTAATTATTGTGTACAAATCAAAAATAAATTCCCAAAATTGAATGCCTTTTTAAGTGAATTTGGGGTTGAAAAGGGTCACTGCCGCAAATAGGCAGTGACCCTTTTGCTTCCTTACGAAGCCTCTTCCTTCCCGTCTCCGTTCCGTTATCGTCCGCGCGCCGCCGGATTCTCCGCTCTTCCCCATACCGGCTCTCCCCGTAACGCCGTCCCATCTCTACCCCGTTATCGTCCGCGCACCGCCGCCCGTTCTTTCCCGCGCGCCGCCGGATTCTCCGTCCTTTCTCTCCCTCTGAAACGATACCACAGCAA
>NHCFR05603__coassemble_750_pt1 | contig 19118 bp, 8 predicted proteins | sample NHCFR05603__metabat2_high_PE_044 | metagenome-assembled genome bin NHCFR05603
GACTTGGTTTTGTCAACGGTCTGAAGGCCGGCGCTGCCGGCCTTTTTCGACAAGCAAAAGTCATATCGTTGCAAAACAACGCTTTTCACGCCCAGAGGGCCGGACAATGCCGGCCCTCTGAGGGAACTTTCTATGGGGATGGGAAAAGGGACGCGGGATCAGAGCACGGTCTCGCCCGTCAGGGCTTTCCAGCCCGCACGGATGGCGTTCTGGTTCTGTACGCCATAGTTCGGGTCGTTGCGCTTGCACTCGTCCATGTCGCGCAGGAAGTGCACGCACAGGTGGCCGTCGAAGTTATTGTTGTCGATATTGCCACTCAGGTGCGGCGTGTTGTGCATGGCGCACAGCACCCACGTTCCGTTGGGAATCTTGGCCCAGACCACCTTGGGCGTCCACGTCGTAATGCCGCCAAACGCCGCGTTCATATACATGGTGTCCTCTGCCGTCAGGGGCTCGGAGTCCGCATGGTTGCCCAAAGAGAGCGCCTTGAGCTTCCAGGTGTAGTTCGTGGCCGGATCAAATATCTGGAATACGTCACCGTTCTTCATCGTCGGACGCACTTCGTCAAACCAGTGCAGCAGCTTCACCTCCGAAGCGGACGGCCCCTGGATTTTGCCTGCGCCCAGGCTGCTGCCGGAGGAAGAAGAACCCGAGGACGAGGAGCCCGCCGATACCGCCGTGCCGCTGTACAGCTTGGCCAGGGTATTCTGTCCCGCGATGCCGTCCACCACCAGGCCGTTGGCCCTCTGGAAGGCGAGTACCGCGCTTTGCGTGGCCGTGCCGAAATAGCCCGTCGCGTTGGCCGTCATATAGCCCAGCTCTCTGAGCTTTTCCTGCATCGTGGTAATCAGCGTGCTGCGCTGGCCGTATCTCAGCGTGGCATAGGTCGTCGTGCCGGAACCGGTGCTCGTATTGCCCTGTCCTGCGGAGACGGCGTTTCCGCTGTACAGCGCCGCCTGCGTGTTCTGCCCGGCGATGCCGTCCACGTCCAGATTGTTGGTGCGCTGGAACGCCTCCACCGCCGCGCGCGTGGCCGTGCCAAAATAGCCCGTCGCGTTGGCCGTCATATAGCCCAGAGATTTCAGCTTCTCCTGAAGCGTTTTCACCGCGCTGTTGGTCATTCCGTATTTCAGCGTCGCATACGTCGTACCGGTGGTTGTGCTGCCCGACGACGTGCTGCCGCTGCCCGACGACGTGCCGTTTGCGGGCGCGCCGCTGGAGTACAGCAGCGACTGCGTCACGACGCCCGCCTTGCCGTCCACCGTCAGACTGGCCCGCTGCTGGAAGGCCATCACCGCATTTTCCGTATTGCGGCCGAAAATGCCGTCCGCGCTGTCGTTCAGATAACCCAGCTCTATCAGGCGCGCCTGCAGCGTGCGCACATCCTCGCCCCGGCTGCCCATGCGCAGCGTGGTACCGGAGACGGTGCCGGACGTGCTGCCGGATGTGCTCCCGGACGTGCTTCCGGACGTACTGCCGGATGTGCTCCCGGACGTACTGCCGGAGGCCGACTTGGCCGACGAGGAGAACAGCACCTTTTGCGTGCCGCCTCCGGCGATGCCGTCCGTGGCCAGCCCGTTGGCGCGCTGAAATGCCAGCACCGCGTTGAGCGTATCCGCGCCAAAGTTTCCGTCCGCGCTGCCGGTCAGATAGCCCAGCTCTATCAGGCGCTTCTGCAGCTCCTGCACATAGGGATTCTCGTCTCCCTCCTTCAGCGGATAATAGCCGCTGCGCGTCATCTCCATGAGATAATCGCTGCTGCAATAGCCGGTATAGCCGCCATAGGAAACGCGCGTCCATGCGCCGGACGTGCCGAGCACCGTGACTTCCGTACCGCCCTTGATGATGGTAAGCGTATCAGATGTCGTGCTGCCGGATTTGCGAATGCGCAAATTACACCGCGCGACCGCTGTCGACTCCGCCAGCGCCCCCGGAGCCGCCAGCGCCAGTACCAGCGCAACCGCCAGTACAAATGCTCCCATACGTTTCCTCATACGAGTAGCCCTCCCTTGGCTAGGTTAAGGCCATTATAGGGGAGAATATGTCGAATGTCAAGTATTTTCGTAACATTTTCTTCATGTATTGCGTGATTTGTTAATAACACATCGCGTTTTTGTAATATTCATTCCGCATCAGACGGCGGAACCGGGAAGGACGTTGGCCAGACGGGCGGAATCGGAGCCAGGCGATAGGTTCGGGCCGCCGCAGAGGCGTGCGGGCCATACGTCAGGCGAGATAGCCGGCCGGTTTGCGCGCCTTCTCCCGCTGCGCCCGCTCCTGCAGCATTTGCGTTTCCACCGCCTGCTCGCGCTGCGCCAGCGCAATCAGCTTATCCAGGCGAAGGCTGGCTTTCAGCGCGCCGGCATAATCGCCCGCCAGGTATTTGTCCTCCGTTTCTGCGCGCAAATCGACAATCCGCGCTTCCAGGCTGCGCATGAACTCCCTCCTGTCGTGGTTTCTCGATGTAATCATACAAAATATAGCCCCGTATCGCAAGGGGGAAAAAATGTCGAAGTGTGTCGCGCGCGCGAAAACTGGCGAAAATCAACAAATCCGGCGATATATGGGAACATAGCGCCCTGGTCATTCGTTAATTAAAGCGAGTCTTGGATAAACAGGCTCGATTTTATCCAAACTGCTACCGGCGGCGGTTGAGCACCGGAAACGCAGATTTCTTTCCAGAAGATGCAAGAATCGGAAAGGGTCGAACGTTTCAATAATGGTGGGCGAGGGCGGTGTAGCCGGGAATGTCCAACGCATCCGAGGTCAACGACCTGTTTGAACGGCTATACAGCCAATACGCCGACGATGTACTCCGGGTTTCCTACTTTTACTTGGGCGACCGCCAGAAGGCGGAGGATGTGTGCCAGGACGTGTTCCTGCGGCTGTTGACGCGCACGCCGGAAATTGAGCCGGGGCACGAAAAAGCATGGCTGCTGAAGGTGGCGCTCAACCGATGCCGCGACCTGTGGCGCGCGGCCTGGGTGAAGCGGGTGGTGCTCGGATCCCCGTTCGACTGTATTCCCGCGCCGGACGACATCGATCAGCGGACGGAGAAAGCGGATTTAATGGAGGCGGTTTCCAAATTGTCTCCTGCGTTTAAGGAGGTCATTCTCCTGCACTATTATCAGGGATTCGGCATTGCGGAAATCGCCGCGATGTTGAATCTGCCGGAAGGGACTATCTCCAGCCGTCTTTCGCGGGCGCGCAAAAAGCTGGAAATCATGTTGAAGGGAGGTGAGGTTCGATGATTGAGGTGGAGAACCTGCGGTCTACCGCGGATGAGATGCTCAGCGGTCTGCACGCTCCGCCGGGCATGGCGCAGCGGCTGCGCTTTCAGGCCGGCGCGCTGGACAACCTGCCGCAGATTGCAGGGGAAATGCTCGGCTCGCTCCAGGCCGGTCCCGCGCTCCGTCATCGAATTCTCGTCGCCGCAGACCGCGCCAGGCATCCGTTCCGCCTGCTTGCTCCGGCCTGCCCGCGCAAGCGCACGGCGCATCCGGGCCTGCTCCGCCTGACGCCCGCGTTGGGCATGGCGGTCTTGCTGGTCATCATGTTGGGCGTGGGTTCGCTCTATGGGGGCACGGTCCCGGGCAGCCCGTCCAACGAGCTGGAAAGCTATGCGGCGGGCCCCGTGCAGACGCTGTCCGACGTCTCGCAGTTCCGCTCGCTCTTTGCCGGCGAGGGCGCCAATCCGCCGCTGCTGGCCATCAACGGACGGTACTACCGGATGCTGACCACGCCGCTCGCGGTGTCCAGCTCGCTGGTGGGCGCGCCGATTGCGGACGTGCAGACCTATACGGACGAGCCGTCCCTGTCCACGCGCGTAGGCGTCGTATCCAACGTGGTGGCCGAGCGTTCGCAGGTCTATGAGGTGACCGGCCTGTCGCAAAAGACGGCGGTAGCCGCGGAGGTGGACGGCACGCTGCGCCTGTTCCAGCGCGTCAGCTATGCGGCCGCGTCGTTAATCGGCGAAGAAATGTTCGAGGATACGCTTGACGTAGGCGGCCAGGTGGCTTCGCTGGAGCTGTCCGGCGTCGGCGTGGTGAACGATGAAACGCGCGTCAATGAGCTGCTGTATATGCTCAACGAGTTTGCGGTCTGGAGCGGCTCGGAGATTGGCGAGGCGGATCAGGCGCTGACGATTTACTTGAAGAACGGGCTTTCGTTGCAGCTGCTGGTGGACGGCGACGTGCTGTGGGGATGCGGAGCCTGGGCCTGCCCCGAGTTCTTCGACGCCTTTGCACAGGCGGTCGTCTGACCCGCAGGGTTTCCAAAAACTTGCTGCGCCTCCGGCATTGCCGGGGGCGCTTTTTTGCCGGAAATACGCGCTGCGCCTGTGTTTTCCGGAACGCTTCGGCGTTTGCGGGCAAAGCGGCGAAGCGTGGCAGGCCGGCGCTGCGCGGCTCCCCGGGCCGCGGCCTGTGCGCAGGGAAGCGCTTCCGCGTCCAAAACGCAGGAAAACCGGCGACATACGCGCCGGTTTTCGCAAGGACAGGGCCGCGGCAGGACGGGGCGGTCTCCCGCCAGGGTTCTCCGCCCGCCATGTCCCGGGCCCGTCAGTCAAACAGCCGGGCGAACGCGGGCACAACCTCCTTGATAACCATCCGGGAGGTATTGATGCATATATCCACGTTCAGCCGGTCTCCCCAGTTCTGCCCCGTATAAAACGAATAGTAGCCCGCGCGCCTCTTGTCCACGCTCTGAATCATCTGCCGCAGCTCCCGGTCGGTCAGCTTCTCGTCTTCCGGCGCATTTTCACGGCAGCGCTGCATCTTGCTTTCCATATTGGCGCAAACGAAAATACGGAACGGGTGGTAGTCCTTCAGCACATAGTCCGCGCAGCGGCCCACGATGACGCAGTCCGACTTTTCCGCCATTTCCCGCAGGATGTTCGACTGCTCCCGATAGACCGACAGGCTCTGGTCGAACGCCGGATTGGGCGCGGGATAGAAGCTGCGCCCGGTATGGATGGGGAACGAGAACACGGGCGCCCGCTCCGACACCGACTGGATATACTGTTCCGACAGCGACGTACGGCGCGCGATTTCCGCAATGATCTCATGGTCGTAATAGGCAATTTTCAGCGTTTCGGCCAGCCGGCGTCCCAGTTCACGCCCGCCGCTGCCGAATTCGCGGCCGATGGTAATAATCCGATGCATGGAATCCGCCCCCTCTTTCGCGCCTGCCGCGGGCGCGCGCCCGCGCCATGGATTCGCCTTCGGCTCCTGATAGCATTATACAATGCGCAGCCTGCTTGTCAAGTCCGGAGGCCCCGCCGCGCCCGCATCATTGCGCGCCGCGGGCGCGCTCATACGCCTGGATGCGCACGGACACGTTCTGCTGAAGGTTGCGGTAGAAAAATTCGTAATCGTAGATATGGTAGCTGCCCTCCGGGAAAATATCCAGCACGGGCGGATATTCGGACGGCTGAATATCCGTCACCTTCAGCGTGCCGCGCTGCGGGTCAAGATACGCGCCGCACAGCTGCGGAATCTCCTCCAGGATAGAGCCGTCGTATCCGGGATAGACAAAGCCGAGGTTTTCCTCCTTGGCGGCGGGGGTGGAATCCGTTTTCCAGTTCAGGGGGTTGATGGCGTAGGTAAAGGTGCCCTCGGGCACCACCAGCGTATCGGTCACCGACTCCGCTTCGCATTCGAAGCAGATGATGACGCCCGTATCCTCCTCGCCCTGCGCCATTTTCAGGCTTGGGCAGGCGGCCAAATCCTCCGCGGTCACGCGCCAGCCGATAAGATATGCGGCGACGAGCTGTTCCTGAAAGGCGGCGTCGCCGCCGTACTGCTTGAGCAGGCGCAGGCCCAGCTCGGCCCCCTGCGAAAAGCCCGCAATCAGGAACGGACGGCCGTTGTTCTCATGCTCCAGATAGTAAGCGAAGGCATCCTGCACATCCTGCCATGCGGCGTCCTGATAGGCCAGGCGCTCCGCTTCGTCCAGCGTATAGGCGTTGAGGGTCAACTGGCGGTAATAGGGGGCGAAAAAACGCGCCTGCGCGTCATAAATTCCCTTTTCCATGTTGATGCTGCCGAGAATGGCTTCCAGGGCCTGCGCATCGTCCAGATTGTCCACATAAAACTCGTTTTCGCCGCCCTGTACGTTGGTGGGCGCAATGAAAAATACGTCCACCGGCTTTTCCGCATCCGTTTCCGTCTCATAATAGGCCCACCGGGAGGCAAGCGCATAGTCCGTCTCGGTTTCGTCCGCCTGGCCGCACGCGCACAGGCACAGCAGCGACAGCAAAACCGCCAGCAACCCCGCCAGCTTTCCATGCATGCTCCGCTTGTTCATCCGATATCCTCCCTTTCCGTCTTTGCCAAGCCCGCGGGAATGCACGCCGTTGCTTCCGTGCGGCAACAACGTCATCATACCGCACGGGCCGCCCAAAGTCAACGCGGCGCCCGGCCGGCGCAGCGCCCGCCGCGGCTTTGACGGTTTATTTATTATGCTGTTTCCACCAGCAGAACGCCGCTGCTTCCGGCCGGGATTTCCGCCGTAATCCGCCCCTTTTCAAAACAGGCGGCCCCGCCCGTGGCAGCGTCCGAGACAAAGGTATCCGTACAAAACGGGTTTACATAAAGAACCAGGTCGCCGCACAGCGCCGCCTGCTGCGCATATTCGTGCTTGACCTTTTCGTTCCATTCGCAGGGCGCAAAATCGCACCATACCGGCCACAGCACGACATCCGGATGGCAACGCCGCATTTCCTCCGGCCTGCCCTCGGTCCATAAATCGCCGCACAGCCCGATGGAAAACGTTTTTCCGGCATAGGAGAAGGTATCAAATCCGTTCCCCTGCCGGTAATGGGAATCGGTGCACCCACAGGCTTTCCATCCCTCGCTGACCCGATGAAAGCAATGGATTCTCTCGCCCTGGGCGCTGAGGACCAGCTGGCTGCTGAAAAGCGCGTCGCCCTCTTTTTCTATCATGCCAAAGGATACCGCCACGCGATTCTGTTCTGCCGCCCTGCCTATCTGCAAAACCAGGGGGTCATGTACCGAAAGCGCCATGCGGCAATCGGTGTCATAGTCCCAGGTCAGGCTTTCAAACCCCTGAAGCATCGACTCCCCGAACACCGCCAGGTCGGCCCGCCCCCGGCATTGTTCCAGCGTTCGCACTATCGAAGCGGCATTGTACCGCACGTCTTTGGTGACCACATGGGAAGACGCCAGGGCAATCTTCATAAGCAAGCCTCCGATTCGTCAAAGCTACCTGCGCACAGCGGACGCGCGCGGTTTTCCTTGCCCGCGCGGCCGGCGGGGCCTGGCAGGCCGTCCGGCGTCGGCAAACGCCGCTTCCCGTCGGGCGGCATGCTGCACCTTTCCCGCCACAGGCAGCCTCTGCGCGCCGGGCGCCTCATTGTTTAGGAAACGAACCGGAAAAGGCGTTTCTTCCCTTCCGCCTTTTGTATGCATCATGGAACGGCGCGTGCGGTCTGCGTCCCGGAAAGCCCAGGCAAAGCCCGTCCCAAGCGGGTTGTCCGGGAGCGGAGAAGGGAGCGGACATCAGCGTCTTTGATGCATGGGCATCCAAAACGCCGGAGCAAAGCAAACGTTGCTCCGGCTCAGTTTGTCGGAAAAGGCCGGCATTGGGAGCGCTTCGGCGCATCCGTCAGCCCGCGCCAGCGAACAGGCGTTGCATCTCCTCGGGCGTCTCGCCGTCGCGCAGCTTGCGGCACAGCAGCACGAATCGGCCGTCCACATGACGGTAGCTGCAGGTCAATAGCATGAGCAGCTCATCCTGGGAATCCGCCTCCACCGGCGAAAGCCAGTTGGAGCGTTCCACAGCGTCGCTCAGATACTCTTCAAAGGCCTGCTGTGTTTGGAAGTTCATAGGCGTTACGTCAAAGTATCCTGCGACGCCCTCCACCATAGAGGCATGGAATGCCGCTATGGGCACATAACAGGGCGTTTCCTCGTCATAAATGGTGCGGAACGTAATCAGCGGATGGGCAAAGGCGTACTCGGCGTTTTCATACTCCGCCAACGTGCCGAACATCGCTCCGCTGCGCATATCGTGCCCGTGCAGCAGCAGCACGCTGTCCCGCGGGAAGAACATATTCCTCTCGTTGAGGAATACGGTGCCGTTGCTGTCCTTTTCGCCAAAGAAGTTATGGTCCAGATAGTATTCGTTGTCGCGCTGCACCACCGGCAGGTCGATGGACTCCCCCGCCGTGAGCCAGCCGATTACATCCGGGTTTGCCTGATAGAGGGGCAGAAAGTCCTCCTGAACAGCGGGCAGAACAGCGGGCGCAGACGCCTCCGCCTGTCCTTCTTCCAGCGGCGGCGACTCCTCCGCGCGGGCGGAGCCCAGCAGGGCGCTCAGCCAGCCGGAGGATGCCGTGGGCTGGTAGAGCTGGCGCACTTCTTCTTCCACGGCGTCGGCCCGCCACATGTCCACCACATCAACGGCCACGATTGCCGCAGCCACGGCCAGCGATACAATGATGACGAGCGTCAGCAGCACCCAGATGCTTTTTCGAAGCGTTTCGTTCCTGTTGCGCATATCAGTCCCCTTCCTTATCCGCACGGGGCAGTCCTGTCAGCCGCCGCACCTCCGCGATGATGATGACCTATCCGCGCTCACCCGCGCCTGAAGCGCCTGCGCAGCAGCAGTGCCAGCAGCGCGGTCAGCAGACACGCGCCCACAATCAGGTAGCGCGTCTGGGTGTCACCGTATCCGGTCTTGGGCACTTCACTGTTCCAGCGCCGCCAGTTGACGAACGATGCGGTCGCGCCCGCTTCCGTGAGCACGCCGCTGGGCGTGTCGGCCTGCACCACATAGGCGTGATGGGCGGATTCAGTCACGGCATAATAGACGCCTACCGGCAGGCCGTCTATCCGTATGCTCTGCCCATGTGCAAGCTCCACGGTCATTATGCCGTCCGTGAGCACGCCGCTGGGCGCGCCGCCGCTGCCGATATAGGCGTAACTGCCTGCCAGCCGCCTGCCCTGCGCGTCCGTCAGGATTACGGTAAACGTGAACTTCTGCGTGGTGCTCATGCCGTATCCGCGAACGGTCTTGGTCACGGTAAGGCTGGTGGTACGGTAGCGGTTGGTAAACACGATGTTGTTCACCGTCACGCCGTTCCTGCGCAGGTGCTTGCTGACGGACAGGGTGCCGTTCTCGAGCTTTTCCACCCGCACCTCGACGGTATAGACCGCCTCGTCGTAGAAATAGCCCGGCGTGCCGCCCCTCGTTTCGGCAATCGTATAGGAGTACGTGCCCGGCTCCGTAAAGACCATTTCACCGAAGCGGAAGGAGCCCGCCCCGCTGATGGACACGCTCGCCGTTCCGCCGGTCGTTCCGCCCGGCATGGGGCATGTCGGCGACTGCGGCGTCAGCGTGAAGGTAAAGACCTCCCCGGGCGCGTTCATACCGTCCAGGAGCTTTTCGCCCTCCAGCACGAGATACGCCTTCTGCAGGGTGTTGATCACGTCGTATCCGTCGACCTCGGTGTCGTAATTCTCCACCGGTTCCTCGGAAATGGTATAGGCAATCTCGGTTCCCCTGTCGTACTTGGGCAACTGGTCAAAGCTCCATGCCCATTCGTCCGCCTCGGTCACGGTCAACGTTTCGATGAGCTCGCCGTCGGCCCACAGTTTGATGACGATGCTCTCAGGCCGCTTTTGATAACGGTCGTCTTCATCGTTCCATATCTTTTCGCCGGAGATGGAAATCATCTCCTGCTTGTAGGTATTGGTAATCACATAGCCTGCTTCGGCGTCGCCGGTGACGGCCTGCTGATAGTCCGGGATGTATACCTCGCTGACGGTATAGCGGATCATATCGCCATTTGCGTCATAGGCGTCGAGGTCTTCAAATACCCCCTGCCACTGATTGCCGGCGTTGAGGGTGAGGGTCTTGTCGGTGGCTGCTCCGTTTGCCAGCAGCGTGACCTCTATGCTCTCCGGCTGCGTGCCGGCGGGCGCGCTGCCCTCCCACACCTTCCTGACAGGAACGTCGGTCAGCAGGGTGTTGGTAATCGTTGCCGCGCCCTCGCTGACGGAAACGGACGAACGGTATCCCCCGGCCTCGACTTCCCGCACCGTGTAGCTGTACAGCGCGCCGTTTTCGTCATATTTGGGAAGGCGCGTGAACTCGCCCTTCCAGCCCGTGCTGCCTGACAAGGTGAGGGGCGAACCGTATGGGTGGTCATTTTGCAGGAGCACCACTGTTACCTCATCCGGCCGCGTGTTGCCCGCATTGCCGCCGTCCAGCCAGACCTTTTCCACGGGCAGCCCGGTGAGCAGCGTATTGGTGACGGTAAAGGTGTTTGTGGCCGGCTGGACGCCTATCTTGATGGAATACCCATCCGGCACGCCTTCCTCCGCTACGGTATACGTAATCTTCTGATTGTCTTTATCGTATTGAGGCAGATTCTCAAACATGCCTGCCCATTCCCCATCCGCGTTGGGAAGGGTCAGGCGTTCGCCGGTATCGTTTTCGTTCGCCAGCAGTTTGATGGTGATACTTTCCGGGCGTGTGTTCTCCTGATTTTCTCCATCTATCCACACCTTGCGGACGGATACTTCTGTCAGCAGCGTATTGCGGAGAATGCGCCCTTCGATTTCCGACTCATAGCCGGCCGGCGGATTGACCTCCTGAATGGTATACTGGATTTCCTGGCTCTGCTGGTTGTACCTGGGCAGGTCCGCGATGGTAAACTGCCATGTATGGCTGCCAGCAAAGGAGGGCGTGATTGTGAAGCTGCCTTCCACAAATTCATGTTCGCTCGTCGTTTCGCCAATGGTGAGCTTGGCCGTCCCGGTAAAGGGCGTTCCGTCGGCCAGAAGCACAAGCTCCAGGCTCTGCGGCCGGTCCGCCGCGCCTCCGTCATGCCAGTGCTTGGTCCAGGTAATGCTGGCGGTCAGGCGGTTGACAAAGGTGAACAGCGGCTTGTCGTCCGGCCCCGTGCTTTGGCTCACCTCGACGAATTGCACGCCCGCGGGAGGCGTGTGCTCCCTTACGCCATAGTCGGTTTCCTTGGCAGGCAGCGTTCCGTCCTCATTGGGCATGTAGACCGGAAGGTCTGAAAAGCGTCCTTTCCACGCCTCATATTCTGCCGCCTGTCCCGGAGAGGCATCCACTTTGCCGTCCAGTTTCAAATCCAGCTTCGTATCTTTCATGCCTGCGCCGTTGTTGTATTGCAGGCGGAGCTTCACCGGCTTGCGTGCGGTTTCGGGCGGATTGTTTTCCCATTGTTTTTCTACCAGGATCTCCGTTCCGCGGAGCGTATTGGTGATATCGCTGGTAAAGCCTGTGTCCGCGCTTCCGCCGTGCGCATAGGAGGTAGTATAGTTCTGGTAGAATGTCCCGCCCTCGTCAACAACGTCCTTCTGCGACCCTGCCTGCAGCTCCACGGCGCGGTACGACAAGGCAACTCCCTGGGCATTCTGCCTGGGCAGGCCGCGGATGATGGGGGCCGTATCGCTGCTTGCGGACTTGCCCGCCTCAATGGAAAGAACCAGCGGGCTGGCGCTGCCGTCCGCATTGAATGCGCATACAGGCGTCCATGTTGCCCCTTCATCTGCGGACTGCTGCACCAGCACGTCAACCTTCCACCGCTTGCCATACTGGCCGTCCGGGAAGGGCCGCGTGCCGAAGTAGTCGCCATGGTCGTTCGCCCACGTCTTGCTGACGGTCAGGGTGGTCGTGTCCAGTGTATTGATGCTGCGGGTCACCCTGCCATCGGTGCTCATCTCAAACCTGCCGTCTATCGTATAGCCTTCGCCTTCGTCTATGTTGATGACATAGTCGTTGGAGGATGCATCGCCCACGCTGACGGTATAGGCAATATCGTCTATCACAATCCTGGTTTCCACCACGCGGTAGGCGAGGGACAGCACCTCATTGTCCACTTTCACGCCTGCGGGCAGGTTCTCTGCAAAAAGCCGAATCTCGCTCCATGCTTCCGTATCGTTGATAGGTTCTGTCACCGTCTTCGGCGCCAGGTTCAGGGTATGGCCGGGGAATTTTGCATCCAGATACTGCTTCGCGTCTTGCCAGGTCCCATTCTCTCCCTCCCGCACCTGGAGTGCAAAGGTGACGGTCACCTGTGCGGCAACGACGTTGTAGTCGGCGTTTTCAAACCCTTCCCACTGCTTGGTATAATAGGCCTCTGCGAGGATGCTGTTGTTAATATCCGGCATGGACAGCACATGATCCTCTGCAGCCAATGCCGCCGATTGGGACACGGCGCCGCTGGCCGGCGTGGACGCATAGCCGGGCACCGGCTCTTCCGTCACCCTGTAAATCCACGGCATGCCGTTGGGGGCATAGCGCCCAAGGCTTTCGCCCTCGGAGGTAATGGTGTAGGTCCATGTGTCGCCGTCCGCCGGCTTCTCCCACGCTATCTTATAATGGGTATTCTCTGTCAGCGGCTGTTCGGGGATGGAGTTTGCCTGTCCCGGCTGGGCGTTTGCGTAGCGGGAGAGCGAAATGGTGATGCTATCAGGCCGCAGCGCATCGCTGAAGCCCTCGTCCAGCCACCGCTTTGTGCCGGTGAGGGAAATGACTTCCGGCCCTTCCGGCGCATTGGCGAACGTGGCGGCAGGATCGACGGCAGGCGTGCCACCGTCCGCCGCAGGTTGCAGGCCGGTCACTGCGACTTTTACATTGCCATCCGTCGCCACCGCGTCCCATGCAAGGTCGCCCTGCGCAGCCCATGTCTGATATCCGTCCAAATTGTCCTTGATTTCCGTTACGGTATAGGTATACGCAGCGCCGTTAGGGGCATAGAGGGCAAGATCCTCGAAGAGGAACGTATATGCATAAGGCGCCGTTCCCGATGCCGCCGCCTCTTGAATGTCCGCTGCGGCCCATGTCTGCTCCATACTGAAGGAGCTGTCTTCCACCACCGTCCCGGCCGTGCCTTCGGCATAGCTGGTATAGCTGCGCGTAAGCCGCATGGTGACAGAGGGGTACCCCTCCGGGTTTTCCGGCAGCTTGAGCAGCTTCTTCACGGCCAGTCTGCCCGTTATGCTTTTATAGCCGTTTTCCAGCACATAGGTATGGGTGGGGTTGTTCGGGATGTTAAACACGTCCTCCACATCCGGTTGCACCGGCAGGCCGTCAGGCCAGCAGATGCCCGCTTCCTGCAGATAATAGAAGTAACGCTGTCCATGCTCATTATACTTGGGCAGCGGGCTGTCGGTATTCCCGCCTACAACGATAGCGCCGTTCACCAGGCTGTTGGTGTTTACGCCGGCGTAAGCAATCTTGAACTGGTAGGAACCGTTGACCAGGGCATCGGCCCACTTTTCCACGGTGAGGGTCGCGGAGAATTCCTGTTCGATGGCCTCGCCCTCGTCCCGCAGGTCGTTGCTGTTGGCGTCCAGCGCGCGCGTGACCTCAAAGGCGACCGCAGGCAAATCCACCGCCGGATACGCGCCGGGCAGCGCGCTCCACAGCTTCTGCCCTTCGATGACCAGTTCCGCCTCCAGGCGGTTGGTGATGGTGCCTTCTTCCAGCAGGCAGCATTTGCCCGCCTGCTCGATGCGAATCTTGGGCGACGGCTGGCCATGTATCACATTGCCCTGTACCGTTCCCTCAGAATCATATTCCGTGCCATAGGGCGTTCCTTGGTAGCTGTATTCAGCGGGCGCATAGTCAAAGTCCGCATGCTGCACCTGGATATACTCTGCGGCATAGTAGAAATACTCGTAGCCCTCGCTGTCATACTTCGGCACGCTCAGTTCCGCGCGCCATGCATGGCTTCCATCGGTTGCGGTGTAGACCCGATAGTCCTCGAGGTAAACTTCAGGTTTCGTCAGTTGGCCATTTTGCAGCGTGACGCGGTAAATGTCGAGATAGATATCCGGGCGTCTTCCTTTCGCTTCCGCGTACTGGTCCTCCCACTGTTTATACCATTTGACGATTTTGGCGCCGCTGAGTGTGTTGGTAACGCTCTGCTTCAGGTCCGACTCGGCATGCGTGCTGTTTCCGGTATCCTCCACGTCGCCATAAGTCACCGTATACGGCGGCAGCCCTTCCGGCCATTCCGACACCGTTTCGCCCGTCGTGGTATCCACCAGCACCTCGCGCACGACATAGTGCGCCACTGTGCCGGTCGTGTCGTACATTGGCAGTCCCGCAAAGACATACGCCGTTGTGCCGCCAGACGCGAGGACAATCGGCTGGCGCGTGCCGCCTGTCACCTCCACATAGCTGCCGCCCAGGCAGACGGTGCCGCTTGCATAGTCGATGTCATACCCTTTGCCCTGCGCATATGCGGGATGGAATTCCACCTGCAGTGCAAGGGAATAACCCTTCTCTGCTATCGCCTGGGCAAGAAGCGCGCGCGCGGAGCCGTCGCCGTCCACCCATGTTTTTTCGGCGGTGATTTTGACGTGGCCCAGCCTGCGGTTGGTGACCGAGTACCCCTGCAAGCCGTTGATGGAAAATTTTCCGTAGGTCGCATCATAGAGGTGGTTCTCTGTTTCATATTCATGGCGCGTATGTTCCGTAGGTGCGCCGGTTGGATAGCCCTCCCCATTTGTGATGTCCTGCCCGCCCACCGCTGTCTCCAGGATGTAGACCTCATCGGGATCTCTTTGGCCAATGCCTACTTCTCCGAGGTACTCGTCCGCTTCCAGGGTGATGCGCCCGATTTTTTCGTGGGTTTCCCGATCATAGACGGTAAAGGTGACATCTTCGCGGTGCGCGGTATCGCTGTCGTCTATCCAGATTTTGCGGACGAAAACCGTATTGTTCTCGCCCGGCGCGTTGATGATGAGGGTGGCATAGCTGCCGTCCTCTTCCATCCAGTGGTCATGGGCGGCGGTCCAACCCTCGGGACCCGCTGTTTCCAGGAGGATATACTCATAAAGGCGGCCGTCCGCATCGTATTCGGGCAGGCCGGAGAAGCGCCCCTGCCATGCTTCCACTTCCTGAAACGCTACGCCTTCCCCGTTGCAGGGTGTGCTTTGCGTGTCCACCGTACCGTCCATGGTTGCCGAAACGTAGGGCTGCCCGTCAAAATCAAATTCCTCGCCGGAAATGGTCCGGTACAGTGCGATTGTGATTTCCGTGCCCTCCAGCGGTTCGGCCGGGTTGCCGTCTTGGTCCTGCCACTGCTTTTCGATGTCGTATTCGGTGGTATCGGTCAGCCTATTGGTCACGGTGGTATGGTTGCCGACGGTTTCCGCCGTGCTTTGATAGTCCACGTCGCGCAGCACATGGTTCTCAAAGCCCCTTTGCCGGAGCACGAAGCTGCCGTCGGCCTGCAGCAGGTTGTCCGTGCTGCCTTCGCCCTGGTAGACCCCCGTTTCCACCCACTGATACGCCAGCGGCACACCCGACGCGTTGTTCGAGGGCAGATTGGATACCGTGCGGGTGCCCGTCAGATTGTCCGCCTGGAAGCCGCTCATGCGCACGGTCACAGGCTGACCGTCCTCGCCGGTTACGACCTCCCATTCGTTCTCGTCCGCCGCCCTGCGCTGAAGCGTAAATTCCACGGCCACATCCTCAAATTCCGTCTGGAAAGCCGAAGCCTTCCACTCTTTGGAAACGGAGGAAGACGTGGTGCGGAAGACGCGGTTGGTGATGGCGCCGCCGTCATAGATGTTGGTGGTCTCCCTGGCCATGCCATCCGGCAGAACGTCGGAACCGGGGATTACATTGCCCTCCTCATCCAGCCTGCCGAAGACCTGCTCATAATCGTCGGCAAATTCTCCGGACATATATTCTCGGGCGCAGTAGATATACTCATACCCGTCCTGGTCGTACTTTGGCAGGGGCGAGTAGCCGAATGTACCGTTTTCATTCGGCTCCATGGTGATGATACTGCCGTTGCTGTCATATGTGGGGGAGGCGGTGCTCGGGTTGCTGCCCTTGCGGAACCGCCAGAGTTGGATTTCGATGTCCGGGCGATTCGGGTTTTCGCCAAAATCGGCCCAGAGCTTTGTTGCCTGAAAACTCTGTTCGCCGGTCAGGACCAGGTTGGCGACGCCGCCCGGGTAGAGGGCGTCGGTATCGTTGGCGAAGTTGGGCGCATTGGTGTTGTCATACGACACGTCAAGATAGTCGCTTGGTTCAAAGATGTCGTCCCAAATCTTCGTGTCGTCCCCGTTATGTTTGATGGCGTAGACCAACAGCGTGCCGTCGATGTTGTACTTCCATGTGTTTTCGATTGTCACCGTGGCGGTATATATGCCGTTTCCGCCGCCGGCGATGGCGATGCTCGCCCTGCCGCCATACTCGCCGCCACCGGCGCCGGTCAGTTCGCTCAGAGCGACGGTGTTGTCTTTGTCTCCATATCTGCTGTGCAACGAGAAATTATCGCCCAGAATACTTCGAATCTTCTCCTCGGTCAGCGCTGTCTCGCCTACGCGCAGGTTCAGCTTCAACTCCATGCTGCGCTGCAGGATGTAATAGGTGCCCAAGTTGTTACCAATCGAAGGGAACTGCGCCTGATTCTCTTCCGTGACGATGATGCGCGTATAGCCGCTCGCGTCCATCGTTGCGCAGCTGATGTCCGGAACATTCCAGGAAAGCTCATGCGTCGTTTGTGCGCCAAAGATATCCGTCACGGTATACTTTGTCGGCAGCGCCGGGCGAATGGACAGCGTATACGTGCCGACGTGTTCCGTGACCGTCAACTCGGGCATGGCCGATGCGGGAAGGCCCAGCGCTGCCCAGCTCTCCGCCGTCAGCGTGGTTTCCTGACCGTCATCCAGCCGGAATGTGAGCGGCAGCCCCGATAGGTACGCCTCTACCTCCTCCACGGTGGGACGGATGCTGCTTTCATTATTATTATCCACCCAGTAAAGTATCTGCTCGTGCGGGGTCGTATCATATTCGACAATCTCGTATTGGTCATCAAAGCTCGCAAGGGCGGCGCTGATAGCAAAGTAGTAGACCGTGGGAGCGGCATTGCGCGCGCTAAGGACCCTTGCGGCTTCCGGTTGGTCCATGAGCGTGTAGCTGGGCGGCGCGTTGGGCTCCATGCGCCAGGTGACGGCATGCTCGCCCTCCCCGTCCGAGATGCGGACGGGCAGCACGCCGGAGGCGATTGTCAGGGTGAACAGGTAGGTCGTATCCCCGTCCGCGGGGGCAAGGACGGCATCAGGCATGGATTGCATGCCGAGCGAAGCCAGCGTCTCCTGCGTGAGCAGCGTCTCCGCGCGCCCTTCGATGGTGAAATAGAGGGCGGGCTGCGGAAAATCCGTCAGAGCCGGGCGGGTCTGAAACATGTCGCCGTAGTCCAGGAAGGCGACCTGCACCTCCAGCGCCCCGGCATAGTCCAATGCCTGCACCGTCTGCCCGGCAGACGCCCGGGCGCAGGTATCCCCGTTCTCATTCAGGCACAGGGTCCACCCGGCTTCGCGCAGGCCGGCGGCCAGGACGAGCGCGCTTCGCTGGTCGCCCGCGGCAAGGCCCACGAGCTGCGCGCCGTCATCCGCAAAGGAAACGGTGTACGCTCCGCCTGCGTTGGACGCGTTCACCGCGATGGGAGTGCCGTCTGCGGCCGGGGACGCGAGGCGGATGCTCCCTTCCACGGAAAGTCCCCCGCCCAGCGCCAGCGTTCCGCCCTCCAGGCGGACAGCGGTTCCTGCTCCGGAAAGCGCCGCGTTCTGCAGCGTGAGGAAGCCTCCGGCAGGCACGGCAAACAGCGCGCCGTCAAACGCGGCGCCGCCGCTTTCCCCGCCATAGGGCACAATGGCCGCGCCCTGCGCATCCACCGTCTGCGTACCCTGTACGACAAAGGTGCTCAGGCACACGATGCGTTTTGCACCGCCCGCCAGCTCAACGGCCCGCTGCAGCGACAGCACAGGGAAGAGCACGCTCTCCCCGTTGTTTGCGTCGCTTCCTGCGCCGGCGGTGACGGCCCCGCCTGCGTCATGGATGGCCGAAGCGCCGGGATTCCAATATACGGCGTCCCCCGCGCCCTGCAGGGTCAGCCGCACAGGACCGGACTGCACGGGCTCCGCATCCTCCTGCGGCGCCAGTGCCGTCACCCGGTACTGCGACAGAAAGGTTTCCGCCCCTGCCTGCAGGACGTACTGGGGGCCCGCCGCCCCCTCAATATTCTGCCAGTTCTCGCCGTCTGCGGATATCTGCCACTGCCATATCAGTCCCTCGGGCGCCTGGCCGGTAATATTCGCAGAAAGCGTCGCCGTGCCGCCGATGCCTGTTTCGGCGGGAGATACGACGGCCTCGACAGCAAACTGGTACGCCTGTTCGTCCTCCTGCTCCGCGCCGCCTTGCGCCTCCGCCTCGGGGAGCAGCTCTACAAACTCCGCCATCACATAGCAGAGGGCTTCCCCGTTTTCCACGCAATACCACGCCGCTCCGTCCTCTCCGGTCTGGGCATGGCGCACGAACACGCTGTCCCCCTTTTGCTTCACAAGGAGGATGTCGTAGCGCTTTGCGGGACCCGCGCGCAGGTTTACGTCATTGTGGGTGACAATTCCCTCCCGTCCGATGGTCTCCACCGTTTCCGACAGGTCGCCGTCCTGCGCTTTTCCGTCCCCTTCCTCATCCCCGTCGGGCTGCGTCCCGGCGCCAAGGAAGTTCACGACCGGCAAGGCTACGCCGCCTTCCTCCGCGTAGACCACATGCGCCGATGCCGCAACGCTCGCGGCTGCGCCCTCCTGATCCGCCTCCGGCGTCAGCCTGGAGGCCCTGACATAGCCCTCGCCCGCCTGCGCGCCGTCTTCAAGCGCAAAAGCAAACGCTGCCTTCATCCAGTCGTCCGAAACACGTTCGATGACGTAGATGACGGCGTCGCCTTCAAAGCTCCCTAGAACTTCCGACGAGGAGGACGGAGAGTGGTATACATTCGTTCCGTCTTGCACGCGCGCATACCCGCGGGAAAATATCTCGGCTGTCTCCGTGGGTACGGCCGTCTCCGTTGGCACGGCCGTCCCCGTTGGTGCGGCCGTCCCCGTTGGTGCGGCCGTCGCCGTGGACACGGCTGTCTCTGTTGGCACGGCCGTCTCGGTTGGTGCGGCTGTCGCCGTAGGCTCAACTACCTCCGTTGACGCGGCCGTTGCCGTGGGCACGACTGCCTCCGTTGACGCGGCCGTTGCCGTGGGCGCGACTGCCTCCGTTGACGCGGCCGTTGCCGTGGGCACGACTGCCTCCGTTGACGCGGCCGT
>NHCFR05603__coassemble_754_pt1 | contig 19060 bp, 16 predicted proteins | sample NHCFR05603__metabat2_high_PE_044 | metagenome-assembled genome bin NHCFR05603
TTCCGCCCGTGCGCTTCGCGCACAGGAACATGATGTCTCCTTCGCTGCAAGGCTGCTCCGTCAGCCTTGCAGCGAAAAACCATCGACAAGGTTTTGTCGACGGTTTCAGGAGGCCGGCCCCCCTGCATGGTGCAAACGCTTCTCTGCGCGCGGCCTTGTGCCGCGCCGGGAAGTCAGCGCCTGCGGAAGCGGCTGGTCACCATGCGCAGCGCCATGCGGAGTTCCTCGGTTTTCAAAAGGGCCAGCACGGCGACATACGCGCCGACGCCCGACACGAACAGAATGGCCATAGACAGATAGAACCGGCCGCCCTCCTGCCCCGCAATACCGAGCGCCTGCGAGAGCGCGAACAGCACCAGCGCCATGACCGCGCTGCCCGCCAGCGTCTTCCAGAGGCAGCGCAGCACGCGCGGGCCGTCCACCACCTTGCGCCGGCGATGCAGGATGACCAGCAGGATGGAGCCGCTGGTCAGGGAGCTAATCGCCGTAGCCAGCGACACGCCGGACACGCCCAGCAGCGGATAGAGCGCATAGTTCAGCACAATATTCATCAGCACGGCTATCACGCCCACGATTGTCGGCACCTTGGTGTCCTTAAAGGCGTACAGGCAGCGGTTGCACAGCTCGCGCAGCCCCACGCCCAGAATGCCGCAGGAATAGCAGGCCAGCGTTCCGGCGGTGACCAGGGTGTCCTCCGCGCCGAACTTGCCGCGCTGATAAACAAGCTGCGTGATGGGCTGGCACAGCATCACCAGCGCAACCATCGCGGGAATGGCGATGAGCAGGTTCAGGTTCACGCCAAAGCTCAAATCGTCGCGCAATTTGTTCGGCTCGTCCACATGCTTGACCAGGTTGGGATAGAGGATGGTCGCGATGGTGGTCAGCAGCACGGAACTGACCATCGTGCTGATGCGGTTTCCGTAGCTGAGCGCGGTCACCTCGCCCACCACGCCGGAGACGATGGAACGGTCAAAGAACAGGTATACCTGGTCAAACGCGCTGGAGACCAGCACCGGCAGCATCAGCACCAGCACCTCGCGCAGGCCCGGCTCGCGGAAATCCAGCACGGGCCGGTAGTGCAGGTTCGTGCGCCGCATGGAGGGAATCTGCACCGCAAACTGCAGCATCCAGCCCAGCAGCGTGCCCAGGGCCACATAGGTGATGTTTTCGCCGCGGGATACCACAATGGCGGCAATGACCACGAAGTTCAGACAGCACGCAGACAGCGCGGGCACGGTAAAGCGGAAGTTGGCCTGCAGGTAGGCGCTGGAAATGCGCGCCAGGAACACAAACAGACCCATCGGCATCATGATGCGGGCCAGCCGGATGACCAGCGCGCGCACCTCTTCCTCCGCGTCCGGGATGTACAGGGTCGCAAATTCATCCAGGAACAGCAGCGTCAGCAGCACAACCGCCACGGACAGCAGCGTGCCGATGGTCAGCAGGTTGCAGATAAAACGGTTGGCCTTTTCCTGGCCCTCCTTCAGACGGCTGGAAAAGACGGGAATGAGCGTGGCGGATACGGCCGCGACAATCACGGACAGCACAATGCAGGGCAAATCCTGCGCATAGGTGTAGGCGTCTGCATACATGGTGCGTCCATACTGGGACGCCAGCAGGATTTCCCGCAGGTATCCCGTGATTTTGCTGACCATGGTGAAAACCATGACAATCAGCATGGACTTGGACATGGTTTTCACGTCGCGTTCCATCTCATGTTCGTGAATCATATGTCACCCGTGCTTTGCTAAAAATTCAGGCGCATCAATACGGAACGATGGGGCTGCGCACCGTGGGCTTTCGCATCAACTGGTCGTAGTACTCGTTCCAACTGAATCCGCCGGTCTCATATGCGTTCATGGCCGAGGCGTTTTTTACATTGACATATTTCGCGTCCAGCAGCGCGGACTCGTTAAACAGGGTGATGTAAGGATATTCCAGCGGATTGCTGCTGTAATACTCGGAATAGTCCATGATGGCGCTGATATCCTTGACGTAGAGGAAGGACAGCAGAATCAGCAGGGCGGGCAGGGCCACCCGGGTGCGGCGGATGAGATCGCGGTTGCGGTAGAAAAGCACGGGCAGCAGGCAGCAATCCAGGATGCGGAAATAGACGTTGATGCGCGAAGCAATCAGGTCAAAGGCCATGGTTACCACATACAGCGCAAAGCCCACGCAGTAGAGGTTAAACAGCAGCTTCTCCTGCGGCGTCATCCGCGCGCGCGCGCGCAGCGCCAGCAGGAACACAATGGCCATGAACAGCCCCCGGTTGGCCAGCGCCAGCAGGCTGACGTGATTGTTTTCCACATAATAGGTATAGACGGTATACTCCAGCTGCGAGGGCAGCAGGCGGATGATCGGCGTCAAATCCACCAGCGTAATCACCGCCGACGCGGCCACGACCAGCAGGCCGAGCAGCACCGTGGTGCGCGCTTTCCATTCGATGACGAACAGCGGCCTGTCCTGCCAGAACAGGATGGGCAGCGCGAACAGCACGGCGGCGGAGGTGTGCAGAAGCGTCGCGACGACGATGCCTGCAATGGCGCGCCAACGCCGCTTGTCCACCCAGTTGGGCAGCACCCAGCCCAGCGCGATGCTCAGCGGCAGCAGCTGGCGGATGGCGCTTTCCATATACGTCAGCGAATAGACGGCGTAAAAGATGGTCAGCGCGAACATCGGCAGGGGGCAGAAGCGGCGGATAAAGCGGTTGAGGCACAGCAGGCTGACCAGCGTAATCAGCGCGATAAACACCGCATAGTGCATCCGCAGCATCTTGCACAGGCTGATGAGATAGAAAAAACCGATTTCGATTTTGTTGTATTGGAACGCAAAGAAGTTGGGGAAGGTATGCAGGGCCGGCACGTTGGCGTAAATGCCCATGTAGGTGATGTAGTCGGTGCCCTGGCCATAGCGCAGCGAAAAGAATACGAACAGTCCCGTCAACGCCGCCCAGTACGCATATTTGCGCGCGCCGGCAAACCATTCCCAGACCGTCAGCCCCAGCAGCACCAGCAAAATGGCCAATCGTACCATAGGAAGACATCCTCCCGCGTTCAATCGCGCGCCTGACCGTGCACGCTTTTTTAGTATACCATATACCGGACGTTTTTCGCAAGGCAGGCGTCCCCGGCCGCGCGTTTTTCCGGAAATTTGCGGCCGGCGGCCCGGATTGCAAACCCCGGACGCGCATGCTACAATGGAACGGGGTGTTTTTGTGCAGGGTTTCTACGAAAACCATCGCGACGACATGGCGCACGTCAGCGCCGGCTACCGGGAAAACGACCACTGCGTGCCGCACTTCCATCGCAGCGTCGAGCTGACGTATGTGCTGGAGGGCGCCTTGGAGGCCACCCTGGACGGCGTCTGCCACACCGTGCCGGCCGGCACGCTGCTGATTGTCTCCAGCTACGTCGTGCATGCCTACGCCACACCCCGGTATTCCCGCTCCGTCGTCACCATCATTCCGGGCAGCGAAGTGCCTTCCGCCCGCGCGCTGATGGAGCAGAAGGCGTTCGCCGCGCCGCTTTGCCCGGACGACGCGCAGGGCACGCTGCGCATGCTCCTGTGCATGCTGGCCGGGGAAGGCATGCGCAATCCGCTGACGTCCAAGGGCATATGCTATGCCGTTCTCGGCCTGCTGACAGAGCGCGTCGGGCTGGTGGAGGCGCGCCCGGGCGGCCATGCGGGCTTCATCCGGAACGTGCTGGATTATTTTCAGGCGCACCATACCGAGCCGCTGTGCGTTCAGCGCGCGGCGGAGCATTTCGGCTACAGCCGCAGCCGCTTTTCGCATCTGTTCAACAGGCGGCTGGGCTGCTCGATTCCGGAGTATGTGGCCTCTTTGCGCTGCCGGCACGCCGCGCAGCTGCTGCGCGAGACGGACCTTCCCGTGTCGGACGTTGCGCTGGCGGCGGGCTTCGAAAGCCAGCGCACCTTTTATCGCGCCTTCCGCAAACAGTACGATATGACACCCCAGCGGTATGCCGCGGCGGATTTCGGCGAAAAATGAGCGCAAAATGGCATAATGATATGCCTGTTTGGCACGACGGCAGGCTGCGGTTCTGGTATAGTGAAACCATCGTATGAAACCGCAACGAGCAGACGGGAGGATGAAATCCATGCAGAAGCGACCGGTTGCCTATCAGCTGTACTCCGCGCGGGAGGACGCGCAGAAGGATTTGGACGCTGTGCTGGGCAGGCTTGCCGCGATGGGATACGACGGGGTGGAATTTGCGGGCCTGTACGGGCACAGCGCCGAGGATGTCGCCGCCATGCTGCAAAAGTACCGGCTCCAGGCCGTTTCCAGCCATGTGCCGGTCATGCGCATTGAGGAGGACATGTTCGGCGTCATCGCCGAGCAGCGCCGGCTCGGCTGCCGGTATCTGGCCGTGCCCTTCCTGGACGAGACGATGCGGCCGGGCGCGCCGGGATTTGCGCGCGTGCTGCGCATGGTGTACCGCTTCGCCAGCCTGTGCCGGGAGGCGGGTATCCAGCTGCTTTACCATAACCACGATTTCGAGTTCGTGCCGGTCAGCGGCCTGTACGGCCTGGACTTCCTGTACGAGGCGGTGCCGGCGCATTTGCTCCAGACCGAGCTGGACGTGTGCTGGATTCGGTACGCGGGAGAGGACCCGGTCGCGTACCTGCGCAAGTACGCCGGCCGCTGCCCGGTGGTGCACCTGAAGGACTATGTCGGCGTGCGCGGCGATACGTCCCCCTACGGCCTGCTGGGACGGGCGGAGGAAAAAAAGGAGAATGTGCCGTTTGCGTTCCGCCCCTTCGGGCACGGCTGCCAGGACGTGCAGGCCGTGGTCGGCGCGGCGCTGGAAAGCGGCGTGCAGTGGTTCATCATCGAGCAGGACCAGTCGCCGGACCGTCCCGCGCTGGAGGCGGCACAGATGAGCCTGGAAACGCTCAGGAAGCTCGGCGTGAAATAGGCAAAGCCCGCAGCGGGGTTGCGCGGCGCATTCTTATCATAAGGAGGAAACACTATGCCCATCGGAGACGAGGTGCTGTCCAGTTTTACGCAGAAAGTCCGCCAGGAGCGCACCTACGCGGAGCGCAAGCTGAAGGTCGGCATCATTGGGACGGGCTGGATTGCCGAGGCCCATGTGGAAAGCTACCTGCGCCAGCCGGACGTGGAAATTGTCGCGCTGGCCGACCTGATTGACGGCAAGGCCGAGGCGTTTGCCAGGCGTTACGGCCTGGAAGCCGCGCGCTGCTATCCGGACCATGCCAGCATGCTGGCGGCGGAGACGCTTGACGCCGTATCGGTATGCACCTACAACGTCACGCACGCCGAGTGCGCCATCGACGCGCTGCGCGCGGGCGTGCATGTGCTGCTGGAAAAGCCGATGTGCGTGACGCTGGACGAAGCGGCGGACATCATGCGGGCCGAGAAGGCCAGCGGCAAAATTCTCACCGTGGGCTTCCAGCCGCGCATGGACGAAAACATGCAGATGATTCGCAAAATCGTCCAGTCCGGCGCGCTGGGCGAGGTGTACTATATCCAGACAGGCGGCGGCCGCCGCCGCGGCATCCCCAACAGCACCTTCATCGAAAAGAAGACGGCCGGCATCGGCGCGCTGGGCGATATCGGCTGCTATTCTCTGGACATGGTGCTCAACGCCATCGGCTACCCCCGGCCGCTGACGGCGACCGGCTATACGTCCAATTTCTTCGGCACCTCCACGGAGTACCAGAAGCCGGAGGACGCCGCGCGCTTTGACGTGGACGATTTTGCGGCCGCCTTTATCCGCCTGGAGGGCAATATCATGCTGGACTTCCGCATCTCCTGGGCCATGCACCTGGATACGCCCGGCGATACGGTCATCCTCGGCCGCAAGGGCGCGCTGCGCATCCCGTCCACGGAGTGCTGGAACGGGACGGTCGGCGGCCCGATGACGCTGTATCACGACGTGGCGGGCGAGCAGGTGGAAACGGTCATCCCGGTGCTGGAAAGCCACGGCCCGGGCCTGTTCGACCGCAAGATTCGTTCGTTCCTGGACGCCATCATTGCCGGCGGAACGGCGCCTGTGCCGACCAGCCAGATTCTCTATAACCAGGCGATTCTCGACGCCATCGCACGCTCGGCGGCCTTGGGACGCGAGGTGGAAATCGTCATTCCGAACATCTGACGGAAACCGGGCGGCATCAGGCCGCCGCCCCTTCCTGCATCCCCGCAGAAGTGTGATATGCTGCGCCTTGCTGCGCAAGGCTTCCGAACCCGCCGCGCATGTCGCCGGGTTCGGATTGCATTGGGAGGGCTTCAGCCCTCCAAGCCTCCCCAATGGGGTTTTTCGACGGTCTGAAGCGCGGCGGGCCGGATTACCGGTAAAGGATGAGCGCTATCAGCTCCAGAGGCTCGTCGCCGCAGTTTTCAATGCCGTGTCCCTGGCCGCAGGGAGTAAACGTCACATCGCCGGCATGCACGGTGGTCTTCTCGCCGTTGTCGTCAAATGCCGCCGTGCCGCTGAGGATATAATATGTTTCCGACTCGTTTTCATGCACATGGTATCCGATGGAGCAGCCGGGCTGCAGGGTGGTATGCGCGAATACGCGCCCCTTTTCATACATTTCTTCCGGGCCGCGCAGCAGGTCGCGCACCGTAATGCTGCCCTTCCCCTCAAACGCATGCTCGCGAACATGCACGCGTGTTTCCGCGCTTCTGCGAACCATAAGAACCTCCCCGAATGTTGCGAAATCGATTGCAATATAGTATAATGGCACAGCAGCGGGCTGTCAATGAACCGTTTTCACAAATGTACGCACGATTCGCAGCCGCCGGGGCAGGGGGAAACGTATGACGATTTACGATATTGCCAAATCCGCGGGCGTGTCCGCCAGCACGGTATCCCGAATTATCAACCACAAGGAGGGCGTCCGGGAGTCCACGCGCCGGCGGGTGGAGGCGCTGCTCAGGGAACACCATTATTCGCCCAACGAGACGGCCCGCGGGCTGGTCAACCAGGCGACGCGCATCATCGGCATCCTGCTGATGGACATCCGTACCCTTCACCATACGGACGGCGTGTACTATATCGAGCGGGAGCTGGAAAAGCTGGGCTATTGCTGCATCATCATGAATTCGGGCTCGACCGACGCGGAGAAGGCGGAGTACATCCGCCGGCTCAGCCGCCGGCGCGTGGAAGGCGCCATCCTGATTGGCTCGGGCTTCCAAAACGACACCGTGCGCCAGGCCATCAGCGAATACCTGCCCGACACGCCGGTGGTGCTTGTCAACGGCATGCTGGACCTGCCCAACGTGTACGGCGTGCTCTCGGACGAGCGCAGCGGCATGGAGCGCTGCGTGGAGCGCCTGGTGGCGGCCGGTCATGTCCATCCCGCCTTTGTCATCGACACGCAGACGCCCAGCAACCTGCTCAAGCGCGCCGGCTACGAGCAGGGCGTGCTGCGCTGCTGCCCCGGGTATGCGCCCGTGGTCGTGCACAGCGGCTCTTCCCTGGCGGAGGCGGCCGATGCGACGCGCGCCCTGATGCGCGAGCACCCGCAGGTGGACGGGATACTCTACGCGGTGGATTTGCTGGCCATCGGCGGCATCCGGGCACTGCTGGAAATGGGCAGAAAGGTGCCGGATGAGGTCGCCGTCATCGGCGTGGACAACTCGATTTATGCCGAAATCTGCACCCCGCGCCTGACCTCGCTGGACAATAAGCTCCTGGATACCAGCATCACCGCCGCCCAGACGCTTATCCAGGTGCTCCAGGGCAACCGCGCGCCGAAAAACGTGATGATTATGTCGACCATCGCCGAGCGGGAAACGGGCTGACGCCCAGGCGGCGCGGGACGGTCCCCGGCGGCTGCGCCATCCCCGCGCTGCAATCGATTCCGAACTCCGGCGGCCGGAACCGCCGCCCGGGCGCGCAGGACAGGCTACCGCGCAGCGCGGCGGACAAAAAAAAGGGGGGTTCTCATGAGAGACAACGTATTCGACGCGCATGTACACATCATGCCCCGGCGTCTGCTCAACGGGGAAACGAGCGAAACGGGCGCGACCTATGACGCCTTCGGCCGGATACACAAACCGGACGGCGACGTATACGCCTACATGCCCTGCCCCGTGGACGGCGGCGCATTTTCGGCGGAAGCGCTGATATACATGATGGACCGCTACGGCATACGGCGCGCCATGATCATGCAGTCCACGTTTTTCGACATGACGGAAGACGTGGCGGAGGCGGTCGCGCGCTATCCGGACCGGCTGTCGGGCGCGATGACGGTGCGCCTGGACGCGGGCGCGCCGGAGGCGATTGCGGCGTGGCGCAGGCGCGGCCTGACGGCGCTGAAGCTGCAGATGCGCGGGCTGACGGAGCCGCAGAATGATCCGGAGCTGCGCATGGATGCGCCGGAGATGATGGAGATATACGCGCAGGCGGGCAGGCAGAACGTCACCGTGGTCGTCGATCCCGGCCCTATCGGCTGGGCGGGATATCAGCCCGAAGCGCTGCGGCGTGCGGTGCGGCGGCATGCCGCCACCCGCTTTGTGGTCTGCCACCTGGGCATGCCGGACGCCGCCATGCAGACGGACGCCGCCCTGCGCGACGCCTGGCGGCAGATGACAGACCTGGCGCGCTGCGAAAACGTGTGGTTTGACGTCAGCGCCATGCCGAACCTGTTTGCCCGGGAGGAGTATCCTTTCCCCACGGCGCTGTCCCTGGTCGCCGGCTTTCTCCGCCAATATGGAGAGGAAAAGGCGATTTGGGGGTCCGACGCGCCGGGCGCGCTGTGCGACGCGACCTATGCGCAGACCCTTTCCATGTTCGAGCGCCTGCGCCTTGGAGAGGCGGCGATGGAAAAGCTGTTCTTCCGCAACGCCGAAAGCGCCTATCTCTGAAAACGCGCGGCGGACGGCGGCCACGGACAGAAAAACGCGCGGCGACGGCGGGCGCTGGCAGAAAAAACCGCGGCGGACGGTGCGCGGCGGGCAGAAAAACGCGCGACGGGCGGCGGGCAGGAAAACGCACGTTGACGGCGGCCACGGGCAGAAAACGTGCGGTTGGCAGAAACACACGCGGGGACGGCGGGCGGCATAAAATACAGCGGGCGGCGTGCTTTTGCGCCTGCTCAAGGAGGAAATACCATGCCTTGCGATGTTTTCCGTCGGCGGCCGAGTCCGCCGGTTTGCCACCCGCGTCCCCCGGCTGCTTCCTGTCCGTCTCCCTGCCCGCCGCCCTGCCCGCCGCTGCGCCCGGAATGCGGCCCGCGCTGGCTGTTGCCCCGGGTTATCGCCAGCGCGCGCGAGCAGCAGCGCTGTCTGCCCGCATGCCTGACGGTCAGCGGACTGCCCTGCGGGCTGTGCGAGCCGGTGTACGTCACTGCGGTGGAGGCGTGCGGAGAGATTGCCGTGCGCATGCTCGACGCATGTCTGGCCGAAGCCGAAATTCCTCTGACCGTCTGGGTCTGCGATGCTGCGGGCAGAAATGCCTGCGGCGCCGCGAGCGTGCGATTGCGCTGCCGCATCGCGGCGGCGGGCGGCCGCGGCGGTTCGCTGGTGGCGCAGGCCGCGGTGCGCCTGGTGGACAGCGGCTGCGGATGCGGCCAGCGCTTTGAGGTGCGCCTGGCGGTCTGGCTGGAAGTGTACCTGGTCCGCCTGGAGCCCTGCGGCGCCCGTCCGCACGACGGGCCGCCCCCGCCGCCCCCGCCGAAGCCCCTGTATCCCCAGCCCTGGTACTAGCGCATGGGAGCACGCCTGGCCATACGGCAAGAGAATTCGCCTTCGGCTTCGTTTTTTGGGCGACCGTCGAAAAAGCGAACCGAAGGGGAATTCTTTCCCCTGGCGTGTTTCCGGCGTTCGCTCTGGTTTCACGTATCCTGCTTTTCGGGAGGCTGCCATGCTCACCACCCTTTCTCTTTCCCCCTGCATCGACAGGCGTATGGAATTCGACGGCTTTCGCGCGGGCGCGACCAACCGCGTCGTGGCCTCCCGCGCAGAGGGCGCGGGCAAAGCCGTCAACGTCGCGCTGGCCGCGCGGGCGCTGGGGATGCCGGCGCGCTGCGTGGGCATTCTGCCCGCAGGCGGCGAGATGGTGGAAACCCGCCTGGCGCAGGCCGGCGTGCCTTTTTCCTTTCTGCCCGCGCCGGGCGTCACGCGCGTCAACCTGAAGCTGTTTGACCGCCGCGCCGCCGAGACCACCGAGGTCAGCGAGCCCTGCCCCGAAGCGCCCGCTTCCCTGCTTTCCCGCGCGGCGGACGCCGCCGCGCAAGCCGCGCGGGAAAGCGGCTTTCTGGTGCTGACCGGCAGCCTGCCGTCCGGCTGCCCCGACGCATGGTACGCCGACATGCTGCGCCGGGTGCACGCCGAAGCGCCCGGCTGCCGCTGCGTGCTGGACGCGGAAGGCCCCCGGTTCGTGCTGGGGCTGCAGGCCCGCCCCTTTCTCGTCAAGCCCAACCTGCACGAGCTGGCATGCGCCGCCGGACATGCCCTCTCCACGCGCCGGGCGATTCTTCGCGCCGCGGAGGGGCTGCTCGACGCTGGCGCGCAAACGGCCGTCGTTTCCCTGGGCGCGCAGGGCGCGCTGGCCGTCGATGCCACGGGGGCGGCGTTCGCGCCCGCGCTGGACGTGCCGGTGCGCACGACCACGGGCGCGGGAGACGCCATGGTCGCGGGCCTGCTGCTTGCCCTCGCGGGCGGAGCCGGCCTGACCGACGCGCTGCGGCATGGAACGGCCGCCGCCGCGGCGCGCTGCCTGTGCGCGGGGGATGCATTTTTGCATCGCGCGGATTTTGACGCGCTGCTCCCGCAAACGCGGGCGGACAGCCTCTGACGGCCCTGCAAGGCGTATCAACCCTCCAAGAAGCGCGGCGTTCCACGGCGTGACGTTTGTCGAATGCCCGCCATATTTCGCGGCAAAATTCAACGGGTGCGCCCGCTTTGTTGCAGCTATACTGAACCATCATAGGAATGGTGGTGACGGCTATGGCGCAGCATTCCAGAAGGCCTTGGTCCGGCATCGGCTATGTCGGCGACAAGCTGGAATCCTCGGTAAGCGCCGCACGCTACGTGCTTTCGCAAATCACCGTCGAAAATGCGCTCCTGCTGGCTTCGGCAGCCCTCCTGTCGCAGGCCGTGCTGCCCGGCGGCGCCATGCCCTTTTGCGTGCCGCTGGTGGGCGCGCTTTTGCTGCTGGACAGGGCCGCGTCCGCGGCGCTGCTGGGCTGCGCGCTGGGGCTGCTGCTGCGATGGGAGCCGATTGCCTGGTACAACGGCTGGCAGCTTGCGGCCGGCGCGCTGCTGCTGTTCGTGGTGCGCAGGGGGTATGGCTGGAAGGTCTGGAAGGTTTCCGTGGCGGTGGCCGCGTCGATGCTTCTGCCGCTGCCGTTTGTCGCGCGGCGGCTGGATACGCTTTTGATTTGCCTGTCCGGCGCGGTGGCGGCGGCCGTGCTGATTCCGGTCTACACCCGCGCGCTGCTGGCGCTGGACAGGCGTGAGCGCGCGCTGTCCTACGACGATAAGCTCTGCTGCCTGTTGCTGCTGTGCGTGCTCTGTCTGGGCGGCATGGCCTGGCGGGTCGGCGTGGTTTCACTGGGGCTTTCGCTCTGCGCGCTGTGCGTGTTTGCCGTCGCATACGCGGCGGGCCCGGGCATGGCGCTGCCCGCGGGGGCGCTGCTGGGGCTTTCGCTGATGGCGGTGGGCAGCAGCTTTGATATGCTCTGTCTGCTGACGCTCTGCGGCGCGCTGGCCGGCGCGCTGCGCGGAAGCGGGCGCTTTTTGCCGTGCCTGGGCGGCGTGCTCGGATGCGCGCTGGCCGCGGCGGCGCAGGGCGGCCTTCCCTGGATGCTGGAGGCGCTTCCCTCCCTGGCCATAGGCGCGCTGGCATTTCTGTTGGTTCCCGCGCGCTGGCTGGACAGCCTGCACGGGCTGCTGGAGCCGCCGCGCGTAGCGCTGCCCGAAACGGGGTCCGTCGCCGCCTCGCAGGTGCTGGTCGGATATGCGCGCGCCATGGCGGATATGGCGCGCGCGCTGCCCGCGCACGATGCGACGGCGGACACGCCGCTGCCGGTAGAGCTGCTGGCCTGTCGGCTGTGCTCGGGCTGCGAGTGCCAGCAGTCCTGCTGGGACGCGCGGCGGGAAGAATCCATGCGGCTGCTGGACGGTCTGCTCAGCGCGTGCGCAGACGGCGTCTCCCGGGAGGATATGGAACAGGCCGCGCTGCGCCATGGCTGCCGGCGCGCGCAGGAAGCGCCCGCGCTGGCGGAAGGGCTGGCCGCGCAGCGGATGCGCCGCGAAAGGGAGGAGGCGCAGCGGATGGAGGCGCGCGCCTGGGCGCTGGAGCAGCTGTGCGGGCAGGCGAGGGCGCTGAAGCAGATGGCGGAACGATTGGGCGAGGACTACGAGGCCGCGCAGGCCCGCCAGGCCATTCTGGCCGCCATGCCCGCGCTGCGCGGCAGGCCCGAGGCGCTGTGCGTGTGCCGGCTGGACGGACGTCTGCATATATGGCTGGACGTGGAATATGACGGCCGCGCCGTGCGGCTGGAGTCGGCGCTCAGCACGGCGCTGGGCGCCCGGATGGAGCTGCTGGAGCCCGGCGCGCCGGAGGAGCGGCTGCTGTTCGTACAGCGGCCGCGGCTGGCGCTGCAGGTCGGCTGCGCGACGGCGCCCATTGAGGGCGAGTCCCTGTGCGGGGACAGCGTGCTGCACCAGCGGCTGGACGCCAGCCGCGCGCTGCTGGCCCTCAGCGACGGCATGGGCAGCGGCGCGGCGGCGCGGGCTGAGAGCCGCTCGGCGCTGTCCCTGCTGGAAGGCGCGCTGCGGGCCGGCTATGCGCGCCAGGACGCGCTGCGAACGGTCAACGGGCTGCTGATGGCCTGTCGGGGCGACGAGATGTATGCGACCATGGACCTTTGCGTCATCGATTTGGACAGCGGCGAAGCGGCCTTTGAAAAGCTCGGCGCATGTCCGTCGTTTATATTGCGCGCGGGCAAGTGCAGGCGGATTGGCGGCGACGCGCTGCCGCTGGGCATTGTGGATGCGGTTCGCCCGCGCGCGCTTGCCGCGCGTTTGCTGCCCGGAGATATGCTGCTGATGGTGTCCGACGGCATCACGGACGCCTTTGGCGGCGAGGACGGCCCGCTGCTGCGCGCGCTGGGCGGCCTGGCGCCGCCGGGCGGCACGGCAGAGCCCCAGCAGCTGGCGCAGACCCTGTTGCGGCGGGCGCTGGAGCGTGCGGGCGGCGCGGCGCTGGACGACATGACCGTGCTGGCCGCCACGGTGCGGGAGGCCTGCTGAGGCGGCGCGGCGGCCCCGGCGGCCCATATCCCGGCGCGTTTATTCTTTCGGATAATCGCCCGCCGCCTCGCATGCCAGACGGCGGACAAACGCATGGGTAAAGGCGATTTTTTCATCGAAGACGGCGCGGGACGGGTCAAAATGCAGCCGTTCGCGCACATGCGCCGCATAGGCGGCAAATTCCGTCCGGTACCATTGCAGCGTTTCGTCCATGCCGCCTTCCGTGTAGGCCCCGTACTGGAACGACAGGCCGATTTCTACCGACCCGAAATGGTCCAATATGTCCGCGTCCTGCAGCACCTGGGCCCAGAAATTCTCCGCGCGCCTGTCGCAGTGCGCGGCGATGAGCGCGCAGACCTCCTCCAGCATCCCGGCGGGGAGCAGCGCCTGCAGCGCCTCCCGCGCCAGCGCCGCGCCGTAACGGGCATGCGGTTCCATGCCCTTGCCCACGTCATGGAACAGGGCCGCCACACGCAGCGCCTCGTCGTGCGAGGCATCGTCCGTCAGCTGCGCGCGCAACGCCAGCACACCCCGCGCCGTGCGCTGGCCGTGGCGCAGGATAAAGCCGCGTTCCCGCAGCGGATGCGCCTTGCGCTCCCCCATGAGCGACCGGGCCAGCGCCTGTATCTGTGCTTCCTGCGCCTGCGTCAGCCGCATTTGGAGTACCCGCAGGCATGGCATACCATGCAGCCTCCCTCGAACTCCACCGGCGCGCCGCACTCGGGGCACAGCCCCTTGCCGCCCCTGCCGCATGTCGAGCGCTCGGCGCAGAGCGAACAGTTCTCGATGCATCCGTTTCGCTTCTTGTCCGCGTCGGACTTGAGCGCGCCGGCATCAAAGGCGGGGGTCATATGCTCCTGCCGCGCCTTGACCACCTTTTCCAGCACCCGGCCGATGGCGTCCGGACACGAGAGCACCTTCAGCCCGGGATGGCGCAGGGTCGAATGGCACCGGATGCCGCGCAGCTGCTCGATGATGGTCTGCGCGTCCATGCCCGCGCGCAGCGCCATGGACACCAGACGGCTGGTCGCCTCGCTCTGGGAGGGGCAGCCGCCCGCGCGGCCCAGGTTGGTAAAGACCTCGCAGATTCCCTTCTCGTCATAGTTGACCGTCACATACAGGTTGCCGCAGCCGATGCGCACCTTTTCGGTGATGCCCATGGTAACCTCCGGCCGGGGCCGGGGCTGGATGGCCTGGCAGGGCTCGGGCGTCTGTACGGGCGGTTCCGCCGGCGCGGCCTTTTCCTGCTTTTTCTGCAGGCCGACGTTGAGCACCTGCTCGTCGCGGCTGCCGTCGCGGTAGATGGTCACGCCCTTGCAGCCCAGTTTCCAGGCCAGCTCGTACACCTGGCGCACCTCGTCGCGCGTGGCGTCATGGCGGAAATTGACCGTCTTGGAGACGGCGTTGTCCGTGGAATGCTGGAAGGCCGCCTGCATGCGGATATGGTATTCCGGGGACACGTCATGGGCCGTAACGAACACGCGCCGCACGTCCTCGGGAATGCCTTCGAGGCCGTCGAGCGTGCCGCGCTCGGCCACCCGGCGCATGAGCTCGGGGCTGTAAAAGCCGCGCGCGCGGGCGACCTCCTCAAAGTACGGGTGTACCTCGGGCAGGGCGTCGTGATCCATGACGTTGCGGACAAAGGAAAGCCCGAAAAGCGGCTCCACGCCGCTGGAGCATCCGGCCAGGATGGAGATGGTGCCGGTCGGCGCAATGGTGGTCACGGTGCCGTTGCGGGGCGGATAGGGATCGCTTTTGAAGATGCTCCGGTCCACATACGGAAACGGACCGCGCGTCTCCGCCAGATGCCGCGAGGCCTCCTTGGCCCGCATGCTGATAAAGCCCATAACGTCTTCCGCCAGGGCCACGGCTTCGTCGCTGTTGTAGGGCACGCCGAGCCGGAAGAGCATGTCCGCCCAGCCCATGACGCCCAGGCCGATTTTGCGCGTGCCCAGCGACATTTCCCGGATTTCGGGGAGCGGATAGCGGTTGGCCGTGATGACGTTGTCCAGGAAATGCACGGCGTCCTCAATCACCTCGCCGAGCAAATCGTAATCGACGGCATAGCCGTCGCCCTCACGCTTGACCATCCGGTTCAGGTTGATGGAGCCCAGGTTGCAGCTTTCAAATGGCAAAAGCGGCTGCTCTCCGCAGGGGTTGGTGGCCTCGATGGCGCCGAGCTCCGGCACGACGTTGTCGCGGTTGAGCCGGTCGAGGAAGACGATGCCCGGTTCTCCGCTCTGCCAGGCCATTTCCACAATCAGGTCGAACACTTCCCGGGCGCGGGCGCTGCCCACGGGTTCGGCGCTGTGCGGATCGACCAGCAGATACTCCTCGTCGTTTTCCACCGCTTCCATAAACGCTTCCGTCAGGCCCACGGAAATATTGAAGTTGTTAATCTGGTTCAGGTCGGACTTGCACTGGATAAACTTGCGGATATCCGGATGGTCCACGCGCAAAATGCCCATGTTCGCGCCCCGGCGCGTGCCGCCCTGCTTGATGGCCTCCGTCGCGGCGTTGTACACCTTCATGAAGCTGACCGGGCCCGACGCCACGCCGCCGCTGGAGCGCACCGCCGACCCTTCCGGCCGCAGGCGCGAAAAGGAAAAGCCCGTACCGCCGCCGCTCTGGTGAATCAGCGCGGCGTTCTTAATGGTTTCGAAAATGCCCTCCAGGCTGTCGGGAATGGGCAGAACGAAGCAGGCCGAAAGCTGGCCCAGCGGCCGGCCCGCGTTCATCAGTGTAGGCGAATTGGGCAGAAACTCCAGCCGCGTCATGCGCCCATAGAACGCTTCGGCCAGCGCCTCCGTATCCGCTTCCGGGTCAAATTCCCGTTCCGCCTCCGCAATGGCGCGGGCTACCCGTCGAAACAGGCCCTCCGCATCCTCCGTGGTCTTCCCCTGCTCATCGCGCGCCAGGTACCGCTTTTCCAAAACGCGAAGCGCGTTTTTGCTCAACATCTATCCTTCCCCCTTTGTTTGGCCCGCTCATTATACTCCTGTGAGCGAACCAATTCAAGAGGTTGTGGACAGTTTATTGATTTTCTACAGTATTTTGTGGATAGGCCTGATTTCCGCCCGCGGTCTCCCCAATCGCCCGCGCCAGGTACGCCGCGGCGTTCAGGGCCTCCCGGAGCGAATTGACGTTGTTGCCCACCTCCGCGAGCAGCGCGCCCGTGGAGACGTGCTGATTGTATCTTCCCGTCTTGACGGATACGGGCCGGCACAGCCCCGGCGCCATGGCGTTGACGGCGTCGGTGATGCATTGGGCGCGCGCGAGGTTCTTTTCCCAGTCGGGCTTCTGCGCAAACGCCTGGCCGCCGAACGTGCCGCTGCCGTCGCCGACGAGCAGCATCAGCCGCGCGGCGGGCGCGCCGCCGGCATCCACGGTGTTCTCGGCAAAGCTTCCCTGGACATAGGCGTCGCGGTGCACGTCCAGATACAAATCAAACGTTTCCCCGCGCGCGGTATAGTTTTCCAGCGCCTCCAGCGAGCGCTGGTAGGCCGTGTCCAGCCAGGGCGGCTCAAAGGCTGTGTCGTCGTGCACCACGACCATGCCGTATTCCTCGCGCAGGATGCGGGCAATCTCCGCGCCCACGTGCACGACATTGTAGTCGCTGTCCGCGGTACGCCAGCGCTCGGTCGGGGTATACTGGCCCTCAAAGTCGGGCTCGTAGGCTTCATAGGTATGGGTGTGATAAATCAGCACCCGAAGCGGCGTGCCCGGCGTATGCTCCCGCCGGACGATTTCCACCTCGATATCCGTCGCCGACGGCCGTTCCTCCGGCTCGGTCTCCCGCGTCTTTTCCGTCAGGTCGACATCGACCTGCACCGCCGCCGTGGACACCGGCGGCAAGGAGGACAGCGCCGAAGAAAACCCAAGCGCGCCCGAGAGCAGCACGGCCAGCAGAAATACGGCCGATTTCAGCAGGCGGGACATAGTATCACCTCAAAGGAATGAAAGATAGGCGGCGAAAAAAAGCCTTCCCTATTTCTATGCGCAGCATCCCGCGCGCATGCACCGCAGCCGCCGGTTAATGCATCAGCGCGGGAATTTCGTCCTTGTCCAGCCTCGGCTGGAGCGCGCGGTTGATGCCCAGCGCCAGCAAATCCGCCATGCGCGTCACCCGCTCGTCCACCTCCCGCGGCGTAACCACCAAATCCCCCAGGCGCCGGGCCACCACGCGGTCCACCAGCGCGTCCAGGGCGCCCGCATGCTCCTCGCCGTCCGGCGCGAGATCCTCCATCAAAAGCTCCAGCGCGTCGCGCGCAATGGTGGCCGCGTAGACCACCATGGGCACGCCCACCGCAATGACCGGCACGCCCAGCGATTCCTCGTTCAGGCCCAGGCGATGATTCCCGACGCCGGAGCCGGGCTGAATGCCCGTGTCGGCAATCTGCATGGTCGTGCAGATGCGCGCGGTTTCCCGCGCCGCCAGCGCGTCCACCGCAATGACGGCCTCCGGCCGGGTATGCTCGACAATGCCGCGCACCACTTCCGCGGTTTCCATCCCCGTGACGCCCAGCACGCCCGGCGCCACGGCGCTGACCGCCCGCAGCCTCCCCTTCAGGCTGGCGGGGGTATTCTCGCGCATGTGGCGCGTCACCAGCACGCCGTCCACCACGCGCGGGCCGAGGGAGTCGGCGGTAATGCGGCGGTTTCCCAGCCCGATGACCAGCACCGCCCCCAGCTCGGGCAGCATGCCGGCCAGCGTCTGGGCCAGCCGGTCCACCGCAATTTCCTCCAAAGCCGGCTCCGGCATATGCAGCTGGCTGCTCTCCAGCGTCACGTACCGGCCGCAGGGCTTGCCCAGCGCCCCGGCGCCGCGCTCATCGACAATTTCCACCACCGTCTCGGTCATCTCGCCCAGCCGCAGCTGCTCCATCCGCACGCCGGGCACATCCGCGCCGCCCGCCAGCGCGGAGGCTTCCAGCGCCAGGTCCGAACGGGAATTGCGCACGAAAACCGCCTCCTTTTCCGCTACTATGGCCGTTCGGATGAAAAGTTATCCCGCAATGGCAAAAAAACGCTTGCATTCGGCATGAAGCCGTGGTAAAATATGCGTTGCGATGTTTTGCCAAGGAGGTGAACCAAGTTGCCGAATATCAAGTCCGCGATGAAGCGTGTGAAGGTCAACGCGAAGAAAAACCTGCGCAACCGCATGGTCAAGTCTTCCGTGAAAACCACCCTCAAGAAATTTGACGCCGCTGTTGCAAGCGAGCCCCAGCAGGCCGCCGTCCTGCTCAACGCTTCCTTCAGCGCTCTGGATAAGGCCGTTGCCAAAGGGGTTCTGCACAAGAACGCCGCCAGCCGCAAGAAGGCCCGCTTGGCTAAGCGTCTTGCCAAAGCCGCTACCTGAAAGCTATTGATACGGTAAGTCGTCGGAGAGGCAAAAGCTCTCCGGAATCATGGCGCTGGGCATACAGGCCCCGGTACGGGCAGGTGTTTCCTGCCATGGTTGCCGGGGCCGTGTTTTTTTCTTGCCGCAGGGCGCTTGCTTCCCGCTTTGCGCGGGCGCGGAAAATGCGCGCGCAAGCCCCGCCGGCCTTGACAAAATCCCCCGGCGACGCTATAATATTTGCCGGTTCGTTTCGCGAGGTATGGTATGCAGTTGGATGTTTCGAAGGCGCTCAATGCCGCCGGACAGGAATTGCCCTTTTCCGGGGAAGTCGTCCTTTCGGACTCGGTACTGATGGGCGAGCCCATCGTCTTTCCTGCGCCGGCCGCCCTGCATGGCTTGTATGCCAGCGTGGGCGATGCCATCCATGTGCGCGGACAGATGACCTTTCCGGTTCGCGCCCGCTGCGTGCGGTG
>NHCFR05603__coassemble_766_pt1 | contig 18738 bp, 19 predicted proteins | sample NHCFR05603__metabat2_high_PE_044 | metagenome-assembled genome bin NHCFR05603
TGTTCCGCCCGTGCGCTTTGCGCACAGGAACATGATGTTTCCTTCGCTGCAAGGCTGTTTCTCAGCCTTGCAGCGAAGGACCGTCGGAAAAGGCCGGCATTGCCGGCCTTTTTCAACAAGCTGAGCGGACGGCAGCATTTTGCTGCCGTCCGCTTTTGCACACCAGATACCTGGCAACGGGCGCTCAGAAGCTGAAGAACGTGTCGTCCTCGGCCGGTTCGTTGACCACTTCGCCCAGCCCTTCCAGCGGGTTGGCGTTTTCGTCGGCGGTTTCTTCCGCACCCTCCTCAATGACCGGATAGCCGAAGAGCTGCTCGCCGGTGCGGGAGTAGACGTACACGCCGGTCGGCATCATGGAGTTCCAGAACGTATAGGTGTCCGAGCCATAGCCGAACATCAGGACGGAACCGTCATGCGCCAGCGCGATGTTGCACCAGAGCTGGCCGGCCGTGGAGGTGCTGAAGTCGAACAGCCGGGTTTGGCTGGACAGATCGCCCGCGACGGAATAGATGCCGCCGTCCTCGTAGAGGAGGATTTCGTCCTTGTAGCCGCCCATAATCAGGCGCGTCAGCGTATCGCCATCCAGGGGCAGGGACTGCGTGGCGGAGCCGTCCAGCGGGCAGCGCACCAGCGCGTGGTTGGTGGCGTCGTAGACGAAGATGGCCTCGCCAAAGCGGTAGCTCGACAGGGTCGTGGCGTACTGGGCGCCTATCTGCGTGGCGTTTTCCTTGCCGATGGGCACCGCGAAAATGCGCGTGCCGGCGGCGTCGTTGGCGTAGATGCGGTAGCCCTCATAGAGCAGGCCGTTGACGAGCGCGGGCTTGGGGTCTACCAGGTTGGTGGCTTTTCCGCTCTTGGTCTGGTACTGATAGCCGTTTTCCGTGCCCTGCGCGGTGCGGGTAATGAAGTACAGCTCGCCGTCGTGATAGGCGGCGTCGTAGATGGTCTTTTCGCTGTTGCTCATGTCCTTGATTTCTTCGGCCTTGCGCTCGGCGATATCATAGCTGCACAGCGTATACAGGTCATCGCTGGACACATACAGGAAGGAATCGTCCTCGTTGACGAAGACGGACTGGATGTTCGTCAGGAGGGTTTCGTTGGCGCCGGTGGCGATTTCCACGCTATAGAGCGTATGCACGGTACGGTTTTCATCCGTATAGCCCAGGAAGTACACATGGGTATCATCGGCATGCACCAGGCGCGCCGGGAACCCGTTGGTGATTTCGACGATGGGCGTGCCCGTCGAGCAGGAGCTCAGCGCATACAGCCCCCAATGCTTGGTCGCGCCCTCCTCCATCGGGGCGAAGAAAAACGTGTCGTTGGCGTTGGAAACCGCAACGCCGCCCAGCAGCTGCTGGTCGCGGTTGGTGATTTCCGCCATGGCGACGGAGGACAGGAGCATGGCCACCGTCAAAACCAGAATGAATGTCTTCTTCAGCATCGCAAGAACTCCTCTCTTCACGTCCATACAGGACGTTGCTATCATACCAGATGGCGCGGGGAAAGACAAGCGCTCACTCGTCCTCCTCCTCATCCTCCGGCAGATTCCCGTTGTGGTAGACGTTCTGCACGTCGTCCATATCGTCCAGCGCTTCCAGGAGCTTCTCGATTTTCTCCAGCACCTCCGCGTCCCCGATGTCCACGGTGTTCTGGGGAATGCGCGTCAGCTCCGCCGAAAGAAAGGACATGCGCTCCTTCTCCAGCGCTTCGCGCACCGCCGAGAAGTCGCCCACCTCCGTGTAGATTTCAAACGCATCGTCCAGGGTCTGCACGTCGCTTGCGCCGGCTTCCAGCGCGGCCATCATGACCTCGTCCTCATCCATGCCGGGCTTGCGGTCCACGACAATCAGGCCCTTGCGGTCGAACATCCAGCCGACCGAACCCGTCGCGCCGAGGTTGCCGCCGAACTTGTCGAAATAATGGCGGATGTCCGAGGCGGTGCGGTTGCGGTTGTCCGTTACGCACTCCACCAGCACGGCCATGCCGCCGGCGGAATAGCCCTCGTAGGTAATTTCTTCATAATTGACGCTGCCCAGTTCGCCCGCCGCTTTTTTAATGGAGCGCAGGATGTTGTCGTTGGGCATATTGTTGGCCTTGGCCTTGGCCACCACGTCCCGCAGCTTGCCGTTGGTTTCCGGGTCCGAGCCGCCTTCGCGCACGGCGATGGCAATCTCGCGCCCTATTTTCGTAAATATCTTGCCGCGCGCCGCGTCGGCCTTGCCCTTTTTATGCTTGATATTTGCCCATTTGGAGTGCCCTGACATGGAATAAACCTCCCACACATACTTCCCTATCCTCTATCGTAACACAAAAACCCCGCGCGCGTCAACCGCGCGGGGGGAAGACACCGAAAACCGCCGGCGGAAAGGCGCGAACGAAACGTTCCTCGCCGCCTTCGGGTGCCGGAGCGAACCGGAGAAAAACGGGCGCGCATGCCCTGGCCGGGCCGCTTCAGCGCACTTCGGCCATCTGCGCCTTATACTTTTCCCATGCCAGCCGTACCAGCGATTTGTCCTGCGTATAGGTAATCATGTCCAGCGCCTCGTCCAGCGGGAACCAGCCGCCGTCGGTAAAGCCCTGTTCAAACGCGATGCGGAACGAAGGGCTCTGCGCCTGCATGGTATACCACATCACGCGGTTGCAAACCGGCGTGCGCCGGGTGATGGAGTAAAACTCGTAGTTGGTCTCGCCCACGGCTTCCAGAATGTCCGCGCCGACGCCGGCCTCGCTTTTGACCCGCTCCACGGCCACCTCCTGCTGCGGCTTGCCGCCGCGCACCACGCCCTTGGGCAGCACCCACTCGCCTTTTTCGTTTCTGAGAAGAAATACCTTGCCCTCCAAAAAGACGACTCCGCCCGCACATTTCCGAAACAGCATGGGGCCTCCTCCTTTCGGCTCTCCGCCACCTTCATAGTACAGGATTCCGCGGCGGTTTGCAAGCCCCGGGGCGCAGGGAATATGCGGGCGAGGGCGGGCGCGTCAGTTCAGCAGGTTGAGCATATCCTCGGTATCGGCGACGTCCACGAAGGAATCGGGCACCTCGCCCACGATAATGGATTCGGCGACCGGCACATGGGCGCTGACCGCCGCGGTCTGGGTGCCGGTGGGAATGACCATTTGCACCGTCGCGTCCATTTGCAGAAAAATGCGATGGCGGGTCTGGTTGATGCCGGCGGCGGTAAACTCGCTGACAAACTCCGTGGATACCGCGCCCACCGGCACCACGCGGACATGCACGATGGGGCCGCTGCCGGCCAGCAGACGGCTGCCGAACGCCGCGCCCAGCGGGATTTCCACCCCGGCTTCGGCAATGGCGTCCAGGTTTTTCTGCACGGCCAGCGCGGCCTGCGTGGCCAGCTCGTTCATGCGCGCGGTGTTGGCCTGCATCATGGAAACGCGGCCCTCGCCGTCCAGCACCACGTGCATCAAATCGCTGTATACGCCGCCTTCGCGCATGACCTCAAAGACCGCGTCGTTCATGGCCTGCACGGCCAGCACGCGGGCCTGCGCTTCGGCCATGGCAAGGATGACCGGGCGCAGGTTGTGCTCCGCCCAGAGAAACAGCCCCAACGGAAGAAGCATAACAAGCGCAAGCCGCAAGAGCAGGCTGCGCTTGCGGCGATAGATGCGGGTTCCCCGGTTTGGCGGCGTAGGCATGCGGCATCCCCCCGCAGGGAGGATATGCGGGCTCAGCCGGAAAAAGAATCGCACAGGCGCACGCATACTTCGCGCAGCGCCGCGATGTTGACCGGGTCAAAGCGTGTGTCGCGCCGGGTATGGATGCGGCTGAGATAATGGCCCAGGAGGGGATGGCGCCGCAGCGCGACCACCGCCGCGCCGCACGGAAAGTGCGCCTGGTCGGACGGATAGATGACGGTCCAGGCCGCGGCGGTTCGGGCGGTTTTGCCCTCCGGCAGGCCGCGCAGCGCCTCCTGCAGGCGCGCGTCGAGCGCGGCGTTCCGGCGCCAGCCTTTTTTGCGCGCAATGAGAAAATGGCTGCCGTCGGACACACAGTCGAAATTGAGCAGGGGCTTGTCCTGCATCTGCGCCCGGTGCGCTTTGAAAAACGCCGACGACCCCAGCAGCCCCCATTCCTCATGGTCGAAAAACACGAACGCCACGGGCGTATCCGGCGAAAGCGACAGGATGGTTTCCGCCAGCACGCACACGCCGGAGGTGTTGTCGTTGGCGTTGGAACGGTTCGCAGGGCCGCAGAGCATCAGCGCAACCAGCGCCGCGCAGCACAGGCAGCCGGCAAGCCCCGCCACCAGGGGCAAGCGCAGCAGCAGCGCAACGGCCGCGCTGACCAGCGCGGCAGGCACGCACAGGCAGACGCCCAGGGCGACCTGGTACAGCAGCGTGGCCGCCCAGTTGGACGGCGCGATAAAGTTGGGCACGGGCAGGGCGGCGCAGGTGTCGTAATGCGCCGCAAAGACGATTTTCGCGCGCGCCACATCGCCCACAATCAGATTGACGCTGCGCGCGATGCCGCCGGTCTCTTCCGCGACGCGCCAGCCCCGGCTGGCAAAGCGCTCCGACGCAAAGGCGCGAAACGCCTCCTTCTGCGCGCGCGTTTTGCGCACGGGAAAGCGGGAGAGGACTTCCTCGCTCCAGCATGCTGACATTGGGAATCCCCCTTTCTGAATGATCAACGCGCCGCAGGAAGGCCCGCAGACGCCGGAACGCTCGCATGAGACAACGCGGCTTTTCGCCGGCCCTTATTCCACGTCAAACCCTGCCGCCCGCAGCAGACGGTTCATCAGCGCCAGGCCCATGCCCTCCGCGCCGACCGGTTCGGCAAAGATGCGCGTGACGCCCTGGGCGTCCGCGTCGCGCAGCGCGCCGAACAGATGGGCGGCCATCGCCCCGGCGTCCGCGCCCAGCGGGAGCGTGCGGCGCGCGGCGTAGGGCGCGGCGTTTGCGCAGAGGATGGCGGGCGTCTCGCCCGCCGCGAGCGCGGCGTCGTAGCGCGCGCAGAGCCGGTCTGCGCCGCCGGTGACGACCGTCACGCGGGCGCGCGGCGCGTAATGGCGGTATTTCATCCCGGGAGAGCGCGCCTGCGCGCCGGGCGCCAGGGGGTGGAGCACGGCCGGGTCTATCGCAAGGTCGGGCGCCAGCGTGCGCAGCATCTCCGGCGTAACGCCGCCGGGCCGCAGCAGCAGCGGATGCGCCCCGGTCATGTCCACCACCGTGGACTCCACGCCCACCCCGCACGGGCCGCCGTCCAGAATCAGCGGGATGCGCCCGTCCATGTCCTCCAGCACATGCGCCGCGGCCGTGGGGCTGGGACGCCCGCTGCGGTTGGCGCTGGGCGCGGCGACGGGCACGCCCGCGGCCCGGAGCAGCGCGGCGGCGGCCGGATGGGAGGGCATGCGGACGGCCACGGTGGAAAGGCCGGCGCTCACCTCGGCGGGAACGGCGTCTTTCTTTTCAAAAATCAGCGTCAGCGGGCCGGGCCAGAAAGCGCGCATCAGCGCCCGCGCGCGCTCGGGAACGCGGCGCGCCAGCAGGGACAGCGCGTCCGGATGGGCGATATGGGCAATGAGCGGATTGTCGGCCGGCCGGCCCTTGGCCTCGAAAATTTTCAGCACCGCCGCGCCGTCCAGCGCGTTTGCGCCCAGGCCGTAGACCGTTTCGGTCGGAAAGGCGACGATTTCGCCGGCGCGGATGAGGCGCGCGGCCTCCGCCAGGGCGTCTTCTCCCACGGGCAAAACCACGGTCTTCATGGCGTGCTCTCCCCGGAAAGACGCCGCAGGCGCTCGGCCTCGTCCGCCAGCACCAGCGCGTCGATAACGCTGTCGCAGTCCCCGTCGACAAACGCGTCCAGCTGGTAGAGCGTCAGGCCCAGCCGGTGGTCGGTCACGCGGCCCTGGGGGAAGTTGTAGGTGCGGATGCGCTCGCTCCGGTCGCCCGTGCCCACCTGGGCTTTGCGGTTCTGGGCGTATTCGGCGTCCTTCTGGGACTGATACATATCGTACAGCCGCGCCTTGAGCACGCGCAGGGCCTTGTCGCGGTTTTTGATCTGGGATTTTTCATCCTGGCATGTCACCACCAGGCCCGTGGGCAGATGGGTGATGCGCACGGCGCTGTCGGTGGTGTTGACGCACTGGCCGCCGTGGCCGCTGGAACGGTAAACGTCTATGCGCAAATCGCCCGGCAGAATCTGCACGTCCACGTCCTCCGCCTCGGGCAGCACCGCGACGGTGGCCGTGGAGGTGTGAATGCGGCCCGACGATTCGGTCGTCGGCACGCGCTGCACGCGATGCACGCCGCTTTCAAACTTCATCCGGCGGAACGCGCCCTTGCCGCTGAGCGTAAAGACCGCCTCCTTGACGCCGCCCAGCTCCGTCATGTTCGCATCGATGATTTCAAAGCGCCAGCTGTGCCGCTCCGCGTAGCGGGCATACATGCGCAGCAGCACCGCGCCGAACAGGCTCGCCTCTTCGCCGCCCGCGCCAGCGCGGATTTCCATGACGACGTTGCGGTCGTCGTTGGGGTCGCGGGGCAGCAGCAGCACCTGCAGGTCGTGCCATTTCTGCCGGAGCGCCGGCTCCAGCGCCGCCAGCTCCTCGCGCGCCATCTCGGCCATGTCCGCATCCTGCAGCATTTCCTCGGCCTGCGCCTGCCGGTCCCGCAGGGAACGCCATTCCCGCCAGGCGGTGACCACCGGCTCCAGCTGCGCATGCTCGCGCATCAGCCGGGCGAGCCTGTCCGCGTCCGCGATGGTCTCCGGCTGCGACATCTGCTCGGAAATTTCTTCGTAGCGGCCTTCCGCCCATTCCAGCTTATCCTGCATATCCGTCCCCCGTCACCACGCGGTCCAGGCCCGAAAGGTCGGCCAGCACCGCCGTGGAATCAAACAGCTTCTCCAGCAGCGCCCGTACCCGGGCCGCCTGCCCGTCGCCCACTTCCAGCAGCAGCGAACCCCCCGGGCAAAGACGGCCCGGCAGCCCGCGCACGATGGCGCGGTAACAGGCAAGCCCGTCCTCCCCGCCGTCCAGCGCCAGCACCGGCTCGCGCCGCACCTCGCGCTGCAGGCCCTTCAGCTCGCCCGTGGGGATATAGGGCGGATTGGAAACGATCATATCGAAACAGCGCCCTTCCAGCGCGGAAAACAGGTCGCTGCGCACCCATTCCACCCGCGCGCCCAGCCGCTCGCCGTTTTCCCGCGCGACGGCCAGGGCGTCCTCGCTGATGTCCGCGCCCGTCACGCGGGCCTGCGGACAGGCAAGCGCCGCGCTGATGGCCAGCGCGCCGCTGCCCGCGCCCATGTCCAGCACGCGAAGGCCGGGCGTCAGGCACGCGCACATCGCTTCCGCCAGCGTTTCCGTGTCGGCGCGCGGAATCAGCACCCGGGGGTCTACCCGAAACGCGCGCCCCAGAAAGCTGGCCTCGCCCAGCACATATTGCAGCGGTTCTCCCGCTTCGCGCCGCGCCAGGAGCGCGTCAAAACACGTCCACTCCTGCGCGGACAGCGGCTCGTCCAGCGCCAGCAGCAGCGCCAGCCGCTCCGCCCCGCACACGTGCGCCAGCAGCCATTGCGCGTCCAGCGCGGCGTCGGACGCGTCCGCGCGCTGCAGGCGCGAGACGGCCCGGCCCAACGCCTGGCGGCGCGTCAACGGGCACCCGCCCCTTCGGGCTGCGCGGCGGCTTCCGCGGCGGGCTTCTCGGCGGGCTGCGCGGCAGCTTCCGCAGCGGGATTCTCGGCGGGCAGTCCGTGCAGCGCCGCGTTCATGGAAGCGATGGCGACCTCCAGCTGCCGGTCGTCCGGCTCGCGCGTGGTCAGGTGCTGCAGCATCAGCCCGGGCCAGCGCAGCGCGCGCACAAGGGGCGCGTCGCTGTGGGCCAGGCCCTTGAGCACTTCATAGGATACGCCCGCGACAACGGGCAAAAGCAGGATGCTGCGCGCAAAGCGCGCCAGGAACGAAAGCTGTTCCACGCCGAAAATCAGGTGCAGCAGCTGGTCGGAAATCGCGCCCAAAAGGATGGAGATAATCATCACCAGCAGCAGGAAGCTCGTCCCGCATCGGGGATGCAGACAGGAAAACCGGCGCGCGTTTTCGGGCGTAAGCGGCAGTCCCGCTTCGTGGCAGTAGACGGTCTTGTGCTCCGCGCCGTGGTACTGGTAGGTGCGGCGGATGTCCGGCAGCAGGCCGGTCAGACCAATATAAAGGATAAGAATGGCGATGCGCACCAGGCCGGAGACCAGGTTCACCACCAGCAGGGAAGAGACCGCGCGGTTCAGGAGGCTGCCGACAAAGCTGGGAATCATGATGAACAGCAGAACGGACAGCGCCACGGCCAGCACGATGGCAACGCCCATGACCACCTTGTCGATGCTCTTTCCCAGCTTGGCGCTGAGCCATTTTTCAAACCGGCTGGGCTCCTCTTCCAGCACGCCCAGCATCTTCGTGGACGCATCCAGCGAGGACATGCCCATGACCAGCATGTTCACCATGTTGACTACGCCGCGCACGATGGGCCAGCCCATCCACTTGTGCCGGCTGGCAGGGTTTACATATGCATCGCGCTTGAGGACGATTTCACCGTCCGGCCTGCGGACCGCGATGGCGATGGCGTCCGGGGCTTTCATCATGACCCCTTCCATGACCGCCTGTCCGCCGATATCCACGCGCTTTTCTTTTTTGGGCATCTGGGGGACCTGCCTTTCTTCCGTCGGCAAATGCATTGCCTGGCTTTGCTATATAGTATACACCGTTTCGGCGATGGAGTAAACGCAAAAAGCGAACCCGCCGCCGCAGGGGCGCAGGTTCGCCTTTTCGTTGCTTCTCACAGGCCGTAGCGCTTCTTGAAGCGATCCACACGCCCGCCGGTATCGACCAGCTTCTGCTTGCCGGTAAAATAAGGATGGCACTTCGAGCAGATTTCAACCCGGATTTCTTTCTTGGTGGAACCTGTTTTAAACGTCTCGCCGCAGACGCAGCGCACCGTCGCCTCGTTATACTTGGGATGGATTTTTTCCTTCACTTGTCTCACCTCTCCGCGCCTGCCATGGTATTCTGGAGCAAACCGCGCAGGCTAGTATACCATGGATTTTCGCGCTTGGCAAGAGCATTTTGCACTTTTGCGCGAATTCCCGGCCTTCAGCACGGAGGCGCCGGCTCCCCGGCGCGCGTCTCCGCCATCTCCCGCAGGCAGCCGTCCAGATTGGTGCGGTTGCTGACGGAAATCCAGGGCAGACGCAGCGCCTCCATGGCGCCATAGAGCGCCACGGCGCCATGCGCGATGATGTCCGCCCGCCGGGGCAGCATGCCCGGAAGCTGCGCGCGCGCCTCCGGGGGCATGTCCGCCAGGCGGCGCGCCCAGCCGGCCACGGCCTGGCGCGTGAGGCGATGGCCGTTGACGGCTTCATGGTCGAACGCCGCAAGCGCCATATCCACGGCCGCAAGGCACGTCAGCGTACCGCCCACGCCGTACCAGGCGGCGGGCATGTCCCGCACGTCCATCCGCGCCCATTCGGCCCGGACGCGGCCGACGGCTGTCGCCACCGCGCGCGCGAATCCGTCGCCCGACAGGTCGGGCGCTTCGCCCAGCAGGCGCAGCGCGCCCAGCTGCACGCTGGCGGTTTTCAGGGGTCTGCCGTCCCCGCCGCAGGCCAGCTCCGTGGAGCCGCCGCCCACGTCCACCAGGCCGCAATAGCCTTCCCCCGTCGCGCCCAGGAACGAATAGTACGCTTCCTGCGGGCCGGACAGGATTTCCATGGGCGCGCCGCACAGCGCCTCTATCATCTCCTGAAGCTCCGCGCCGTTTTTCGCGTCGCGCGAGGCGCTGGTCGCAATGATGCGCAGGCGTTCGCTGCCGGCCTGCCGGGCGTCCGCGGCAAAGCGGGCCGCCGCGTCCGCGGCGCGCAGCATGCTTTGGGCGCAGAGCGAACCGTCCGCCATCAGGCCGGCGAACAGCCGCGTGCCGGCACGGTCGCGCAGGACAGTGCGGACGGTTCCGTCCTGAATATCGCCCACCAGCAAGCGCGTGGAGTTGGAGCCGATGCCGATGACCGCGCAGCGCATATCAGGTCCCTCCCGGCGCGGGCGACGCGCCGGCCGCAGGCTGTCCGGAAACGGTTTCCTGCACGGCGGGCGTCGGCTGCGCGGCGGACGCGTCCGGCGTTCCTTCTTCGATGACAAAGCGGACCTCTCCGGGGTTGATAAGCCCGAAGCGGCGGCGGGCTTCCTGCTCGATGTATTCGTCCGTTTCGGTGAAGGAAAGGCGGCGTTCCAGCTCCTCCATTTGGCTGTAGGCATCCTGAACCTCCACGCGGACCTCTTCCAGCTCCGTGCGCAGGCGGGAAATCTGGCCGCGCTGCACCACGGCGGCAATCAGAAATATCAGCGCCAGCGGCAGCAGGACAACCAGAAGGAATTTGGGACGCACCGTCACCTGACGGCGCAGCGTTTCCTTGGCGGGCATACCCTCACCTCGCGCGCATTATTCTGCGCGCGGCTCCGCCTTTCCTGCTTCTTTGCGGGCGGAGCAGGGCAAAATGCGCGCCGCCAGACGCGCGGACGCGCGCATCATCCGCCGCAGGCCGGCCGCCCACAGCACTGCGCCGCACAGCGCGCCCAGCAGCCAATACAGCCGCAGCGACTGCGCGCCGCACAGCGCGGCGGCGCATGCGGCGAGGGCGGCTGCCAGGAGCCAAAAGAGCAGGTCGAACAGGGCGGTCAGCACGGGACCTGCCCGGAGAAGCAGGCGGAGCAGGCGCAGAAGGTCGTAGCAGACCCCCATGGCCAGCCCCGCATACACCATGGCCAGGAATACCTGCGCCTGGTTCGCTTCCCACAACATGTCAGCGCAGCCAGCGCGAGAGGATGCCGCCCTTCTTCTGCGCGGGTTTGTCGCCGTACTCGATGCCGGCGATTCTTCCCTCCACGGTCAGCTTGCCCTCTTCCAGGTTCAGGTGCGCAATGTGCAAATCCTCGCCCACCAGCGCGATATCCCCCTCCTCGGTGAGCATGATAACTTCCTGCTCGTTAAAGCTCGCTACGTCCGTGACCCCCGTCAGCTGCGCGCGCCGCCGGTCCTCCATCACGACGGAATGCGCGCGCCCCGGCGGCCGTAGGCCTTCGGCGGCATCCTTGACCATTTCGCGTCCCTCCTTTCCGCTTTTGCTTTCAGGCAAGCATATGCGTTTTCGCCGCCCGGCAGTACCGTGCGGCGGCCGGAAAAAGCGTGGCGAATTTGCGTTTTTTTCCCGCGCTGATGTTTACAAAGGCTTTGGGGTATGCTACAATTATCGTTGGCGCACTACCGCTCGCCCGGTCTGCCGATTCTCCAACGGCGTACTTGGCCTGCGGCGGATGCAAATACGCCCTGAGGGCGATGAAGGAGGATTCCCATGGATAAAACCCGGAAGCTCGAAATCATCGAACAGTACAAGCGCCATGACGGCGACACCGGTTCCCCGGAAGTGCAGGTCGCGCTGCTGACCGAGCGAATCAATCACCTCAACGAGCATCTGCTCACGCACAAGAAGGACCATCATTCGCGCCGGGGCCTGCTGCTGATGGTCGGCCAGCGCCGCAACATGCTCAATTATCTCAAGTCCAAGGATATCGAGCGCTATCGTGCGCTCCTCGCCTCCCTGAACCTGCGCAAGTAAGAATGGAGCAAAGCATGGAACATAAAATTTATACCACGGAACTGGGCGGAAAACCACTGTTGCTGGAATTTGGCAAGTACGCGCAGCAGGCGGGCGGTTCGGTTCTGGTACGCTACGGGGATACCGTGGTGCTGGTCTGCGCCACCATGTCCGCCAAGGCGCGCGAGGGCATCGACTTTTTCCCGCTTTCCTGCGATTTTGAAGAGAAACTGTATTCTGTCGGCCGCATTCCCGGCGGCTTTATCAAGCGGGAAGGCCGCCCGACCGAAAAGGCCACGCTCACCAGCCGCCTGATTGACCGGCCGCTGCGCCCGCTCTTCCCCAAGGGCATGCGCAACGACGTGCACGTCGTGGCCACGGTGCTGTCCGTGGACACCAACATCCCGCCGGACGTGCCGGCCATGATTGGCTCTTCTGCGGCGCTGTGCGTGTCGGACATCCCGTTTGCGGGCCCGACCGGCGCGGTGACCGTGGGGCTGGTGGACGGCGAGTTCGTCATCACGCCCAACGATATCCAGCGCGAGCAGAGCGCCCTGCACCTGACGGTGGCCGGCACGAAGGACGCGGTCATGATGGTGGAAGCGGGCGCGAACGAGGTTTCCGAGGAAACGATGCTCAAGGCCATCCTGCTGGCGCATGAGGAAATCAAGAAGCTCGTCGCCCTGCAGGAAACCATCGCGGCGGAAATCGGCAAGGAAAAGGCCGAGGTGGTCATGGCCACGACCGGCGAGGACGTCGTGGCGGCGGTGCGCGAATATGCCTACGACCGCAGCCGCTGGGTCTTTGAAACCTTTGACCGCCACGAGCGCCAGGCGCGCGAAGAGCAGGTCAAGAAGGAAACCATCGAGCACTTTGCCGAGACCTTTGAAGGGCGCGAGCAGGAAATTGCCGACGCGCTGTACAACATCAACAAGGAAATCATGCGCGCCCGCATCCTCGGCGAGGGCGTCCGGCCGGACGGCCGCGCGCTCACGCAGGTGCGGCCCATCTGGTGCGAGGCCGGCCTTCTGCCGCGCCCGCACGGCTCCGCGGTCTTTACCCGCGGGGAAACGCAGGTGCTGACCGTGGCGACCCTGGGCGCAATGGGCGAAGTGCAGATTCTCGACGGCATCGCGCCCGAGGAGAGCAAGCGCTACATGCACCATTACAACTTCCCCGCCTATTCCACGGGCGAGGCGGGGCGCTCCCGTTCGCCGGGACGGCGCGAAATCGGCCATGGCGCGCTGGCAGAGCGGGCGCTGCTGCCCATGATTCCCAACGAGGCGGAGTTCCCCTACGCCATCCGGCTGGTCAGCGAGGTGCTCGGCTCCAACGGCTCCACGTCGCAGGCTTCCGTGTGCGGCTCCACGCTGGCGCTGATGGACGCGGGCGTTCCCATCAAGGCGCCGGTCGCGGGCGTCGCGATGGGCCTGATTAAGGACGCCGAGAGCGGCAAGGTGGCCGTGCTGACCGATATCCAGGGCCTGGAGGATTTCCTGGGCGATATGGACTTTAAGGTCGCCGGCACGCAAAACGGCATTACGGCCATCCAGATGGATATCAAAATCAAGGGCATTGACGAGCCGATTCTGCGCCAGGCGCTGGCGCAGGCCCTGGAGGGACGCCTGCACATCCTGGGCGAAATGCTCAAGGTGCTGCCGGCTCCGCGCGAGCATCTGTCGCCCTATGCGCCCAAGATTATCCGCTTTGCCATCAACCCCGAGAAGATTAGCGAGGTCATCGGCCCGCGCGGCAAGATGATTAACAAGATCATCGCCGAGACGGGCGTGAAGATTGACATCGAGGACGACGGCAGCGTCTATATCGCCACGCCCGACGAGGACGCGGCCAACAAGGCCCGCCGCATGATCGAAGCCATCGCCAAGGATGTCGAAGTGGGCGACGTGTACCGCGGCAAGGTCGTGCGCATGATGTCCTTCGGCGTGTTCGTAGAGTTCCTGCCCGGCAAGGACGGCATGATTCATATCTCCAAGCTGGCGAACGGCCGCGTGGAGAAGTGCGAGGACGTGGTCAAAATCGGAGACGAGCTGGAGGTGCGCGTGGCGGAGATTGACTCGCAGGGCCGTATCAATCTGGTGCGCAACGATATCGTCTACGAGAACAACGAACCCGTGCGCCGCCCGCCGATGGGCAATCGCAACGGCCGCCCGCCGATGCGCCGGCCCAGAAGCTGAGGCAGAGCATAGAAACGAGGCGTTCTGGGCACGCTGTTGCCAGACCTCTTGATGACGGCGCGTCCTCCGCATTCTCCCCGCCTGTGCGACGGCGGAGCGCGGAGGACGCTTTGCATCCCGGAAATAACGGCCGCAAAGGAGCAGACATGTACGAACTTTTCACGCTTTCAAACGGTGTGCGCGTGATTGCCGAATCCATCCGCCACTTCCGCTCGGTGTCCGTCGGGCTGTGGGTGGGCGCCGGCTCCATGTATGAAACGCCCCGCGAGAACGGGCTTTCCCATTTTCTGGAGCATATGCTCTTCAAGGGCACCCAGCGCCGCACCGCGCGGCAAATCGCCGAGGAAATGGACGGCATCGGCGGACAAATCAACGCCTTTACGTCCAAGGAATGCACCTGCTACTATGCCAAGGTCATCGACGAGCATCTCCCCACGGCGCTGGATGTGCTGAGCGATTTGCTGCGCTGCGCTACGCTGGACGAGGGCGAAATGGAAAAGGAGCGCGGCGTCATCTTGGAGGAAATCGCCATGGTGGAGGATACGCCGGAGGATTTGGTGCATGAGCTGCTTTGCGACGCGGCGCTGGCCGGCAATCCGCTGGCCCAGCCCATCCTGGGCGTAAACGAGGGCATCCGCAGCTACCGGCGCGAGAACCTGGCGCGCTTCCGCGCCACACACTATCGACCCGACAATACCGTGCTGGCCGTGGCGGGCCGCTACGATTCGGCGGCGCTGCGCGAGCTGGCGGAGCGGTACCTGGGCAGCTGGCAGCCGGCCGAAGCGCCGGACATGCCCGCCTGGGAACGCTGCTTTACGCCTGGGCTTCGCCGTCGGAATAAGGACATCGAACAGGTACACCTGTGCGTCGGTTTCCCCGGCGTTGCGCTGGGCGATGCGGATATTTATCCGCTTTCCGTGTTTAACAACCTGTTCGGCGGCGGCATGTCCTCGCGCCTGTTTCAGCGTATCCGCGAGGAAAGCGGCATGGCCTACACCGTCTACAGCTATCCGACGGCCTATCCGGGCTGCGGGCTGTATACGCTCTATGCAGGCACCTCCGCGCAGCATGCGCCCCGCGTCCTGGAGATGCTGCGCGAAGAAGTGGAGCGCGTGCTGCGGGACGGCGTGGAAACGGAGGAATTCCGCAAGGCGCGTGAACAGCTCAAGGGCGGGTTTATCTTGGGCCAGGAAAGCGCGTCCAGCCATATGAGCAGCCTGGGCCGGGGCGAGCTGCTGCTGCGGCGCGTACAGGATGAGGACGAGGTCATCGAGCGGGTGAACGCCACGACCATGGAGGATGTCATGCGGGTGGCGCGAAATCTGCTGTCGGGACCCAACGCGGCCTCCGCCGTCGGCCGCGGCGCGGAAGAACTACCGGAAGAATTGCTGCTGTGGAGGCGATAACACGCTATGGATAAACTGGATACCATGTTTCGGATGCAGCAGAAGCTGAACGAAGATATCATCCGGCGCAGGGGCCTGGAAGGCATTTCCAACGAGGAATGGATTCAAAAGCAGACCCTGGCCATGCTCTCGGAAATGGCGGAGCTGCTCGACGAGGTCAACTTCAAATGGTGGAAGAATCCCAAGCCCATCGACGCGGACGCGGTGCGGGAGGAGCTGGTGGATATCCTGCACTTCTTTTTGAGCATGTGCCTGTGCGCCGGCATGGACGCAGAGGATTTGTACCGCCGGTACCTGAACAAAAACGAGGAAAACTTCAAGCGCCAGGAGGGCACCAGCGAAAAGCCCGGCTACGCCATGCCCCACGCGTGAGCGGCGGGACGCCCGCCCGCCGGCGGGCGGCGCCTTTTCGCCGCGGCCGCAAAAAATGCCGGAGCCAAGCGGACCTGGTTCCGGCGTGGCGTCCCCGGCGCGATTCGAACGCGCGGCCTTTCGCTGAGGAGCAGCAAAAGAGCTTGCCTTTCTCTGGAAAATACCCTACTTATTCCCGGGGCCTGTTAGATGAATGCAAATATCTAATTGGGTGAAGGGATAAAAGCCAGCGGCCACCAGAACGGGCAAGAGAAAGGTTATTGAACAAAAAATACATGACAATCAAAGTGTATTTGGGGCAGGTGTTTCTTCTTGACGATGCATGTATGAAGAAGAAATAACGGCTTGTTGCAGAAATAGAATCTGCAGCACCCCCCTGCACTTATACATCCATCGGAGCAAGTGTCATATCTTTCGCTTCCCATGAAAGCCAGAGGCTCCCTCATGGCACTGTTTCTCTTCTTTTCACAACCGTTTTTTGATTGGGATTAGTATTAGCGATTCGCTAGGCAGGCACGTGTCTGCAACAGACCTTGTTCAAGCCCGAGGGATGCACAGAATACGCTGCTGCTGCCTGTTACAAAAATGTTGGCACCTGCTTTTTCCATCCGAGGGATATGCTCGAAAATACAGTTTCCATCCACCTCAATCGGCGTTGCTTCATGTCCATGTTCGTCCAACATCTTTCTGGCACGTTTAATCTTATCGAGGGCAAAGGGAACAGCGTGGTTTGTTCACTGATATCAATATGGCATTCAAGTAGTTTTCGAAAATTCTGAATGGTAATTGAAGTTATTCGCATAAAGTGCTCCTCCTTCAAGGCCAAATATTACAACAACAGCACCCGATAATTTTTATCCAATATCTTACAATATTCAAAAACTTTTCTGTTGATATCAATTATACCATTGTGTCCCATTTGTGACAATAAATCGTACAACCCATTGACTTCAAAGATAGCCATAGGTGTCAAACCTGTGGCTATTATTTATATCTAACCATTTTCCCTTAGCGATAATTTTTAAAACTGCCCCGAAAGGAGTCGAAAATCTAATGTTTCTTCCCCCGCAATCAGCCGCAAAGCCGCCGCCCATAGGTTTTCCCTTCTGTGGCATCTGGGCGGCGTAGAGGCCGTATTTTCCCCGAAAACGAACACTTTTCCAGACCGCCGAAGGGAGGTGATACTATGGCGGTATTTCGCATTGAGAAAACCCGTGACTACACGGTGATATCCAACCACCATTTGCGCAACGCGGGGCTGTCGCTGAAATCCAAAGGGCCGCTCTCCATGATGCTGTCCTTGCCGGAGGATTGGAACTACATCACCAGAGGCCCATCCAAAATCTGCAAGGAGAGTACGGACAGCATCAGATCCGCTTTGAAGGAACGGACGTGCGCCAAGTACATCACACATAGCTGTCTCCAGGATAGCGGTGCAAGACTGATAAAGGGTATCATTTTAATCTGTAATAGCAAATTTTCTTCCCAGCCCCCTCTCGTCTCAATTCTCCAGCGGCCACCAATTTTCGCAGCGCCCCTTCGATGGAACTGATACTGAGCGAAGGGCAAAGTTCTCGGATGTCCTGCTTCGTAAACCGGCCGACCTTCTCCATGGTGGCCCGGCGCACGGTCTCCAAGGCCGGGAGCTTGGTCTCCACCAGAGCAAAGCGGTCTTCAAAGTCCTTGTAGGCAGAGAGGATGGTCCCCAACAGATACTTGATGAAGGGCACCGCATCTTCCGTGCCATCGTGCCACCCGAACTGTGCTTGCCGCAGAACATCATAATAGAGGTCCTTGTTTTTTGCGATCTTGGCCTCCAGCGAGATATACTTGCCTACATAAAACCCGCTACGATAGAGGAGCAGTGTGGTCAGCAGACGACTCATCCTGCCGTTTCCATCGTTGAAGGGGTGGATACAGAGAAAGTCATGGATGAACACGGGAATGACAATCAGCGGCTCCACTTCCATGTTCCCAATGACCCGGTTGTACTCCTCGCAGATCCTGTCCAGGGCCTCCAGCGTTTCATAGGGAGCCAGCGGCGTAAACAAGGTCTCCACATGGCCGTCGGGATAGGTAGCGCTGATGTAGTTCTGAACGTTTTTTGTTCTGCCCGCCATGGGATTGTTCATGTGACTATAGAGGATCTTGTGGAGCTGCAGGATATAGTTCTGGGTGATGGGGATGGCGTCAAAGTTCTCGTGGATGAGGTTCAGCACGTCCCGATAACCTGCAATCTCCTGTTCGTCCCGGTTTCTCGGCGTTGTTTTCTCCTCCACAAGCTGCCGGATACGGGTGTTTGTGGTCACGATGCCCTCAATGGCATTGGATGCCTCGGTGCTCTGCACCTTTGCGATCTCCACCAGTTTCTCCAATTTCTCTGGCCGCTGTTTCAGGTACAGTTCCTGCTTCCCGGCTTCTTTATAGATCGCCGCGACCAGGCTCAGAATCTCCGAGTCCCACTTTTGCTCCCGAATTGCGGAGTAATTGAATGTACGCATACCCTTACGCCCTCCCTTGCTCCCTTAAATCTTAACATAAAATAAGGGGAAATTCAACTCTTTGAAGAAACTTTCCCTTAATATTATGGCAAATTCAAGGGATTATATACGCCCGTAAGGGCAAATTAGCCGTATTCCCTCCATGGATTTACACCTGTGCTTTTTATGTCCGCTTCTATCGCTCATCGTCAAAGCTATACTGAAAGGGGGCGAAAATCTCATGTTTTTTTCTTCCGCAATCGGTGGCAAGGTTGCCACCCATAGGTTTCTCCTATATAGAGTATCTAGGCTTTCCGGTCAGGACCTTTCTTTGCAAAATCTCTATCTTCAAACCGCAAAAAAGAGATGATTGCTTTTCCACTGCGTACGGGCATATAGTTGACTATATTTTGCCTTTTGTGCATAACGCCCGTAATTTCACTGGAAAGGACGATATGGCACAGGACAATGTAATACGCTATGGGTAAATTATGAGCCATTCTTATTCGTGCCGTTTCCGATTTAGAAAGGGGGCTGCCATGTCACAAGCATGGAACGGTACGAAGAAGGAGCCCCCGGAGCGAAGAACTTATACGGTAGAGGACATTACTCAAATCCTGGGTATTGGCCGCACATCCGCTTATCTTCTCGTGAAGGAAGGACACTTTAAGATCGTACGAATTGGC
>NHCFR05603__coassemble_769_pt1 | contig 18649 bp, 15 predicted proteins | sample NHCFR05603__metabat2_high_PE_044 | metagenome-assembled genome bin NHCFR05603
CTGCAGGTTCGTGCCGCAGGAGGAGCAGAACCGGGGCTTTGCACCGGAAAACGCTTCGCCGCAGCCCGGACATATCCATTGGCTGACCAGGGAATCGGACTTGGGCGACATACACTGCGTGCAGACATCGCCCTGATTGGCCGTGGAACAATACACGCATGTCCACAGCCCGTCCAGGCGCTGCGCATATATGGTGCGCTGCGCGGTCATGCTGCGCATCATGTCCTGGGCCTGCGTGGCCGACAGGGCCGCCTGCTGCGCCGTATCGCCGGAAACCAGGATGAACACGAGCGCGCCGCTGGCGTCCACCGACGCCTGCAGGCTGTCGTAGGAGGCCAGCAGGTTGCGGTACGGGTCAAACCCGTCAAAGCCGTTCTGCGTCCAGGACGTGCTTTCGAATATCCCGTCCGAGGTAAAGCCATGGAGGGTCACATCGCCGTTTTCCAGGTCGTATACGGCGAGCATGACGCCCTCGTACTGCGTCTGTGTGACGCAGGAGGCGTCCAGCGCCGACGACAGGCCATCCCGGGCCGTCTCATAGGCCGTCTGCGCCGAGGCGGCGGTTACAGGCAGCGCCAGCATGGCGGCGAGCAAAACCGTCAAAAGCCTTTTCATGGTATCACGAGCTCCTCTCCCATTCTCTGGTTCTCTCATGCCGCGCCGCCGTGCGGGCAGCGTTCGGGCCTCGTGCCTGTGCCGCTGGCGACGGGTCATATTGCCATATAAACAGTCATATTTATCATGTATTCGCCATATAATAGATTATTTCCTGCCGGCGGGACAAAGAAACAGGCCGCCTGTTGAACCGGTTTTGCCACCGCCGCAGCGTTCGAAAAACGGCCGGGACGGCCAGGGCCGCTCGCGCGGCCGCCGGGCCGCCCGGGCGTATCCGTTCGAGGGGGAGCCGCATGGCGCATGGAGCGGGCGGCGTCCGATTGGGGCGAAGGGCGGGCGGCGTCACGCGCGGCGGCGTGCCGGCCTTCCGCCGGCAGCGGCGCGGGCTTTGCAGTGGGATGCAGATTTGCTGACCATGCCGGCGCCGGGATATGGTACCATACATCAGGATATGGCGGGACGAAGGCGTGACCGTGCGGAAACGGCGTATCCGGATGCGCCGCATGCCGGCCGCGGGGCTTGCGGCGGGCGCGCGGCCGAATGCGGGGCGCGCCTGAGCGTGCCGGCGGCGAACGACGGCGCGGGGCCCGGCGGGCATGGCGACGTATCCGAATCCCCTGCATCCAACAGGCAGGACGGGACCTGACAAATATCGCGACGGGAGGACGGTTCTATGATGATGAAAAAGGCGCTTGGGCTGTCGCTGGCTCTTTTGCTGGCGATGGCGGCGGTTGGGCCCGGCATGGCGGAGGAAGCTTCGTTTGTCGGCATTTGGGAGCTCACCGGCATCATCGATGCGTCCGGCACGGAGCGCAGCGGCGAAGACATCGCGCATATCGTGTCCGCGCTGGTGCTGTCCGGGGACGGCAGCTGGTTCATGGTGCTGAACGAAGTGTCCGCCTCCGGCACATGGACCGTGACGGACGGCAGGATCGTCACGGAATTCAGCGCAGGCGGCGTCATGGAATACACGCCGTCGGCCGACGGCACGCTGCGCTCCCGGGATGAGGGAATGGAATATATCTTCACCCGCGTTACCCTGGAGGAAGCGCAGGCAGACGGCTCCGGCACGGAGCGCGAAACGACGGACGGGTACCGTCGTGCAGAATATGTCTGACTACATGCAGGGGAAGATGGATTTCGGCAGCATCCGGGAAACGGACACACAGCAGGGGTGCCATTATTTCTTTGACAACGCCGACGCCGGATGGATAGAACAATACGTAGCGGATTTGTGCGCCGGGGGCTGCTTTGAAATCGTGGACCGCTATTACGAAGAAGGCGAGGAAAACGTTTGGGTTGAATACGCCCTGTCGTACGTCGGCTCCGGCGAGGTAAGCGGAGAGAAGCTGGAAATGATATACAAGGAAGGCTCCTATGGCGACATCGTCATCGACTACGCCACGGGAGGCGAAGAAGGCCTGGGCTTTATCCGCATTGTCAAAGGTCTCACGTTCGGCGATCTCGGGCTGCGCGCGGAGGCGGAATAAGTGGAAACGTAGCGCATGGCCGGCGCGCGCCGGGCGGTGCGTTTGTATCCCCCGCATGCCATGCGGCGGCGCATGCCATGCGGCGGCAAAAAACGGCGGCATGCGCTCTCTTGCTCCGATTGCGCGGCATTCTGCCCTGGCCATCCTTCGCGCGCCCCTGCGGCGCGGGCGACCTTCCGTGCCGGGACGCTTTCCGGCGGGCGCGCTTTCACGCCCGCCGGTATCTTTTGCCGCCGCTCCCCGCCGGCGCGGAGTGGGGAGACGTGCGCCGGCCGGCGCGGCAGGGAGGCCTCCGCAGAACGAGGGGGCTGTGCATCGCCGCGAGGAACGCCTCGCGCGGGCCTTGTTCTTTCGGTCAGAAAGTCTCGACGAAGTGACGGTCATACATATCCCAGTATTTCCGGTGCACGAAATCGTCGGCGCAGGCAAAATTGAGCTGATACATTCTGAAGATGACGGGAAAGTTTTTCGGCTGCCACAGCTCCTGGTAGGAATAGCAGTACTTCATGCCGATTTTTTGCATGACGCGTCCGCTGCCCGGATTGTTCCTGTCGTGCGTGGCCGTCAGATACGGCAAGCCGTCTTCTTTGGCCCGCGCTGCCACCGCCCGGGCCGCTTCGGTCGCGATGCCCTGGCGCCACAATGCCCTGCAAAGCGCGTAGCCCAAATCATGGGGCTCTTCCGCATCGACGCAGACATACCCGACGGGGCGATTGTCCTTCCGCAGGCAGACGGCATACGCATAGCCCTGCGGCCGCGCATAGGCCGTGGCGAACCTTTTTTCATAGAATGCCCGGGTCTCTTCCAGGCTTTTGACGGGATACCACGGCAAAAACCGATTGACTTCTTCGTCGCTGAGAAGCAGAAAAAGCGCCGGCATGTCCTCTTGCGCAAACCTTCGCAGAATCAGCCGCTCGGTGGTCAAAAGGGGCGTGTTCATGGCGTTCGCCTCCCTGCATCGGGACTTCCCGGGGTCGGACCGGGGGCGGCTTTCGCCGCACGGCCTGCGGGCATGGCCGGCTCGGGCGCGCGCCTGACGCGCCGCAACGGCAAAGCGCCTGCCCCTTCGCTCTGGCGGGCGGGGCAAACGCCCGGGAGCAGACGGTTTGCGTTCGGCCGGGAGACGGGGCTTGCGTCAGTCGCCCATGCAGATGCCCATCTGGCGCGCGGCCTGCACAATCTGATGGTCCTGGGGCACAAACTTGGTCTTGCCGGCCACCTCGCGCAGCGGGTTATGCACCACGTCGTGCCCGTGCATGCCCACGGCCATGCCATACACGCCGTCGCGAATCAGCTGCGCCGCATGCACGCCAAAGCGCGTGGACAGCACGCGGTCATACGCGGACGGGCTGCCGCCGCGCTGGATGTGACCGGGCACCACGACGCGCGTCTCGACGCCGATTTTCTGTTCAATCTGCGCGGCGATGCGGTGAGAAACGCTGGCATAGGGCATGGCGGCGCGCGCCTCGGCCCGCTGCTTTTTCTTCATGGCCGCTTCTTCCCGGTCCATGGCGCCCTCGGCCACGGCCAGGATGGAAAACGCCTTGCCGGCGTTGGCACGGCGGGCGACGGCTTCGCAGACGCGGTCGATGTCGTAGGGGATTTCCGGCAGCAGGATAATGTCCGCGCCGCCGGCCAGGCCGGCGTACAGCGTCAGCCAGCCCGCCTTGTTGCCCATGATTTCCACGACCATGGTGCGGCCGTGGCTGGCGGCGGTGGTATGCAGGCGGTCGATGACGTCGGTGGCGATGTCCACCGCGGTATGGAACCCGAAGGTAACGTCGGTCAGCCAGATGTCGTTGTCAATTGTTTTGGGAAGGCTGACGACGTTCAGCCCTTCTTCGGACAGGAGGTTGGCCGTCTTGTGGGTGCCGTTGCCGCCGAGCGTGACCAGGCAGTCCAGCTTCATGCGCTCGTAGTTTTTCTTCATGGACTTCACCTTGTCCACATTGTCCTCGCCGATGACGCGCATGGTGCGGAAGGGCTGGCGCGAGGTGCCCAGGATGGTGCCGCCCAGGGTCAGGATGCCGGAGAACTCGTCGCGGCGCATTTCGCGCCATTCGCCTTCGATGAGCCCGCGATAGCCGTCCTGAATGCCGACGATTTCCGCGTCAAACATCGCATAGGCGGCGCGAGCGACGCCGCGTATGGCGGCGTTCAGCCCGGGACAGTCGCCGCCGCTGGTCAAAATGCCGATTCGCCTCGTCATAGGGACTCCTCCTTCTTTCTTTATGGTATTATACCATGCAGAAAGCGGCGGCGTAAATGCCCGGCGACACGTTTCTCGACGTTTCTCGAAAAAGGCCGCGCTGCCGGGCTTCAGACCGTCGACAAGTCGACGGTCTTTCGCTTGTCGAAAAAGGCCGTCTGCGCCGGCCTTTTCCGCCAGGACACGTTTCCCCTGCGCCTGGGGCGCGGCCGGGGAAACGTGCAGGGAAACCTTGCTGCGCAAGGCTTCTGACCGTCGACAAGTCGACGGCCTTTCGCTGCAAGGCTGACGGGCAGCCTTGCAGCGAAGGGAACATCATGTTCCTGTGCGCGAAGCGCACGGGCGGAACATGATAGCGGAAGCGGCTTGCAGCCGCTCCTCGCGGCGTACACGCCGCCGCTGCGGATGAGATAGGAAGGGGCTGGCCGCCCCTTCCTGCATCCCCGCAGAAGTGTGATATGCTGAACCTTGCAGCGCAGGGCTTTCGAACCCGCCGCGCATGTCGCCGGGTTCGGATTGTCTTCATGGGTTCCCGCTACATAGCCCGCACAATCTCGTCCACCAGCCCCGCAAACTTCGTCCGCACGCGCTCGCCGACCTCCAGCACTTCCTGGTGGTTGAGCGGCTGGTCAAGAATGCCTGCGGCCATGTTGGTAATGCAGGAGATGCCGAGCACGCGCATGCCGCTGTGCCGCGCCACGATAACCTCCGGCACCGTGGACATGCCGACCGCGTCCGCGCCCAGCGTGCGCGCCATGCGAATTTCCGCCGGCGTTTCAAACGACGGGCCGGAGAACCACATGTACACCCCTTCCCGCAGCGACAGGCCCAGCGCTTGCGCCTGGCGGCGCGCCAGCGCCATCAGCTCCGCGTCAAAGGCGCGCGACATGTCCGGGAAACGGGGGCCGAAGGCGTCCAGGTTCGGGCCCATGAGCGGGTTGAGGCCGCTGTAGTTGATCATATCGCGAATCAGCATCAGGTCGCCGGGCGCAAAGCCGGTGTTTACGCCGCCCGCCGCGTTGGTGACCACCAGCGTATGCACGCCCAGCTGGCGCATGACGCGTACCGGCAGCGTAACGTCCTGCACGGAATAGCCTTCATAGAAGTGGAACCGGCCGCGCATGACCGCCACGCGTTTGCCGTGCAGCGTGCCGCAGACCCATTCGCCCCGGTGTCCGGGCACCGTGGAGACGGGGAACCCCGGAATGTCCCGGTAGGACAGGGCGCGCGCGTCCTCCAGGGGCGACAGGCTGTCGCCCAGGCCCGAGCCCAGAATCAAACCGATTTCCGCCCCGCCGCAGGCGGCCTGAATGGCCTGCGCCGCGCCCTGAATCCTCTGCATTGCTTCCATAGCCGTTATGCCTCCTTTTGTAAAGCGGACAGGAAAGATGTGCCGCAAAGCGTGTTGTCCAGGTGGAAAACATCCAGAATGGTCGAAGCGACGTCGCCGAAGGTTGCGCGCGTGCCTAAATCGGCGCCGCGCAGCCCCGGACGCCAGCACAGCAGCGGCACCCGCTCGCGCGTGTGGTCGGTGCCGGGGAAGGTCGGGTCGCAGCCGTGGTCGGCGGTGATAAGGAGCAAATCCTCCGGCCCTATGCATGCCTGCAGCGCCGGCAGCGCGCGGTCAAACGCCTCCAGCGCCCGCCCGAATCCCTGCACGTCGTTGCGGTGTCCGTAGAGCATGTCGGTATCCACCAGGTTGACAAACACCAGGCCGTTGAGCGGCTCGCGCATTTTGGCCAGCGTCGCCTCGATGCATTTCGCATTGCCCGCCGCATGGTCCGAATCCGTCAGCCCGCGGTGGGCGAATATGTCCTCTATCTTGCCCACGCCCACGGTGTCAAGCCCTGCGCGCAGGAGGATGTCCAGGAGCGTATCGCCCGGCGCGGGGAAGGAAAAGTCGCGCCGGTTTCCGGTGCGCACGAACGCGCCGGGGCAGCCGACAAAGGGGCGCGCGATGACCCTTCCCACGGCGTGCTCGCCGACCAGGATGCCGCGCGCGATTTCGCAGATGCGCCACAGCTCCTGCGGGGGCACGATGTCCTCGTGCGCGGCAATTTGGAAGACGCTGTCCGCCGAGGTATAGACAATCAGCTTGCCGGTTCGCATATGCTCCGCGCCCAGCTCCTCCAGGATGGCCGTTCCGCTGGCCGGCCGGTTGCCCAGCGTGCCGCGGCCGACGGCTTTTTCAAAGGGCTCCATGACCTCCCCGGGGAAGCCGTTGGGATAGGTGGGAAACGGCTTGTCCAGCACCAGGCCCGCGATTTCCCAGTGCCCCGTGGTGGTGTCCTTGCCGGCAGAGCGCTCGGTGAGCCGCCCATATGCGCCGATCGGCGCTTCCGCCGGCGGGAAGCCCGTGCCGGGGATATTGCCAAGCCCCAGCGCGCACAGGTTGGGAAGATGGGGCGAGGCGCCTTCGGCGACATGGGCCAGCGTATTGGCGCCCTCGTCGCCGTATGCGGCCGCGTCCGGAGCGTTTCCGCACCCGACGGCGTCCAGCACGATGAGCAGGACCTTTTTCTTTTGCATACTATGCCTCCATACTGTTGTGTTCCCATAGCTTTTCGGCAAGCATGGCGATACACTCGGTGTTGGTCGGCTTGCCGCGCTGGGGGTCGATGCTGTTGCCAAACGCGCGCAGCAGCGCGTCCATGCGCCCGCGCGTCCAGGTGGCCTCTATCGCATGGCGGATGGCGCGCTCCACGCTGTGGTCGCTGACGCCCGCTCCGGCGGCGATGCGGGGATACAGCCCCGAGGTGGCGCGCTTGAGCAGGCGGTCGTCCGCCGAGACCAGCGCCACCGCGCGGGAAAGATAGGAAAAGCCCTTCAGATGCGGCGGGACGCCCAGCAAAAGCGCTTCCCGCTCCGCTTCCGGCCGGCGGGCCTGCGCGTGAAACAGGGTCAGGGCGGACGGCTCCGCCGCGCCGGCGCGAAGCAGCGGCGCCAGCGCTTCCGCCTCCATGGGCTTGTCCAGCGCCATGTCCGCCTTCAGGCGCAGGGCGCGCGCACGGGCGGGGGCGCCCATGGCCGTCAGCACCAGCACGCTTGGATAGCGCCGGAGCCAGAGCGCATGCAGCTTCTCCAGCACGGCCAGCCCGTCGCAGACGGGCAGGGCCAGCGCCAGCACAAGCGCCTCGGGCCGCAGCGAGCGGACGCCCTGAAGGGCCTGGGCGCCGTCCTCCGCGCCGTATGCCGAAAAGCCCAGGCGCGCCAGGCTCTCACAAAGCCTGCGCCGGGCCCTTGCATCGCCTTCCGCGACCAGTACGCGCATCATCTCGTCCATGGCCGTGCATTTCGACGCGGGCGGCCCGGTTTCCTGCCGGCCGCACGGTCAAACGCCGGAGCGGCAAAACGCCGGATGCGCTCCGGCGTCCGGATGCGCTCCGGCGTCCGGATGCGCGGCTAGAGGCTGTTGGCCTGCTGCATCATCCACTCGATGAATACGCCGTATCCCTGCGTCGGGTCGCTGACAAACACATGCGTCACCGCGCCGACGATGCGTCCGTCCTGCAGGATGGGGCTGCCGCTCATGCCCTGCACAATGCCGCCCGTCCGCTCCAGCAGCTCGGGGTCCGTCACCCGGATGGTCAGACTCTTGGGCGACGCCTCCTCCTGGCGCGTCACCCGCGTAATTTCCACGCCATATTCCCGGACGCCCCCGTCGTCCAGGGTGGTCAGGATGCTGGCGGGCCCCGTATGGACGCTGGCCTGCGAGCCGACGGGCAGTCCCTGCGGATACAGCGGATTGACAATCGGCGAGGCGGCGGAGCCGTATATGCCGAAGGTGTTGTTCAGGCGGATATCTCCGAGCGTGACCGGATTGCGCAGGAAGGAGCCCTGCAGCTCGCCGGGCGTTCCGCGCTCTCCGCGCCGGATGCCCACCACGCTCGAGCGCAGGATGCTGCCCTCGCGCACGGGCAGCGTCACGCCCGTATCCAGGTCGGTGATGGCATGGCCGAGCGCGCCGTAGCGCTGCGTCTGCGGGTCGTAAAAGGAGAGCGTGCCCACGCCCGCGGTGCTGTCGCGCACCCAAAGGCCCAGCCGCCATTGGCCGTCCAGCGCGTCCTGCGCGGCCTGCACCGTGGTTTCGCGCTCCTCGCCCCGGCGCGCGTAGCGCACCTGCAGCGGGGAAGCGCCCTGCGCGGCCAGCATCTCCGTGAGCTGTGCGGCGCTGAGCACGCTTTGCCCGTTAATCGACAGCAGCAGGTCGCCCGCCCGCAGTCCCGCCTCGCGCCCCGGGCTGGCGCTGCGCTCTCCGTCCACCTCCGACAGCCCTACCACCAGAACGCCCTGTGTGTTGAGCGCCGCGCCGATGGACTGGCCGCCGGGGTAGAGAATCTTTTCGCTGTCCACCTGCACGGTGACCTGCTTGACCGGCACGCCCAGCAGCGATACGGTCAGGTGCGTCTGCCCCGCCTGCGCGCCGATGACCCCGACGGATTCGTCCGACGAGGACAGCACCTGCGCGCCCACGTCGGAGGGCTCCAGCGAGTAGGGCCAGCCGACCGAGACGGCATACGTCTCGCCCGCGCGCACGCGCAGCGTTTCCGGCAGCGCGCGTACCGCCTGCGTCTGCGGGGAATAATTGGCCAGGACGGCCGCCAGGGATAGCAGAATGCCGATGCTCTGCCGCAGTTTCCGTTTTGTTTGCATGCCCGCGCCTCCCCAATGTTTCTGCGCCTTTCAGGATGGGCGCGCGGGCGGCGAAGTATGCTGGCGCATAAAGGAAAGCGCCGAAAACCCGCGCCGCGGCGGCAAAAAAACGTCCCGCGCGCCGGCCGCGGGCGCGCCGCGGACATCATTGTGCACAGAATGGCACATCTTCAAACGGAACGAATTGACAGAATTCCGTCCTCTTGTTGTCTTGTCCGCGCACTTGCTTGACGCTCCGGAAACGCCTGTGCTAAAATTAGTCCATCATAGGAAAAGAGGTCGCTGTCATGGACATATTGCAAGCCGTTTCTCTGCGCGGCATCGTGCCGGTCATCAAGCTGAACCGTCCGGAAGACGCCGTGCCGCTGTGCGGCGCGCTTTCGCGCGGCGGGCTGCCGGTGGCGGAAATCACTTTCCGCACCGCCGCGGCCGAAGAATCCATCCGCCGGGTGCATGCCGAACTGCCCGACGTCCTGCTGGGCGCGGGCACGGTGCTGACGTGCGAGCAGGTGGACCGCGCCGCGGACGCGGGCGCCGCCTTTATCGTGTCCCCGGGGCTCAATCCCCGGGTGGTGCAGCACTGCCTGGACCGCGGTCTGCCGGTGCTGCCCGGCTGCGCCTGCCCGTCGGATATGGAGCGCGCGCTGGAACTGGGGCTGAAGACCGTCAAGTTTTTCCCCGCCGAAACCCTGGGCGGCGTGGCGGCCATCAAGGCCATGAGCGCGCCGTATGGCGGCCTGACGTTTGTGCCCACCGGGGGCATTGACGAAAAGAAGCTGCCCGCTTACCTGGCTTTTGACAAGATTCTTGCCTGCGGCGGCAGCTGGATGGTCAAGGAAGCCTGGATTCAGGAGCAAAACTTCGAGGCCGTCGAACGCGCCGCCGCCGCAGCGGTGGACGCCATGCTCGGCTTTTCGCTGGGCGTGCGCGACATGGCCGCCATCCTCCGGGGCGAAAAGCCGCAGCTTCGCACGCACAGCGTGCGCCGCGCCGCGTTTTATCTGGCGCAGGCGGGCGTGCCCGAAGGCAGCGTCACGTTGCTGGAGGCCTGAGGAGGGACAATATGAAACGCTTTTTGGGAAGGAACTTCCTCCTGGAGACCGACACCGCGCGGACGCTCTTTCACGAGACGGCGGCGGTGCTCCCGATTTGCGATTTTCATTGCCATATCCCCGTGCAGCAGATTGCACAGAACCGCCCTTTTTCCTCCATTGTGCAGGTCTGGCTGGGCGCGGACCATTACAAATGGCGCGCCATGCGCATTGCGGGCGTGCCGGAAGCGCTGATTACCGGCGGCGCGTCGGACGAGGAAAAATTCATGGCTTGGGCGGAAACCATGCCCAGGCTCATCGGCAATCCGCTGTACCACTGGACGCATCTGGAACTGCAGCGCTATTTCCACATTGAGGAAACGCTGCGCCCCGAGACCGCGGCGGATATCTGGAATGAATGCAACCGCCAAATCGTCAGCCTGCGCCCGCAGGACCTCATCGCCCGTTCCAACGTGCGCTTGGTGTGCACGACCGACGACCCGGCGGACAGCCTGGAATGGCATCGCGTGCTGCGCGCGGAAAACGAGTCCGGCGCGGTCATTCTGCCCGCCTGGCGGCCCGACAGGGCGCTGGCCCTGGAGGCGGACGACTTCCTGCCCTGGCTTTCCCGGCTGGAAGCCGCGGCGGGCTTCGCCATTGACGATTTTGCCTCGCTCCAACGGGCGCTGGCCGAGCGCCTGGCCTTTTTCCATGAAAACGGCTGCCGGCTCGCCGACCATGCGCTGGACACCGTGCCCGCCGCGCCCCCGAGCGAAGCGCGCGCGAAGGAAGCCTTTGCGCTGCGCCGTGCGGGAAGCCCGGCGCCCGCCGACCTGTCCGACGCGTACCGCGCGACGCTGCTGGTATTCCTTGCCGAGGCGTACAGCCGCATGGGCTGGACCATGCAGCTGCATATCGGCGCGCTGCGCAACGTCAATCCCGGCATGTTCCGGACCCTGGGGCCGGACACGGGCTTTGACGCCATCAACGACCAGTCCATCGCCGTGCCGCTGCAGCGCCTGCTGACCGAAATGGCCGCCGCCGCGCCGCTGCCGCGCACGCTGCTCTTCTCGCTCAACGACAAGGACAACTACGCGCTGGCGACCCTGGCGGGCGCTTTGCAGCGGGACGGCGTCGCCGCGCACGCAGGCCTGGGCCCCGCCTGGTGGTTCCACGACCAGCGCGACGGCATGGAACGCCATCTCCGCACGTTGGCCAACGTGAGCGTGCTGTCGGAATTCGTGGGCATGACGACGGATTCGCGCAGCCTCCTGTCCTATACGCGCCATGAGTATTTCCGCCGGATTTTCTGCAACCTGCTGGGCAACTGGGTGGAAAACGGCGAGTATCCCATGGACGTGCAGGCGCTGGAGACCATTGTGCGCAAGGTCTGTTTCGAAAACGCCATGGCCTTGTTCCGAGACGTCGTCTGAAACGGCCGCCCCGCCGGCCCCGCGCGGCTTTTTCGACCGGCGCGGCGGGCGGGAACCTGCGGCGCGCGCTGCAAACGCCAGAATAGCATTCCGGCCGTTTGCTTGCGGTCAGCCGCCCGTCCGCCCGGCAGGGTGATTGTTTTGTCTAACAAAATATTTTCGCGCAGGTGGCGCAGCGTGCCGTTTTGTGGTATACTCATGGCAACGGCCTTTCTGCCGGAAAGTATGAAGCGGGGGAAACCACTTGGACGTCAGCACAGCGGTAAGGGAACGCAGGAGCATTCGCCGGTTTCTTCGAAAGAAGGTGCCCGAAGCGGCGCTGGCCGAGATGGCGCAAGCGGCGCGGCTGGCCCCGACGGCCAACAACCGGCAGCCTCTGCGCTTTGTCATTGCGGACGAGGCGGCGCTTTGCGCGCGGATATTTGCGCATACGCGCTGGGCGGCGCTGGCGCCGGAGGCGGGGCCGGACGAAAGCACGCAGCCCGCGGCCTATATCGCCATTCTGGTGGACAAAACCGTCCGCCAGCAGGCGGATGCGGACGCCGGCGCGGCCGCCATGAGCATGCTGCTGACGGCGCAGGCGCAGGGGCTTGCCAGCTGCTGGCTGGGCGCGCTGGAGCGCGAGCCGCTGCTGTCGCTGCTGCGGCAGGATGCGGCGCGCTATGCGCTGCACTCGCTCGTCGCGCTGGGCTACCCGGCGATGCGCTCGCGCGCTGTGGAAGCGCGCCGGGGGGAAACGGCCTATTATCTGGAGGAACCGGACAGCCTGTGCGTGCCCAAGAGGGCCGCGTCGGATGTGATTGTGTGGATAGGGGGAGAAACATGGAGCGAAACATGAGCTTTTCCGCGGACCAGGTCAAGCAAATTCGGATGAGGCTGGTCTGGGCGCAGGCGGAAATGATTCCGGGAACGTCGGAGGAACTGCAGGTGTTCGCCGCGGGGGATGAGGACAGCCTGGAGGCGCTGAAGGTGGACATGGAGGAAGGGACGCTGGGAATCAGCCAGCCGGCGCTGCAGAGCATGGCGCACAAGCGCTGGCTCCAGATATGCGTGCGCGTGCCGCAGGCCTGGAGCGGCGATATCGACGTGGACAGCGTGTCGGGCACGGTGGGCGCGCATGGCCTCGACGGCGGAGAGCTGGTGTTCGCGACGGTTTCCGGCCCCATCCATCTGGAAGACATGCGCGCGCGGCTGCTGCGCCTGCGCACGGTGTCCGGCGCCATTGCCGGCGTGGGCATCGACACGGAGCGCCTCGCTGTACGGACGGCGGCGGGCCAAATCGGCCTGCGCGAGATGCGCTTTGACAGCGCCAGGGCCTTCACGGTCAGCGGCACGACGGAGCTGATGCTGCGCGAAGGGTGCGGCACGCTGGAGCTGCAATCCGTTTCGGGCGCCGTGAGCGTGGAAGTGGAAGGCACTGCCTGCGCGCAGCTGCATTCCCTGAGCGGGCAGTTTTTGCTGGACGAAGCGCTGCGGGGCGAAGAAAACGGGCTGAAAATCTACGCCACGTCGGTTTCCGGCGGTTTGGCGGTAAAAAGGAGGAAAAAGGACCATGAAGACCGTCACATTGCAGATTGAGGGCATGCGCTGCAACGGCTGCGCGCTGGGCGTGCAGGGAGCGCTGAAGAAGCTGAATCAGGTCAAGTCCGTAAAGGTTTCCTTCCCGGACAAGACGGCGGAGCTGGTGTGCGACGAGGACGCCTACGACCCCAAGGCCATTGAGGCGGCCGTGCAGGGGCTGGGCTTTCGGGTGAAGAGCGGATTATGAGCATGCAAAAGGTTACGCTGCCCATCGGGGGCATGCACTGCGCCGCGTGCGCGTCGGGGCTGGAGTATGTGCTCGGCGATATCGAAGGCGTGCAGAGCGCGCAGGTCAACTTTGCTTCGGAGAAGGCAACGGTCTCCTATGACGACGGCCGGGTGGATATGGCCATCCTCCGCCGGGCCGTCGAGGAGGCCGGGTTCTTTGTGGACGACGAGGCGGACCGCCGCCAGGCGCGCGAGCGGGAAGCCAGGCGGCAGAAAAAGCGCCTGATTGCCTGCGCAGCGCTGACCATTCCGCTGTTTTGCCTGTCCATGGGGCCTATGGTGCTGGGCGTGACGCTGCCCGTGCCTCCCCTGGTCCTGGCGGTGGTACAGCTCCTGCTGGCCACGCCGGTGATGGTCATATGCCATGACTTTTATACCGACGGTGTGCGGTCGCTCCTGCGCGGCCGGCCGAACATGAACGCGCTGATTACCATGGGGACCCTGGCTTCCTATGCGTACAGCCTCTGGGCGCTGGTGCAAATCGCCATGGGCAACGAGCAGGCGGTCCATCAGCTCTACTTTGAGTCCACGGCCGTCATCCTCACGCTGGTGCTCCTGGGCAAAACGCTGGAAATGCGGGCCAAGGGCAAAAGCGGCAGCGCCATTGAAAAGCTGATGGGCCTGACGCCCAAGACAGGCTCGGTCCTGCGCGAAGGCGAGGAAGTCGAAATCCCGGTGGCGGAAATCGCGGTGGGCGATATCGTCTGCGTGCGCCCGGGCGAGCGCGTGCCGGTGGACGGCGTCATCACCGAAGGGGAAACCGCCATGGACGAATCGATGCTGACGGGGGAAAGCATGCCCGTGGACAAGCGCGCGGGCGACAGGGTTTCGGGCGGCTCCATCAACAAGCACGGATACTTCCGCTTTGAGGCAAGCCATGTGGGGCGCGACACCGCGCTGGCGCAGATTATCCGCCTGGTCGAGGAGGCGCAGGGCTCCAAAGCGCCCATCGCGCGGCTGGCCGATCGCATTGCGGCGGTATTTGTTCCCGTGGTGCTGGGCATCGCGCTGGTGACGCTGGCCGCGTGGATAGCCGCGGGCGAGCCGTTCGCCGACGCGCTCAAGGCGGCGGTTTCGGTGCTGGTGATTGCCTGCCCCTGTTCGCTGGGGCTGGCGACGCCTACGGCCATTATGGTGGGCACCGGCCGCGCCGCGGAGCTGGGCGTCCTGTTCAAAAACGCGCAGGCGCTGGAGCAGACGGAAAAGGTGCGCTGCATCGCGCTGGACAAGACCGGAACGCTGACGGAGGGCACGCCGCGCCTGACGGACCTGCTGCCCGCGCCCGGGGCGGACGAGCAGGAGCTGCTGCGCTGGGCGGCCGCGGCGGAACAGGGCTCCGAGCATCCGCTGGCGGCGGCGGTGCTGGAGGAGGCCGCCGCGCGCGGGCTGGACATCCCTGCCGCGGAGGGTTTTGAGGCCGTCAGCGGGCGGGGCGTGCTGGCCCGCGCGGAGGGCCATGTGCTGCGGCTGGGCAACGAGCAGATGCTCCGGGAAGCGGGAATCGATACCGGCGCCCTGAGCGCGCAGGCGGAAGCGTTGGCCGCGCAGGGCAAAACGCCGGTCTATCTGGCGCGCGACGGGGCGGCGCTGGGCGTGCTGGCCATGGCGGACAAGCTGCGCCAGAGCAGCCGGGAAGCCGTGGAATCGCTGCGGCGCATGGGGCTGCGCACCGTCATGCTGACCGGCGACCACGCCAGGGCGGCGGAGGCTATCGCCCGGGCGTCCGGCGTGGACGATTTTGAGGCCAATGTGCTGCCGGGCGATAAGGCGGAGCGCGTGAAAAAGCTGATGGACGCCAACGGGCCCGTCGCCATGGTCGGCGACGGCATCAACGACGCGCCGGCGCTGGCGCAGGCGGACGTGGGCGTCGCCATAGGCTCGGGAACGGACGTGGCCATGGAATCGGCGGACGTGGTGCTGGTGCGCAGCGATTTGAAGGACGTGGTGCTGGCCATCCGCCTGAGCCGCGCGACCATGCGCAACATCCGGGAAAACCTGTTCTGGGCGTTTTGCTACAACATCATTGGCATCCCCATTGCGGCGGGGCTTCTGCACGTTTTCGGCGGGCCGCTGCTTTCGCCCATGCTGGCGGCCGCGGCGATGTCCTTCAGCTCCGTGTCCGTGGTGCTCAACGCGCTGCGGCTCAACCTGTTTAAACCCTGAATCGCGCTTTCCGCGCACGCCCCGACGGACGCCGGCCCGATTTTTCCGGAATCGGCGCCGGCGCGTTGACGCTCGCCCTGTGGAAATGGTACAATTTACCCGGGCCGGTGCGGCTTCCCGGGCGGAGGCCGGGAAACGACGGCCGTATATTCCGGCGGGCGGCTATCTATCGGGGAGGTGGAATGGGTCATGTATGATCTGCTGGTGTTGGGCGGCGGGCCGGCCGGCTACCTGGCGGCGGAGCGCGCAGGTCATGAGGGAATGTCGGTTTGCTGCTTTGAAATGCGGGAGCTGGGCGGCGTATGCCTCAACGAGGGGTGCATTCCTTCCAAGGCGCTGCTGAACTGCGCAAAGGTATACGAGCACGCCCTGCACGGGGAGAAGTTCGGCGTGCTGACGCACGACATCGCGCTGGACCATGCGCTGGTGCAGAAGCGGCGGGCGAGGGTCGTGCGGACGCTGGTCGCAGGCGTCAAGGCAAAGATGCGCGAACACCATGTCGAAGTGGTGCGCGAGCGCGCGGTTCTGCGGGGCCGTGTGGACGGGGGCTTCGCGGTGGAAGCGGGCGGACAGGTCTACGAGGGGAAAAGGCTCCTGATTGCGACCGGTTCTTCGCCCGTCGTTCCGCCGATTCCGGGCCTGCGCGAAGGGCTGGACAGCGGCTGGGTCGTGACGAACCGGGAAGTGCTGGCGCTGCCGGAGGCGCCGAAAAAGCTGCTTATCATCGGCGGAGGTGTCGTCGGCCTGGAGATGGCGGCCTATTACCGCACGGCGGGCAGCGAGGTGGCGGTGGTCGAAATGCTGGACCATATCGCCGGCGCGACGGACAGGGAAATCTCCGATTTGCTGCTGAAGGAATACCGGCGCAAGGGCGTGGATTTCCGCCTGGGCGCGAAAGTCGTCGCCTTGGGCGAGGGCCGGGTGACGGTTGTCGAAGCGGGCGGAGATACCGTCCGGCTGGAGGCGGACAAGGTGCTGCTCTGCGTCGGACGGCGCGCGAACGTGCAGGAGATGGGGCTGGAAACCCTCGGCGTGGAGATCACGCGCGCGGGCGTGCGCGTGGATGCTTGCGGCCGGACCAACGTGCCGGACGTGTTTGCCGCCGGCGACGTCAACGGCGTGTCCATGCTGGCGCATACGGCCTATCGCGAGGCGGAAGTGTGCGTCAACACGATGCTCGGCAGGCAGGACGCCATGCGCTACGACGCCATTCCCTCCGTGATTTATACGCTGCCGGAAGTGGCGGGCGTGGGCCTGACGGAGGAGCAGGCGCGCGAGCAGGGCGTCGCATACGAATGCCGGAAGCTGTCCATGCGCTATTCGGGACGCTTTGTGGCGGAAAACGAGGGCGACGGCCTGTGCAAGATGCTCATCGACGCGCAGCGGCGCACCGTCCTTGGCGTCCATATGATAGGCGCCTATGCTTCCGAAATCATCTGGGGCGCGGCGGCGATGATAGAAACGGGGCTGCGCGTGGAGGATGCGCGCAAAATCGTCTTCCCGCATCCGACGGTTTCGGAGATGATTCGCGAGGTCCTCTGGACATTTTCATGACGGATTCGCGGCCGGCGACAGAACAGGCGCGCCGGTCTTGCGCATGCAACGGAACAGAAGAGGAAAGGAGTTTTCACATGAGCGATTGCGAACGGATTCGCCTGGACGTAAACCACATGATGGCGGACTACCTGGGGGCGCAGTATGGGGTGGACCCCGCGGCGATAGACGCGCTGGCGCCCTATGCCAGGGCGGCGCATGAGAACGTGCAGCGCTGCCGCGGCACGGGGATGCTCGGCTGGATGGATTTGCCGCACAATCAGGACGGGGTGCTGGAGAAGCTGGAAGCCGTTGCGGCGCGGGTGCGCGCGCAGTTCGACGCGTTCGTCGTGCTGGGCATCGGCGGTTCGGCCCTGGGTCCCATCGCCGTGCATCAGGCGCTCAGCCACCTGCGCTACAACGAGCTGCCTGCGGAAAAGCGCGGCGGGCCGCGCCTGTATGTGGAGGACAACATCGACCCCGAGCGCATGGCCTCGCTTCTGGACGTGATTGACCTGAAGAAAACCTGCTTCAACGTGATTACCAAGTCCGGCGCGACCGCCGAAACCATGAGCCAATACCTCATCATCACCGAGCTGCTCAAGCGCGAGGTGGGGGACGGCTGGCAGAAGCATGTGATTGCCACGACGGACCAGGCCCGGGGCAATCTTATCAAGCTGGTGCAGTCCGAGGGCCTGGAGTCCTTCGTCATCCCCGCCAGCGTGGGCGGACGGTTTTCGGAATTGTGCCCCGTGGGCCTGCTGGCGGCCGCGGTGTGCGGCATCGACATCCGCATGATGCTCAAGGGCGCGGCGATGATGGATGAAGTCTGCCGGAACAACGGCGACGTGTGGACAAACCCCGCGCTGCTGGAGGCGGCGCTGCAGTATACCTGCATGCAGGATATGGACGTGAACATTCAGGTCATGCTGCCCTATGCGGACAGCCTGCGCGCCGTGGCGGACTGGTTCTGCCAGCTGTGGGCGGAGAGCCTGGGGAAGAACGTGACGCGCAGGGGCATGGCGGTCAACGTGGGGCAGACGCCGGTCAAGGCGCTGGGCGTGACGGACCAGCATTCCCAGCTCCAGCTCTATACCGAAGGCCCCTACGACAAGGTGATTACCTTCCTGAAGGTGGAAAAGTTCCGGGCGGAAACGGCCATCCCGCACGGATGCGAGGAGTTCCCGGACGTGGCGTTCCTGGGCGGCAAGACGCACAACCAGCTCATCGAGGCGGAGCGCCAGGGCACGGAATACGCGCTGTACCGCGCGGGCCGGATGAACCAGACGATTACGCTGCCGCAGGTCAACGCCTGCACGATAGGCCAACTGCTGTATTTCTTTGAAATGGTGACGGCCTACGCGGGCGAGCTGCTGGACATCGACGCCTTTAACCAGCCCGGCGTGGAGGAGTCGAAGCTGGCGTCCTTTGCGGTGCTGGGACACGAGGCCGAGAAGTTTGCCAGGAAACGCGAGGAAATGGCGGGCCGGCCTGCGCCCAGGGAAAAATATCTGCTGTAACCTGCCGGGCACAGAAGCGGCGGAAAGGCAAAGCCGGAGGCGAGCCTTTCCGCCGAAATGCGCTCTGCGCGCTCAGACCGTCGACAAGTCGACGGTCTTTCGCTTGTCGAAAAAGGCCGGCGCAGCCAGGCCGGCGCAGCCGGCCTTTTTCGCCAGGACACGTTTCCCCTGCGCCTGGGGCGCGGCCGGGGAA
>NHCFR05603__coassemble_787_pt1 | contig 18254 bp, 15 predicted proteins | sample NHCFR05603__metabat2_high_PE_044 | metagenome-assembled genome bin NHCFR05603
GCGCATCCGTCAGCCCCGTCACATCCGCCTGTTCGTGCGTGTGCTCCGCTGCCGCCTTCCCCGCCAGCGCATCCGTCAGCCCCGTCACATCCGCCTGTTCGTGCGTGTGCTCCGCTGCCGCCTTCCCCGCCAGCGCATCCGTCAGCCCCGTCACATCCGCCTGTTCGTGCGTGTGCTCCGCTGCCGCGGCTCCCACTTCCTCCGCCGTGTAGGCGGGCTTTGTGTCGCTGAGCGCCCACGCGGGCACGCTGGGCACCGTGGCCGCCGGCGCGTAATACGTCGGCAGCTGTCCCCCCAGCCGCTCCGCATCGTCTACGACGCCGTCCCCGTCCGCGTCATACGTCGCTTTGAGCATGTCGCCCGTTCCGTCCCGGATTTCCGCTTCCACGTCCCCTTCCGCCGTGTGAAACGTCACCGTCGTCACCTGGCCCGCCTTGCTGACCGTCACCGTCGGCGATACCCCCGGCGTCCCCTGCTCGCCCTGCGGGCCGGCTTCGCCCTGCGGGCCCTGCTCGCCCGTGTCGCCCTTGGGCCCCTGCGGCCCGGTCTCTCCCTGCGGCCCCTGCGCCCCGGTTGCTCCCGTCTCGCCCTGCGGGCCCTGTTCGCCCTGCTCTCCCTGCGGGCCCCGGATGTTCGCCGGCGACGGGTTCTCCAGCCCGCCGCTGTTTGTCCAGGACAGCACCCCTTCCGCGCTCACGCTCGGCAGAAAGTACGGCCCCGCATCGCCCTTGGGCCCCTGCGCTCCGGTTTCTCCCGTATCGCCCTTCTCGCCCTGCGGCCCCTGCTCGCCCTGCGGTCCCGCCGGCCCCTGCAGCTGTCCCTGCGACAGCCACGCGCCCGCGCTTTCGTCCCACATGTATATCGTATACGGGCTTGCCGTCCCCACGTTGTACATGTCGCCCTGCCCGGGCGTCTGCACCGCCGCCTCCAGCGCCTCCACGTTCGCATAGGTCCCCCGGATGTCCAGCCCGGTCCCGGTATCGCCCTTAGGCCCCTGCGGCCCCGTCTCGCCCATATCGCCCTTGGGGCCCTGCGGGCCCGTCTCGCCCGTGTCGCCCTTGGGGCCCTGCGGCCCGGTTTCTCCCGTGTCGCCCTTGGGGCCCTGGGGTCCGGTCTCGCCTGTGTCGCCCTTTTCGCCCTGGATGCCCTGCTCACCCTGCGGCCCCGTCGCGCCCTGCGGGCCCCGGATGTTCGCCGGCGACGGGTTCTCCAGCCCGCCGCTGTTTGTCCAGGACAGCACCCCCTCCGCGTTCACGCTCGGCAGGAAATATGGCCCCGTGTCGCCCTTGGGGCCCTGCGGGCCCGTCGCGCCCGTGTCGCCCTTCTCGCCCTGCGGGCCCGTCGCGCCCTGCGGACCGGCCGGCCCCTGCGGCCCCTGCTCGCCCGTCGCGCCCTGCTCGCCCTGCGGGCCCCGGATATTCGCCGGCTCCGGGTTCTCCAGCCCGCCGTTGTTCGTCCAGGACAGCACCCCCTCCGCACTCACGCTCGGCAGGAAATACGGCCCCTCCGGCCCCTCTGCCGCCGGCAGCCGGAACAAAAAGTCTATGCTCTCCGCGTCCTGGGTGACCTCCGCTTCCGGTTCGCTCCCCTCCGGCAGCCCTTCCACCGCCACCGTTACTTCCTTCCACTTCGGTATCTCCACCGCCTCCGCCGCCGCGTCCTCCAGGCTCCTGACCACGTTCAGCCGCAGCGGCAGCGAATGCCACACCAGCGTCCCTCCCGCGCGCACGCGTACCTCCGCCCGCAGCAGCCCCGCGTATACCAGCGCCCCCTCCGGCACGCTCCATTCCCCGGTCAGCTCGCCGTCCGCTCCCTCCGTCAGCGCCAGCGCGTCCTCTCCCGCCGCGCCCCGCGGCCCCAGCCAGCCCACCGACACCGCCGCGCCTTCCGCGTCAAACGCTTCCTCCCGCTCCGCCGGTATCGTAAACTTTACCCGCTCCGCTCCCCGGTCCAGCGAAAGCCCTGCCTCCGCATACGGCGGCTCCGGCTGCCGCCCCACTATCCTGACCCCAATCATCCCACTACCTCCAGATAGTCCCCGCTGATGTATCCGTCCCGCAGGTTATACCGCACCGGCCACCAGCCTCCCGTCTGCGCTCCCGTGATTGTCACCAGCGTCCCGCTCTCCGGAATCGTCAGCACGATGCTGTAGCCCGTCCCCGGCCCCGACCGCATGTTCACGTTCGTCCCCGTCGTCGCTCCCACGCTCGCCCCGGCCGTCACCGTCACCGCCACCAGGTCCGCCGCGTCTCCCCCGTCCGCGTATCTCGCATACGCCACAAACTGGTACGTCCCCGTCTGCGTCAGCGTATAGGACCACGTCGTCTGCGTCCCGGTCGTCCCCGTGACATCCGTTCCGCTCGGCGTCCTGAGCGTGTATTCGTAGTACGACGGCCCGCCCGTCGCGCTCCAGGAGAACGTCACCGTCTCCCCCGTCTGTACATTCGTCTTGTTCGCCCATACCGTGATGCTGCGCTCCACCGCCGCAGCCTCCGCCGTGCAGTACGGCGTGTACACCGTCACCGAGCTTCCATCCTCGTCCACCACCACCGCACGGAACCGGTACCGCCCCGCGCTCTGCGGCGTATAGCTCACGCTCATCCCCGTCCCCAGCGATACAAACGACCCGTCGTTGTACGACACCGTCAGCGAACAGACGTACGGCGCCGTCCCGCCAGACGCCTCCACGCTCACCGTCACCGATTCCCCCACCGTCACCGTCGTCGCGCTCACCCCTGCGGTCGCCGTCAGCGGCTCCGTCACCGTCCCGCCTCCCGTGCTCGTCGTCCGGTACAGCCGCCCCGTCGCCGGGTCCACGTACACGTTCGCCGCCAGGTTTGTCACGTCGTTCGGGTTGATGGACAGCCCTCCGTACGCGCTCAGCGGAAACCCCGTGCTCGCGCCGCTCTCGCTCAGCACCAGCAGCGCGCTGTTGCCCACGCACAGCCGCAGGCCCCCGTCCCCACGCACTATTGGCCCCAGCTCCGCGTCGTCCTCCACGCTCAGGTCCCCCAGCCGCACCTGCCCTTCCGACGACAGCACGATGCTCGTCCCGTTGTACAGCGACGTGCTCCCTATCGTGAACCCCCCGATGGTTCCCCCCGTCGCCGCTATCTGCCCCGCTATCCTCAGGTTCCCCGTGTTCGCGTCCTGCTCGAACACCACCTGCCCCGCAGCGTTGCGTATCGTCACCCCTGCCGCCGTCAGCGTAAACCGCGTCCCGTTCAGCAGCGCCTCCAGCTCCGTCGCCGTCTGCGCCACCTGCGTCACATTCCCTTCCGTGTCCTCGATGCGCCCGCGCAGCGCCCCGCCCAGGTCTTCAAACCGAAGCCGGTTGAACCGCCTGTACAGGTCGTCGAATATCTCCGTCAGCTGCGCGATCAGCCGCTTTTCCGACGCGCTCCACCCCTCCGGAACGCGCAGCGGCTCGTATTGATGCATCGTCGTATATTCCCCCATGCTCCGTCCTCCTGTCCTTTTGCGCTCCGCCTAGTCCGGGTCCAGCTCCGCCAGCACCTGCATGCCCCCGCTCAGCGCCCAGGCCTGCCCGTCCCGGCTCTCTATTTCCACCCGAAACCGCCGTCCGCTCCCCCCGAACGTCAGCCGCTTCTGTCGCCCCGTGTCCCCCGCCTCCACCTCGCATATTTTCGTCCTCGCGCGCTTTTCCGTCCGAATGGTGATATACAGCTTCGTCGCCTCCCGCGCCTGCGGCCACAGGTACACCGTCCAGCCGCCCTTGCGCGCGTCCTTGCGCGAAAGCTCCAGCCACGGCCCCACCCACCGGCACGGCGTCGCCGCGCCCTGTGTGAAGGCGTCCTCTCCCCAGCGGTATACCCGTCCCGGCTCCGTCGCGCTGGTGAAAAACAGCCCCTCGCCCGTGGGCAAAAACGCTTTCACGCTCACCCCCTCGCGCACGAGCCACGTCTGCTCCCGCGCGTCGTATACCAACACCGCGCTGTTGCTTTCGGCCCCGTCCAGCGGCAGCGCGCAGTAGTACCTCCCCCCGTATACGCACCCGCGCGCCTGCTCCAGCGCCTCCCGGTTCATCCGGGCAAACACGCCCCGCGCATATTGCGGCGCGTAGGGCGCCACGCTCAGCCCGTCGTACTGCAAAAGCCCCTCCCGGCCCAGCATGAGCATTCTCTCCCCCTCCACCGCCACCGTGCCGGCGAAGGCCGCCCCGCCTCCGTACTGCTCCTTGAACGCGTACTCCCCGGGGTCCGTCCCCAGTATCCTCCATACCCTCTCCCGCTTCAGCGCGATAAGCTGCGACCCGAAGGGCATGAGCGCCGTAAAGCTGTCCCCGTCCCATGACGGCTGCAGAATGTCGCCGGCTCCGTCCTCGGGAATCTCCACGTTCGCCGACCAGTCGAACGGGTCAAACGGCGCGGAATAGACCAGCATGTCCGGGTCGTCCTCGATGGCCCCGCCCCATATCCGCTCTGCATAGCGCGCAATCACGCCGAACTTCCGGGGCGTCTCCACCCGCGTCACGCTCATGTCGTCCCCGCGCACGCAGACCATTCCGTCCTGCGCGTTGGACAGCAGCAATACGTCCACCGGCGCGTCCGACCCCTCCGGGTTCATCTCGTAGGTCACCCAGCTCCATGCGTCCGTCCGGTACGCTTCCGTCCCCTCCGGATACCCCAGCTTCGTCCACGCCTCCCCGTCCGGCAGCATCCAGTACAGCGCCCCGCCGCTGGCCGCCACCAGCACGTCCCGCTCTCCCTCCTCCGCGTGCCACCGCCGGTGCAGCCGCGCCAGCGTCCCGATGGGTTCCTCCAGCTCCGCTTCCAGCCGCCGCGCCCGCGCCGCCGCCGCCAAAACCCCGCCCCGCGTCTCCACGTTCACCGCTTCCACCGCGTACCGCGGATCCTCCAGTACCCCGTCCCCTCCCTGGTACAGGCCCAGAAAGCCTTCCAGCTTTAGCCTCGCCGTCTGTTCCGCCATGCCCGCTCCCCGCTCCTTTCCGGGACGCCGCGCCCCGCGGCGTCCCTCTTTTCTCCGGTCCGGACGGCCTACGGATATATCCCCGTAAACCGCGACCGTCCCGCGCGCAGCGCCCTGGCACGCGCCTCCTCAAATGCCGCCCGGAACTGCAATCCCCGGCTTTGCCGCTGCGCGTTTCCGTTTCGCATCAGCATCCAGCTCGCATAGTCCGCAATGGCCCCGTGCGCCCACGCCGGCAAAACGGGTTCGTCCTCCTCCGTTTGCAGCATCTCACATTCCTTCAGGCCAAACGCCTCCGCCAACCGGTCGTATCCTTCGTTGATGTACTGGCTCAGGAGCGGTTCGAGCACTGCCGCCTCTTCCGCGTCCCCGGTTGCCTGTATGGTCGCGCGCGCCCTCAGCGCACCCAGGCGCATGGTTCTACTCCACGTCGAAGCGCTCGCCCGCCTGCTTAAAGAGCAGGTATAAAGGCGCGGGCGCTTCCACGGTTACGCCGCGGCGAATCAGGAACACATGCCCGTTGATGGCTGCCTCCGCATAGTCGTTCGCATCGTCGCCCTCCTGCTCCGGATTCCTGTGCAGGCGCATGGATACGCGCGGACAGTTTTGAAAATAGCGCTCCATATCCGCTTCCGACGCCTGCGCGCGCGCCTCCAGCGCCTTGTTCCGCTTGGTCTTCATGAAACCCCTCCTTTTATGCGCTCACCGCGTGTTCAAGCCGGATAATCCAGCTGTCCTGCAAAATGGTCGCGGCAAAGCCCTTCACCTTCCAGGCGACCGTACCGCGCTGTTTGAGTGGATCGCTCGCGCCGCCAGAGCCCGGCGGCATGATGATGGTTTCGACGTTGCGGCCGTACCCGCCCAGCTCCACGGCGCCCGCCGCGTTTTCTCCATAGATGAGCGTCGCATGCACGTCGATGCCGCCCGTGCCGCCGCCCGTCGGCACAATCGTCGTCGTATAGCCGTCCGCGCCCCAGTTTTCCGTCGCCGTCTCGCCCGGGTTCCAGCGCAGAAGGAGCGTCGCCGGGTGCTTGTCGTCCACATAGGGCCGCGCGTCCTCGATGCAGACCGTCTGCACGCCGGCGCTGCCGGACTGCGCACAGGACACGTCGACCAGCATGCCGATTAGCTTGCGGCAATCGTCCTCCGTCAGCGCGTCGCTGACCGTCAGCAGCCGCGACGCCGCGTCCCAGGCGCTCACGGCCAGGCTTTGCTTCTGCCCGTACAGATACGTCTGCGCCCTGAACACCTTCGCGTTGGGGCTTTCAAAGAACTTTACCTTGTAGATGGTGCCCAGCTCGTACTTTTCGGTCTTCTGCTTGTCCTGGTACTTGGACACATCCGTCCACATCGCATCGCCCGTCAGGTCATGCACGGCGTCCACCGAGATGACGGCGTGATAGAATCCGTCCGGGAACGGTTTGCAGTTGTTCTTCTTCAGGAAGCGCACGGCCTTTTTTATCATGTCGTACGTCAGCTTGTCCTCCGCGGTAATCTGGCTGCGCGCGGTGATGGTGTCCTTGGGGAACTGTACGTTCATCCCGGCGCACAGCGCGTCGCGCGCGATGGAATCCAGCGACAGGGCCGCTTGGTCGGAAAGCAGCTTGACCGTCTCGCGGTGGATGTTGTCCAGCAGGAAGAAATTCATTTCATCGGTAATTTCCACATGCGCGCCATAGGGCTTGACGGTCGCATACAGCGCGGTCTGGGTCAATTCCTGGCCCGCCGGGGTCACGCCTTCCGTCAGCGGCGTCGTCACCGCGCCAAAGGGCGTAAAGCGGCGGAACTGCACGCGCCGGCCGTTATGAGGCGGGAGCGGACGCTTCTGCAAATCGCGGCAATGCACCAGCTCCGGCATCACGTTTTTCAGGAGCGCCCGGTCGTAGTATTCGGCTACCGCCGTCGCCACGCCCGCGCTGGTCGTTTTGTTCAGATTGTCAAACACTGCCATATCGGTTTTTCCTCCTTCTTATCGCAGGTCGATGACTTCGCCGCGCGCCAGGCGCTCGTCCAGCGCCTCCATTTCGCGCTCGCTCAATCCCGCGACGCTCTGTCGCGTGTTGGCGTTGTTGGGCGCGCGCACCGCGGCGGGCACGCTGCGGCGCTGCGCGCTCTCGCGGCCCAACAGCCAGCCGTACGCGATATAAAAATCCCATTCGCCGCTGAGCACCTTCTCCCGCACCGTCGCATCGCGCCGGAACGCTTCGAGCATGTCCGTCCCAAAGCGCGAAAGCACATCCTCCGCCTGGGCCATCAGCGCCTGCGCGCGCGCCTCGAAAACGCCCGCGCTCTCCTCGTCAGACGCCCGGGCGTCCTGTGGCCGCCGTGCCCTGTCCGCTTGCGCCTGTCGGTGTTCCATCTGCCTTTGTTCCATCTTCGTTTTCCCTCCTTTGTTTTGCCTGCCCGTCCGCTTCCGCGCGCCGTATAACCGCCAGGACCTGTTCTTTGCCGTCCGTCTCCAGCAGCTCAAAAAGTGCGCTGAGGGGGAACGGCGCGCCGGCCTGGGACGCCATGGTATACGCCTGCAGGAACAGCTCGTTTCTGGCCTGCACCCGCATGGGATTTCGGCGCTGGATTTCCACGCGCACCGTATAGGGCGGAGGCGGCAGCACGCCGCGTACCCGGCCGGTCCCCTGCCAGATGACCTGGCGGATTTGTCCGTTGCGCCCGGTCACGCGCTGCGCGCGCCCCTTGCCGTAGAACTCCGATACCAGCCAGATAATCTGCTCCACCATCCGCGCAAACCCCTGGTTCAGCGCGGCCGTGCGCAGCCTGGACACCTTGCCGCCCGCCTCCTGCAGGCTGGCAATCGCGCTGGCGGCCGTCACGCCGCCGACGGTTTCGCCCCGGGTGAACTGGTTCTGGCCGCTGTCCTGCTTGATGTCGTTTTGCATCTGCAGCATCTGCGCCGTCACCAGCCCGGACAGGGGCGCGGACGTCATCCAGCGCACCGCGTCTTCGTCGATGTTCCCTCCTTCCACAATGTTCTGCTGCCAGTCCGTCAGCGCGGCATTATCAATCTGTGCGTCTCGGCGCACGAGCAGGCGCGTCTTGGAAGACATCCGAAGGTTTTCGTCGATGTATCGGGCATAGCGGTTGATGTAGCGCATCATCGGCGCAAACTCGTGCATCATGCCGTTGCCCACCGGAACGCCTTCTATCGGCGTGTGTACGTCCAATACGAACGGATACAGCCCATGCGCAAAAATCCCGTCCGGGTTTTCGCTTTCGCTGGCTTCCAGCAGCGCGCCCCCGGCCAGCAGCGCCACATGCACGCTGTACCGGCGCGTCCGCGCATCGTAAAGACGATACCAGTACTCCAGCATCATCGCGCGCTCCTCGTCCGCCCCCTGGCGCTCCTGCCATGCGTCGGGCACCCCCACCTCCTCGTGGGCATACTCCTCCGCGCCCACATACGCGGCGGCCTGCGGATAGTGCGCCGCATACCAGCTCATCGGGTGCCAGGAAACCTTGATCAGCGCGCGCGCATCCTGAATGTCCTCTGCCACCGGGTCCCACAAAAACGCCTCCACCGGCCAGCGGAGCATCGCCACGTTTCCCTGTCCCGCGTCCATATCGCCGTCCCAAACGATTTGGGTCACGGCTGTCCCGGTAATAAAGCAGTCCTCCACGCGGCGCCGGTGCAACACCTCGTAGTGGTTCTGTTCCAGGATGAAGCGGACGATATCCGCCAAATCCTCCGCCGTCTGCGCCTCCTGCTCGCGCTCGGGGAGCAGCACCGCCTCGGGCATACTGTCCATCTGGTCGGCCACGCTGCTGTTGAGCGTCGCCTTGAGCGTCTGCAGCTGAAGCGTTCTTCTTTCCTGCGGGGTGCCGGGTTCATCCTGCCATGGGTCCTCCAGCAGCGCGATGCGCCGCGCCTCCCGTGCGCGCTCGTGCATCTCGCGGCACCCCTCGCGAAACACCTCCAGCCGCTCGTAAGCCTCCCGCACCAGCGCCCGCTCCCGTTCGGTCAGCGGCTGGGCCGCCCCTGCGGGCATGGCCGCCCGCTGCACGCCAAAGTATCCCTTCATTCCATGCCTCCTTGCTGCCCGTAGGGCTTTGACATCAAAAAGTACCGCGTCTCGTCGTATACATGGTCCTCCGCGTCCGTGTCCACGTCCTCCACGCGCGCGGCGTCGTACGCCAACGCCGGCACGGTGCGGATGAACTGCCGGCAGCAATCGAATACATACAGGCCCGGCCGTCCCTCCGGGTCAAAGCGCAGACGGCCGTGCAGCTGCATCTTGCCCGCCAGGCGCGCGTTGTCGCCCTTGCGGAACTGTACGCCCTCCGCGCCCATCTGCTGGGCGATGCTCTCGCCGCGCGACCGCTCGAATATCGAAGGGTCGGCAATCCGGTCAAACCGGATGCCCTCGCGCCGCTCCTCCTCTTCGCGCGCCAGAATGCCGCGCGCAATCTCCTTGGGCGACAGCTCCATGCCCCGGTTGGGCGTCCCGTTCCATCCGTACCATTCGCGGTAGCGAAACGCCGTGCCGCTGGGCGACACCGCCCACCAGCCGACGGAAAATGGCTTGGAGTATCCGTGGTCAAAGCTGACGTATCGCATCCAGTGGCCCGGGATGGCAAAAGGCTTTATCACATGCGTCCAGCGCCTCTCGCCATAGCGGGTCGGATCGTCGCGGAACTCCGTGAACACCTGCCCCTCAAACGCGTTCCAGTCTCCCTCCAGCAGCGCCCGGCGCAGCGCCTCCGGCTTGCTTTCCAGCTCGAAAATGTACGCCTGTCCGACGTGCGGATTCTCCGTGGCCAGCGCGGGGATGTACTGCGTGGAGACCTCACGTTCCCTGCCCAGCGCGCGGCTGAAAATCCGCTGTCGCACCGGCTTCATGGGCGTTCCGGCGTCCACGAACCTCGCCCGGACCCACGCATGCCCGATGCCTCCGGGGTTGGAGGCGCATCGCACCACCGGCACGATGCCCAGGCTCGCCTTGGCGCGCAGCCGGGTCTTCAGGTACTCGTACACCGGCTGTTCAAAGCTGGTCAGCTCGTCAAAGTACAGCCAGTGCATTTCCGTGCCGGCATAGTCGTACATGTCCGCCGTGCCGCGGCAATGGCGGAAATGCAGCACCCCGCCGCCCACGACCTGCATCTCGTGGCGCGAGGCGTTGTAAAGGCCGATTCTCCGGGGAATCGACGCCCGCGCCTCGGCCACCAGCGTATCCTCCAGCTCCCGGTACGTGCGCCGGAACAGGTATGCATGCGTGCCGGGATGCATCAGCACGCGCGCCAGCGCGTCCATGACCAGCGCCTTGGACTTTCCGCCGCCCGCCGCGCCGCCAAAGAGCGCCTCGTTGGCCCGGGATTGATGAAAGGCCGCCTGTTTGGGCGTCGGCCGGTAATCCACCTCAATCCGCATCCGACGCCGCCTCTCCGGGCGGGGGCATGTGCAAAAAGACCACCTGCACCGCGCCCTTCTCCAGGCTCTCCAGCCCGTCCGCCAGCTTCAGCAGGCGTTCCGCCGCCTGCTGTACAATGCGCTTGTCCTCGTCCTCCAGTTGCCGCACCAGCGCCTCCCATGCCTTGGGGCACATGCCGCGCACAAACGATTCCATCGCCTGGTCGCGCGCCCGGCAGAACGCCAGGTTCTGGCCCCATGCGCGCAGCGTGCTTTCGGCCACCCCGACCTGCGCGGCCGCCTCCCGCCGGCTGGCGCCCATGCCCAGCAGCTCCGCCGCCATCCGCTGCTTGACCGTCAGCTCCGCTTTTGCCGCCCCCCGCAACGCTCTCCCCTCCTTTGCGCCCACCATACGCACCCCGCCGGGGAATTTCCAGTCATTTTCGTGACGCCGCAAAAAGTTTCTTCCCCCGTTGCAGGAAATGACACGGCCCGTCCGTTTTATGGGTAGCACTGTCAAAGGGGGAAGTATCTTGAAAAAGCGCCTGTTTGCCCTGATTGCGGCGCTGTCCGTTCTCTTGTTCGCCGTGCCGGCATCCGCCGCGGTGCAGGCCTTTAATACAGAAGCCGTCACCCTCTACGAAGCGCCCGGCTATGATTCCTCGCGCCTGATGGTGGTGCCCGACGGTTCCTTCCTGTTTGTCACAAAATATACGGATACTTGGGCGTATGTGGTGTACAATACCCAGGAAACCCGCGTCGAAGGCTGGGTCTTCCTGTCTCTGCTTCGCTTCCCCAGCACGGAGCAGCAAACGCTGGGCATCGTCATCTCCGAGGACGTATCCCTGCGCGAGGAGCCGTCGGGCCTGTCCCGCCAGCTGATTGTCTTTGACAACGGCACCCTCTTTACCATCCTGGGCGAGCAGGACGACTGGTACTATATTTCCTACGCGGACCCCGACACCGGCATCGCCTACCAGGGCTATCTCCGCAAAAGCCTGGTCGTCGTCAATCCCCGCAGCATCACCGTCCAGTACGACAGCACGCCCCTGCTCGCCTATCCGGAAGACGACGCCCCGCAAATCGCCGCTCTGCCCGCGGGCTATGTGCTGACCGTCATTGCCGAATACGGCGACTTTTATGTCGTCAATTACAACCAGGCCAGCGGCTTCCTTCCGCGCCATCTGATAGACTGAGGCATCTTCGTGCGCTGCCTGCGCGCGCGGCCTTTCTTCGGAAAGGCCGCGCCGTATAATATTGTGAAAAATATGCCAAACTTTGGCTCGACAGATTCCCTGAAACGTGGTATACTGACTGTGTTTGCAAAGAACGACTTTCGAACAGTTGAGGAGCGTGCCGTCATGAACAAAAAGACCATTGAAGATGTCCAGGTAACCGGCAAAAAAGTCCTTGTCCGCTGCGATTTTAATGTCCCGCTTGATGCAGATTTGAACATCACCAACGACAACCGCATTCAGGCCGCGCTGCCGACCATTCGTTATTTGATGCAGCATGGCGCGCGCGTTATCCTGTGCTCGCATCTGGGCCGTCCCAAGGGCGAGCCGGACCCGAAGTTCTCCCTCAAGCCCGTCGCCGCGCGGCTGAGCGAGCTGCTGGGCGTTCCCGTACCGCTGGCGGAAGACGTCGTCGGCCCGTCCGCGCAGGCGATGGCCGCCGCGCTCAAGGACGGCGAAGTCATGCTCATCGAAAACGTCCGCTTCCATAAAGAAGAAACCAAGAACGATCCCGAGTTTGCCCGCCAGCTTGCCTCCCTGGCCGAAATGTATGTCAACGACGCGTTCGGCACCGCGCACCGCGCGCACGCTTCCACCGAGGGCGTAACCCACTATCTGACGCCCTGCGTGGCCGGCTATCTGATTGGCAAAGAGCTTTCCGTCATGGGCAACGCGCTGGAAAACCCGGAGCGCCCGTTCGTGGCGATTCTGGGCGGCGCCAAGGTTTCCGACAAAATCGGCGTCATCAACAACCTGCTGGAAAAGGTGGACGTGCTCATCATCGGCGGCGGGATGGCCTACACGTTCCAGAAGGCCATGGGCGGCCACATCGGCAACTCGCTGTGCGAGGAAGATAAGCTGGACCTGGCCAAAGAACTGCTCGCCAAGGCCGCCAGCCACGGCAAGCGCATCGTGCTGCCCATCGATAACGAAGCCGGCAACGCCTTCAAAAACGATTGCCTGCATATCACCGTCCATTCCCAGGACATCCCCGACGGGTTCGAGGGCATGGACATCGGGCCGCGCACCCGCGAGCTGTTCTCCTACGAAATCGCCCGCGCCAAAACCGTCATCTGGAACGGCCCCATGGGCGTCTTTGAATTCCCCAGCTTCGCGGCCGGCACGCGCGCCATCGCGCAGGCGTGCGCGGACTGCGAAGGCGTGACGATTATCGGCGGCGGCGACAGCGCGTCCGCAGTGACCAAGATGGGCTTCGCCGACAAAATGACCCATATTTCCACCGGCGGCGGCGCTTCGCTGGAATTCCTGGAAGGCATCGAGCTGCCCGGCATCGCCGCGCTGGACGATAAGTAAGCAGCCCCCGGCCATCCGCTCCCTTCCCTGCGCCGCGCGGGGAAGGGAATCGTTATGTATATTGTGTTATCAGGAAGGAGCACCGGTCATGCGCAAACCCATTATCGCTGGCAACTGGAAAATGAACAAAACCCCCTGCGAGGCCAAAGAACTGGTCGAATCGCTCAAGCCCCTGGTCTGCGACGCGCAGTGCGACGTCGTCGTCTGCGTGCCCGCCGTCAATTTCGCCGCCGTGGCCGAGGCCGCGCAGGGCAGCAATATCCGCCTGGGCGCGCAAAACATGCATTGGAAGGAAAGCGGCGCCTATACCGGCGAGCTTTCCGCCGCCATGCTGCGGGCCAGCGGCGTCGAATACGTCATCCTCGGCCATAGCGAACGCCGCCAGTATTTTGCTGAGACGGACGAAACCGTCAACCTCAAAACGCTCGCGGCCGTCGCGGCCGGCCTGACGCCCATCGTCTGCGTCGGCGAAACCCGCGCCCAGCGCGAGGCCGGCTATACCGACGCCCTCGTCGCCTATCAGACGCGCATCGCCCTGACCGGCCTGACCGGCGAACAGGTCGAAAAGATTGTCATCGCCTACGAGCCCGTCTGGGCCATCGGCACGGGCCTGACCGCGACCGACGAACAGGCCAACGAAACCATCGGCGTCATCCGGCGCGCGGTGGCCGACGCCTTCGGCGAGACCGTGGCGGCCAATATCCGCATCCAGTACGGCGGCAGCATGAACCCCAAGAACGCGCACGGCCTGATGATGCAGCCGGAAATCGACGGCGGCCTCATCGGCGGCGCCAGCCTGAAAGCCGCCGACTTTGCCCAGGTCGTACACTTTGAACGGTAAGCTTTGGAGAGGTGCGCTATGAGCAGCAAACAAATGACGGCTCTGATTATCATGGACGGCTTCGGCATCGCCCCCAATGTGCATCGTAACGCCATCCGCGAGGCGGGCACGCCGAATCTGGACGCCCTGTGCGCCCGCTTTGCGCACACCACCATTGGCGCCAGCGGCATGGATGTGGGCCTTCCGGAAGGACAGATGGGCAACAGCGAGGTCGGACACCTCAATATCGGCGCGGGCCGTATCGTCTATCAGGAGCTCACCCGCATCACCAAGGATATCCAGGACGGCGCTTTCTTTCAGAAGGAAGAGCTCATCTGGGCCATGGACACGGTCAAGGCAAACGGCGGTACGCTGCACCTGATGGGCCTTCTGTCCGACGGCGGCGTGCACAGCCATAACACGCATCTGTACGCCCTGCTGGAAATGGCCAAAATGCGCGGCCTGAAGCGCGTGGCGGTGCATTGCTTCCTGGACGGCCGCGACGTGCCCCCGTCCAGCGGCCTGGACTATGTGCGGCAGCTCGAAGAAAAAATCCGCGAAATCGGCGTGGGCAAAATCGCCACCGTCATGGGCCGGTACTGGGCCATGGACCGCGATAACCTCTGGGATCGCGTCCAGCGTGCCTACGACGCCCTCGTGCTCGGCAAGGGCCTGACCGCGCAAAACGGCGAAGAGGCGGTCGAGCAGTCGTACGCCAAGGGCGAAACGGACGAATTTGTCCAGCCGACCGTCGTCCTGGAAAACGGCGGCCCCGTCGCCTGTATCCGTCCGCAGGACAGCGTCGTCTTCTACAATTTCCGTCCCGACCGTGCCCGCCAGCTGACCCGCGCGTTCATCCTGCCGGACTTCGACGGCTTCACACGCGCCAACGGCTATTTCCCCGTGCAGTATGTGACCATGACCCAGTATGACGAAACGTTCACCAACCTGCGCGTGGTCAATAAGCCCGAAACGCTGACCAATACGCTGGGCGAATACATCAGCAGCCTGGGCATGACGCAACTGCGCATTGCCGAGACGCAGAAGTACGCGCATGTCACCTTCTTCTTCAACGGCGGCGTCGAAGCGCCCAATCCCGGCGAAGACCGCGTCCTGATTCCCTCCTCCAAGGTGGCCACCTTTGATTTGAAGCCAGAAATGAGCGCCTATGAAGTCACGGACGAGGCCATACGCCGCATCCGGTCCGGCCAGTACGATTTCATGATTCTCAACTTTGCCAATTGCGATATGGTCGGCCATACGGGCGTCATCCCGGCCGCCATTGCCGCTGTCAAGGCCGTGGACGAGTGCGTGGGCCGCGTGGTCGGCGCCGTGCTGGAAGCCGGCGGCCGCTGCATTGTCACGGCAGACCACGGCAACGCGGACCAGATGGTCGATCCCGAGACCGGCGAACCCTTTACCGCCCATACGACCAATCCCGTTCCCTTCATCCTCTGCGACCCGGCGCGCGAGCACGCCGCGCTCCGCCAGGGCGGACGCCTGGCCGACATCGCGCCCACGCTGCTGGACATGGCCGGCCTGCCGCAGCCCGCGGAGATGACCGGACAGAGCATGATTCAGCCCGCCTGACCCGGAGGAAGCCGTCAGCCAAGCCCGGACGAGCGCCCAACCAACGGATGGCATAGCCGTCCTTCAGACCGTCGACAAAGCCCTGTCGACGGTCTGTCGCTTGTAAGGCTGCCGGTGCATCCGGACGGCGAAAAAACGCCATTTTCCTGTGCGCAAAGCGCCCGCCGGAACATGACGGCGAAAGCGGCCTGCAGCCGCTCCTGGCGGCGTGCACGCCGCCGCTGCGCATGGCATGGGAAGGGGCCTCGGCCCCTTCCTCCATCTCCACAAATGCGTGCCCACTTCGTCGACAAGCCGGCGCCCGGCAACGACGGCTTTTCCGCCGGAGCCCGTTTGCCATGCGCCTTTGGCACAGCCGGGGAAACGCCCCGGCGCTTGAGACCCGCAGCCCTGCGCTTTCTCTTCCGCCTCCGCCGCCTTGCCAGCCGCCGCACCCCTGTGCTATACTGAACCTGCACATCGGAAAGAGGGGTTGGCATGCTGCACATCGGCGACAATAAAATCGTATCCCGCAAAAACATCGTGGCGATTCTCCCGCAGAAAGCCCCGCATGCCGGCGCCCTTCTGTTTCTCGCCGACGGCCGCGTTCTGACCACGCCCATCGCCGCCGCAACCCTCCGCAAGCGCCTGCGTCCGCCCGAGGTATCCTCCTGCGCACAAACCAGGTAAGCCGCGCGCCTCCGTGGCTTCAGCGGCCTTTGTCTGCATGGCAGCGGATGCATAGGCGTGCGCAATTCCGCTGTAAACCATGCATGGCGAAGGCGCGTTCGCACCTCGCTCCTGCGCCCCGCCTCTTCCCCCGGTTCATTTCCCGCAACATCATGTATTTTCTCGTTTTTGCCCAGTTTTTCATTTTTAAAATGCTCATAAAATGCTAACGTTTTCGTGTTGTTTTTGCTTCCATTTTTGCGCAAAATATGATATAATTAATCGGTTGCAAATGTGCTCTGCATTATCACGATCTGTCCAAAGGAGGCGCACCATGCCGACATCGGCAAATCATTACGACGAGACGCAGATTCAGGTGCTGGAAGGCTTGGAAGCCGTGCGGAAACGCCCCGGCATGTACATCGGTTCCACCGACGTGCGCGGCCTGCATCATCTGGTTTATGAGATTGTAGATAACTCCATTGACGAAGCGCTGGCCGGCTTCTGCACGGAAATCACCGTCACCCTGCGCCAGGACGGCAGCGCCTGCATTGAGGATAACGGCCGTGGGTTCCCCGTCGGCATCCACCCCAAGCTGGGGCGGCCGGCCGTGGAAGTGTGCCTGACGGTTCTGCATGCGGGCGGCAAATTCGGCGGCGAGGGCTATAAAGTATCGGGCGGCCTGCACGGCGTGGGCGCGTCGGTCGTGAACGCGCTGTCCTCGTGGCTCCGCGTCGTCGTCTGCCAGGACGGGAAAATCCATGAACAGGAATACCGGCGCGGCAAGCCCCTGTACGATTTGCGCGTCATCGGCGAAACGGAGAAAACCGGCACGCGCATTGAGTTCATCCCCGACGTGCGCAGCGATGACAACCCGGACGGCGTCTTTGAAACCGGCGATTTCCAGTATGAGGTGCTCAAGGCGCGCCTGCGCGAAATGGCCTTCCTGAACAAGGGTATACGCATCGTCTTTGAGGACGAACGCTCCGGGAAAAGCCGCGTTTTCCACTACGAAGGCGGCATCATCGAGTTCGTCAAATACCTCAACAAGAATAAAAACACGCTTTTCCCCGAGCCGATTTATATCGAGGGCATGCGCGAGGACACCTCCATCGAAGTCGCCATGCAGTATAACGACGGCTATACGGAAAACGTCTTTACCTTCGCCAACAACATCAATACCGTCGAAGGCGGCACCCACCTGGTCGGCTTCCGCTCCGCGCTCACGCGCGTGATCAACGACTATGGCCGCCGCTTCAATATCCTCAAGGGCGAGGGCGCCAAGCTCGAAGGCGAGGATATCCGGGAGGGCATGGCGGCCATCGTCTCGGTCAAGCTGGTCGAGCCGCAGTTTGAAGGGCAGACCAAAATGAAACTGGGCAACAGCGAAGTGCGCGGCATGGTGGACGGCCTGGTGGCGGAAAAGCTGTCCTCCTTCCTGGAGGAAAACCCCGCGGTCGCCCGCGTCATTCTCGACCGCTGCATGAGCGCGGCGCGGGCCAGGGAAGCCGCCAGAAAAGCGCGCGAGCTCACGCGCCGCAAAACCGTCCTGGAAAGCGCAAGCCTGCCCGGAAAGCTGGCGGACTGCACGGAGCGCGACCCCTCCAAATGCGAAATTTTCCTCGTCGAGGGCGACAGCGCCGGCGGCTCCGCCAAGAGCGGACGCGACCGCCATTTTCAGGCGATTCTGCCGCTGCGCGGCAAAATCCTCAACGTGGAAAAAACGCGCCTGGACAAGATTCTCGCCAACGCGGAAATCAAAGCCATGATTACCGCGTTCGGCTGCGGCATCGGCCAGGATTTTCATCTGGATAAGCTCCGCTACCACCGCATCGTCTGCATGACCGACGCGGACGTGGACGGCAGCCATATCCGCATCCTCATGCTGACCTTCTTCTATCGCTATATGCGCCCGCTCATTGAAAACGGCTACGTCTACATCGCCCAGCCGCCCCTGTATAAGGTCAGCCGCGGCAAGTTCGAGCGCTATGTGTACGACGACGAGGCGCTGGAAGCGCTGCTGAACGAAATCGGGCGCGACCCCAAGCCGGATATTCAGCGCTATAAGGGCCTGGGCGAGATGAGCAGCGAGCAGCTCTGGTCGACCACCATGGACCCTGCCAACCGCAACATGCTGCGCGTCACCATTGAGGACGCCATCTCCGCGGACGAAATCCTCTCGCTCCTGATGGGCGATAAGGTCGAACCCCGGCGCGAATTTATCGAAGAGAATTCCAAGCTCGTCGTGGATTTGGACGTATAACGCGCCATAGGCAGGAGGAATAGCATGGATACCGAACGGCTTGTCAATGTCAATCTGGAAGAGGAGATGAAAAAA
>NHCFR05603__coassemble_800_pt1 | contig 18038 bp, 15 predicted proteins | sample NHCFR05603__metabat2_high_PE_044 | metagenome-assembled genome bin NHCFR05603
GCCGGGTTCGGATTGTATTTGGAGGGCTTCGGCCCTCCAAGCCTCCCCAAAGGGGTTTTCGGCGGAAGCGGCTTGCAGCCGCTCCTCGCGGCGTACACGCCGCCGCTGCGGATGAGATAGGAAGGGGCTGCCGCCCCTTCCTGCATCCCCGCAGAAGTGTTCTCAATTTGTCGATACGCTGAACGGACGGCGCTGCCGTCCGTCTTTTTATGATGGGCGCCGTCCTTCAGCGGCCCGCGGGCGCGCCCATCGCCTCCCGAATGGCGGCGCGGGCCAATACCTCCGTGGGGTTCAGCGTCTCATACCCCGCCAGGTCGTATCGGGCAAACGCCAGCGGCAGCTCCGTGCAGCCCAGAATCAGCGTCTGCGCGCCCTGCGCCGTCAGCGCGTCGAGCGCCCTGCGCAGCGCGCGGGTATCGAAGGCCGCCCGGCCCGCCTTGACGCCCTCGTAGATGACGCGCATCACCTCCCGCTGTCCCGCCTCGTCCGGCGTCAGCAGCGTCACGCCGGCCGGCTCGAAAACGCGATGGTATACCCCGCTCTGGCACGTTCCGTCCGTCGCCAGCAGCCCGGCCCGGCGCACGCCGCGGCGGCGCGCCTCCTCCAGCGTTTCGCGAATCATGTGCAGCATGGGAACGCCCAGAAAGGGCTGCAGGGCGTCGTAGAAGAAATGCGCGGTATTGCATGGCATAATCAGAACATCCGCGCCCATCGCCTCCAGCCGCACCGCCGAACGCACCATCTGCGGCACCGGGCTTTCCCCGCCGTGAAGGATGGCCTGCGTCCGGTCCGGAATGGCCGTGTTGTTGTCAATCACCATGGGGATATGCTCCCGGTCGCTCGCCGCGTCCGTCCCTTCCACGATTCTTCGGAACAAATCCACCGTAGCCAGCGGCCCCATGCCGCCCAGAATGCCGATGGTTTTCATGCCTCAGCCCCCGCTTTCGCCAAGATTTCACAGCCCTTCCGCGCCGTCCCAGACCACACGGCGATAGTTGTCCGGGTCGGTGTCGCCCTCCGTGGAAAACAGCAGCACCACCGACGTTTCGTCCAGGCCGAGCGCCTCGCGCAGGCCCTCCGCACGGCCCGTCATCAGCGCGTACAGAAGCCCGAGCCCCGCCGCGCCGCTTTCTCCCGAAATGACCCGCCCGTCCTCTTCCAGGGGCGCTCCCAGCACGCGCATGCCCATCGCGCCGACCCAGTCCGGGCAGGCGGCAAAGGCAAACGCATGGTTTTTCAGCACGTCGAAGGCAATGGGATTGGGCACGCCGCAGGCAAGCCCGGCCATCATGGTGGCCAAATCGCCGCCCACGCTGCGCGGACGCCCGTCCCCGGCCCGGGCGCTCTCATACAGGCAGGCCGCCGCGGACGCTTCCACCACCGTCACGCGCGGCGGATTTTCCGGATACAGCCCGGCAAAATAGCCCTGCACCGCGCCGGGCATGGACCCCACGCCGGCCTGCAAAAAGATATGCGTGGGCCTGCGCCCCATCTGTTCGGCCGCCTCCGCCGCCATGGTGCCGTAGCCCTGCATGACCCACAGCGGCATCTGCTCATAGCCGGGCCAGGCCGTGTCCTGTACCAGCACGCCGCCCGGCGTCCTGGAGGCATGCTCGTCCGCCATGCGCACGCAGGCGTCGTAATTTACGTACTCTATGGTGACCTTTGCGCCCAGGGCGCGGATGTTCTGCATGCGGACGGGTTTTGTGCCGCGCGGCATAAAGACCACGGCCTTCTGTCCCAGCTCCCGGGCCGCCCATGCCACGCCGCGCCCGTGGTTGCCGTCGGTGGCGGTAAAAAACGTCGTCTGCCCCAGCGCCTCGCGCACCGCGTCCGAGAGCAGGGCCGCATGGCTCATCTGCGAGATATCCCGCCCGAGCGCCGCGGCGATATGGCGCGCGATGGCGTAGGAGCCGCCCAGCACCTTAAAGGCGTTCAGCCCGAAACGGCGGCTTTCGTCCTTGACATAGACGGCCCCCAGGCGCAGCCGCCGAGCCAGCGCGTCCAGGCGGACCAGCGGGGTCGGCGCGTACATGGGAAAGCTCCGGTGAAACGCGCGCGCCCGCTCCGCCTCCGCGGGCGAGAGCGCGGCCAGCCACCGGTCGTCCGTGGCGGGCATATGGTTGACTGTCCATTGGATGCTGTGCATGGTGCGTCCCTTTCTTCCTGTTGTAAAATCCGGTTCTATCATACCATAAATCGCCGCATCCGGCACACCCGCGGTGAAATTTGCGCACCCGGCAGGAGAACGCCTGCGCGTGGCGAAACAGTATCGTCAAGATGTATAGGTATACAAAGGAGGATTTGGACATGGCGGACATGTGGACCTTCAGCGAGCTGCCCTACGCCCGGCCTGATATGCAGGACGTCGCCGAACGTTTCCGGCAGGCGCTTTCGCGCTTTGAAAACGCCGCAGACTATGCGCAGGCCCGCGCGGCCTATCTTGAGCAGGAGGACATCCTTTCTGCGGTCTATACGGCCCGGACGCTGGCCTCCATCCGCAATACGCTGGACACCACGGACCCTTTTTATGACGGGGAGATGCAGTTTTTCCACCGCGAGATGGCCCAGTTTATGCCCCTGTCCAAGCAGGCCGTCGACGCGCTCCTGCGCACTCCCTTCCGCGCCTCGTTCGAGGCCGAATACGGCAAGCAGTTTTTCGTGCGCGCCGATTTGAACGCCCGCATCCAGGGCGAAGCCATCGTCGCCGACCGCGTCCGGGAAAGCGAGCTGGAAAACGAATACAAAAAGACGGTGGCGGCATGCCAGGTGGAGTTCCAGGGCGAGACGTGCAATTTCTACGGCCTGCTCAAGCATATGGAAAGCCCGGACCGCAGCGTGCGCCGCGCCGCGTTCCTGGCCTGGGCGTCGCAATACGAGGGCGTCTCGGCCAAGCTGGACGAAATTTACGACCAGCTGCTCGCCCTTCGGGTCGGCATGGCGGAAAAGCTGGGCCTGGAGAGCTACACGCAGATGGCCTACTTCAGCAAAGGGCGCGCCGAATACACCGCGCGCGAGGTCGCGGCGTTCCGGGAACAGGTTCGGGACGTCATCGTGCCCGCGGTGGCCCGCTGGCGCAAGGCGCAGGCGGCGCGCATCGGCGTGGACAAGCTGCGCTACTATGACGAAAGCTTCCTCTTCCCCCAGGGCAACGCCGACCCCATCGGCGGCCAGGAGGTTCTCGTGGAGGCGGCGGCGCAGATGTACGATGCGCTCAGCCCCGAAACGGGCGAATTCTTCCGTTTCATGCGCGAGCATCAGCTCTTTGACCTGACCACGCGGCCCGGCAAGCACCTGGGCGGGTACTGCACCTACCTGCGCGGCTACAACGCGCCGTTTATTTTCTCCAACTTCAACGGCACCGCCGCGGACGTAGGGGTGCTGACGCACGAAACGGGCCACGCCTTCGCCGGCTACACCGCCGCCCGCACCCAGCCCATCCCCGCGCTCTGCCACTCCACCAGCGAAATCAACGAAATCCATTCCATGGCCATGGAGCACTTCGCCTACCCGTGGATGGGCAAATTCTTCGGCGAAGAAAACGCGCAGCGCGCGACGTTCGCCCACCTGTGCGATGCTGTCTGCACCATTCCATACCTGGTCAGCGTCGATGCGTTCCAGCACCGCGTGTATGAAAAGCCGGACATGTCCGCGCAGGCGCGCTATGCGGTCTGGAAGGAAATCGAAGAGACGTTCCTGCCCTGGCGCGACTACGACGGGATGGCGTTTATGGAGCAGGGCGGCTTCTGGATGCAAAAACAGCACATCTTCCTCTACCCCTTCTACTATATCGACTACGCGCTGGCGCAGGTGTGCGCGTTTGAGCTGTACGGGCGCATGAAGACGGACCGCCGGCAGGCATGGGCGGATTATCTGAAGCTGTGCCAGGCGGGCGGAAGCCGCGGCTACTTCGATTTGCTCTCGCTGGCGAACCTGGGCAATCCCTTCCGGCCCGGCGCCGTGGCGCGCGCGGTCGGCCATGTGATTGAGGAAGTGGACGCCTGGCACGAGCGGCTGTAAGGCGGCGGGCCGAGGGGCGCTTCCCCGCCCGTCCGCGCCGGAAAGGAAAAAACGATGCAGGAATTCCTCGAACTGGCAACGCCCGCCGACGCCGAAGCGGTGCTGGCGCTCTACCGCCGGCAGATTGGCCGGCCGGGCTGCGCCTGGAACGAACACTACCCGGACGCCTCGTTCGTGCGCGCGGATTTGCAGCGGCGCGCGCTGCGCGTCGTGCGGGAGGGGGAGCGCCTGTTGGCGGCGGTGTCCCTGCTGGAGCAGGACGACGACGAACTGGAAGCGCTGGGCTGCTGGACCGTTTCGCCCGCCTGCGAGGCCGTGCGCCTGTGCGTGGCGCCGGATGCGCAGGGGCGCGGGATTGGCGGCCGGGTGATGCGCGCGCTGCTGGACGAAGCCGCGGCGCGCGGTTTTGCCGCGATGCGCCTGCTGTGCTCGACAGGCAACGCCGCGGCGCGGCGGCTGTACAAGCGGGAAGGCTTTGCGCGCCGCGGCCAGTGCCGTCTGTATGGCGAAGATTTCCTCTGCCTGGAGAAAAACCTCCCCCTATCAAATTGAAATATGCCGTCACTTCCTGTATACTACCGGTAGAATGTTGCCGCGGGGAACGCATACATGCCGCGGGCAAATCATGAAAGAAAGGTGGTAGCGGTAATGAAGAAGCTCCTGGCTCTGCTGATAGCGCTGGCCATGCTGTGGGCGGTCGTCCCGTCGCTGGCGGAAGACGGCGCGTCGGAAGAACCCGTCTCGGTCACCATCTTCCATACCAACGACACGCACGGACGCTACGACAGCGCGGAAGGCATGGGCTTTGCCATGATGGCCTCGTTTGTCAATGCCGAACGCGCCAACGGCGCCAACGTCCTGGTGCTGGATGCGGGCGATACGCTGCACGGCACGGTCTTTGCCAACATCGGCGAGGGGGAAAACATCGTAGAGGTCATGAACAGCATCGGGTATAGCGCGATGACGCCCGGCAACCATGATTTCAACTACGGCTATGACCGCCTCAAGGAATTGGAAGAGACCATGGATTTCCCGCTGTTGAACGCGAATATCCTCCTGGAGGACGGCTCGCACGCCTTTACCCCCTACACCATCCTGGAAATCGCGGGCAAGAAAATCGCCATCGTGGGCGCGGCCAACCCCACCATTCAGTCCAGCATCCATCCGGATTATATCCAGGGCCTGGTGTTCGAGGGCATCGAACCGGTGGCCGAAGCCGTGCAGGCCGTACGCGACGAGGCGGACGCCGTGATCATTCTCTGCCACTGGGGCTGCGACGCGGCGTACGACCCCAACAGCGTGGAAGCGCTCGCGTCCATTGAGGGCGTTTCGCTGGTCATCGACGGCCACAGCCATACCGCGCTGTACGACATTGTGCAGCACTCGCGCGAGGAGGACGCCCAGAGCGATCCGCCGCTGGTCACCTCCGCCGGCGAATACCTGCAATGGCTGGGCAAGGTGGTGCTCACCTTCGCCGAGGAGGGCCTGTACGTGCAGGCTTCTCTCATCCCCGACCCGGGCCTGTATGAGGACCACGACATCATCAACCTGCTGGAAACCCTGGAAAGCGAGCAGAGCGAGGAGATGGACCAGGTCGTCGGCTCCACCAGCGTGGAGCTGATAGGCGAGCGCGAAATCGTGCGCAGGTCCGAATCCAACTGGGGGAACCTGGTGTGCGATATCCTGCTGGACGCGACGGACGCGGACGTCGCCATCACCAACGGCGGCAGTATCCGGGCCACCATCCCGGCGGGCGATATCACCGCGCGCGACGTCAACACGGTCTTCCCCTTCGGCAATCTGGTCGTGCTCATGGAAGTGTCCGGCCAGGACCTTCTGGACTCGCTCGAAGGGGGCCTGAGCGTATATCCCGAGACCAACGGCGGTTTCCCGCAGGTGGGCGGGATGACCGTGCGCTTTGATCCCGCGGCCGAGCCCGGGGAGCGCATCGTCGAAGTGCTGGTCGGCGGCGAACCGCTCGACCCGGAGGCCACGTATAAGCTGGCGACCAACGACTACCTCGCCACCGGCCAGGACGGCTATACTCCCCTGGGAGAAGCCGAAGTGCTCTTCACCATGGGCGCGATGGATGAAGTGATTATCAATTACCTGAAGGAAAACAGCCCCGTCGCCCCCGAAGTGGAGGGGCGCATGGTGGCGATAGACGCGCAGGCCGAGGCGGAAGCCGAGCCGGAGGAAACCGAAGCGGAAACCGAGGCGGAGGAAACGACCGAACCCACTGCTGAGGACGAGTCGGAGGAAGCGGAAGACGACGCGGCGTAACGTCGTCAGGCCGCATCAAAAAAGGGGCTGTCAGGCCGGAGCATCCGGCCGCAGACCGCCGAAAACCCTTTTGGAGAGGCTTGGAGGGCCGAAGCCCTCCCAATGGAATCCGAACCCGGCGACATGCGCGCCGGGTTCGGATGTTTTGCGCAGCAAGGCTTTCGCGTATCGGCAAATGGAACGTACTTCTGCGGGGATGCAGGAAGGGGCGGCAGCCCCTTCCTGTCTCATCCGCAGCGGCGGCGTGTACGCCGCAAAGCCCGCGCGCCTTTCCGCCTTACAGCTTCGACGCGGCGGCCTCGTCCAGAATGACCGTGACGTTGGGATGGAACTGCAAAATGCTGGCGGGGACCTGCGGGACGACCGGGCCCTTGAGGACTTTGGCGGTAATGTCCGCCTTGTCCGCGCCGTTGACGACCAGCACAATGCCCCTGGCCTTCATAATGGTGCCTATCCCCATGGTCAGCGCGCGGCGCGGCACATCCTCGGCCGACGCGAAAAACCGCTTGTTGGCCTCGATGGTCTGTTCGGCCAGGTCAACGCAATGCGTCGCCAGCGGGAAGTGATCGGCCGGCTCGTTAAACCCGATGTGCCCGTCATGGCCCAGGCCCAGGAATTGCAGGTCAATGCCGCCCGCCGCCTCAATGGCCGCCTCATAGCGGGCGCATTCCGCGTCCACGTCCGCCGCGGCGCCGTCGGGCAGAAAATAGTTGCCCTGGGGAATGTTCACCTTGGAGAAAAGGTTTTCGTACATAAAGCGGAAGTAGCTCTGCTCCTGGTCGGGCTTCATGCCCACGTATTCGTCCAGGTTGAAGGACCGCACGGCGCCAAAGTCCAGCGCGCCGCGCTCGTACATGGCCGTCAGCGCCGCATAGGTCTCCAGCGGCGTCGAGCCGGTGGCAAGGCCCAGAACGCAGTCCGCCTTGCGCAGGATTTGCGCGGCAAACAATGCCGCCGCGGCCTCGCCCTGCGCGCGCTTTCCCTTACAAACAATGATTCTCATGCAAAACCCGCCTCCCTTGCATATTTCCCTTCTGTGTACAAAGCCCTGTCGGAACCCTTGTGCCGTTCAAACCGGCGGCGCGCCCGTCCTTCCTTTTATGAAAAGACAATATTTCCCACGGCACGCCCATACCAGCAGTATACCACCCTGCGGGAACGGAAGCAATGCGTCCCGCAGCGCTTTTTGCGGCGCAGGCGCGCATGCGTCCGCGCAGCGCTATGCCAGCGTGAGCGGCGCAAACAGCTCCGGACGGTGGAAATCCGGTTTGGGCACCACGGCCCTGTCATACGCGCGCCACATGCCGTAATGCGCCTTTTCGGTCCGGTCGCCGCACTTATAGAAATTGCCGCGCATGGTCAGCCCGGGCGTCAGCGTCACGCCGAAGCTCCGCGCAAGCAGGTCGGCGGGCAGGGTATACCGCACCGCCCACCAGCGCCCCTCGTGCCGGCTGACCGAAAGCCTGACGCCTTCCGGTATCGTCCGGAACACCGTGCGCCCATGCCGTCCTTCTCCCTCGCCCCAGTGCACCGCCGGGCGCGGGGTGCATTCGATGTTCCAGTACCATGCAGGCCGCTGCGGATTGGGCGCAAGAAAAAACTCCAGGCAGCTGTCCTGACAGGCGGGGCCGCCGCAGTCCGTCACCTCGGCGCGAATGCGCGGCTCGTCGGCATACAGCAGCACATGCAGCCCCCGCTCGTTCCAGCCCACGCGCGCCGCCGCCGGGGGCCGGTAGCCGTTTTCGTCCCAGGGAAACTTGTCGATAGGCGCCTCTTCCAATGCCGCCCAAGCGGCGGGCAGGGCGGCGGGATCAAACGCGCCGCACGGCGCCCAGAGTTCCGCCTCCGCCGGCAGGCGGCCCACGCGGTATCCTCCGTCCATATGACTTCCTCCCTTGCGTTGATACCTTCAGTATACGCGCGCGGGCACAAAAAGAAAAGAGGCTTTTCGCTCCGCCGAAACGCCGCGTCCCGGGGCGGGAGGAGGACGGCCGCCCGAAATGCGGGCAGCACAGCCCGCCGCGCGCCGTGCATGCGCCTTTTGCCCGCCGCCCGTCTGGATTCCCGGCCGCAAATCTGTTATACTGTTTGACGGCATACGAAATGTCCCGCAGCGGAAAGGAGAAGGGGTATGACGCTTCGACAGGAGGCGGACGCCATCATTCACGCGGCCCTGCGCGCCGCACAGCCGGACGCCGCCGTCCGGCGCGCGCTACGGGCCCTGCCCGACTGCCGCGGCCGGCTCCTGCTGGTCGCCGCAGGCAAAGCCGCCTGGCAGATGGCGGCCGCGGCGCAGGCGGCGCTGGGCGGCCGCATTGCGGACGGCGTGGTGATTACCAAATACGGCCATGCGCGGGGCGCGCTGGACGGCCTGCGCATCTTTGAAGGCGGCCATCCGGTGCCCGACGCGAACTGCTTTGCGGCGACCGACGCGGCCATGGCGCTGGCGCGCGGCGCAGGCCCGGAGGATATGGTGCTGTTTCTTCTATCCGGGGGCGGCTCGGCGCTGTTTGAAAAGCCGCTGCTCCCTCCGCAGGAGCTTGCGTCGCTGACCTCCGCCCTGCTGGCGTGCGGCGCGGACATCGTGGAAATCAACACCGTGCGCAAACGGCTTTCCGCCGTCAAGGGCGGCCGCTTTGCGCAGCTGTGCGCGCCGGCGCGGGTATTTTCGGTGATTCTCTCGGATGTGCTGGGCGACCCGCCGGACATGATTGCCTCCGGGCCCGCCTATCCGGACAGCTCCACCAGCGAGCAGGCCCAGGCCATAGCGGAAAAATACGCGCTGCCGCTTTCCGGGCAGGCGCGCGCGCTGCTGCGCGAGGAGACGCCCAAACGCTTGGAAAACGTGCAGACCCACATTGCCGGCAGCGTCCGCCAGCTGTGCAAAGCCGCCTGCGAGCAGTGCCGGGCGCTGGGCTATCGGCCCCTGGTGCTGACCGACAGCCTCCGCTGCCAGGCGCGCGAGGCGGGCAGCTTCCTAGCCTCCGTCGCCGCCTATCATCAGGACAGCGCGGAATCGCTCGCCGTCATCGCCGGCGGGGAAACGGTGGTGCGCGTCACCGGCACGGGCCTGGGCGGCCGCAACCAGGAGCTGGCGCTTGCCGCCGCGCCGGGCATTGCGGGCTTTCGGGACACGGCGTTGTTTTCCGTCGGCTCGGACGGCACGGACGGCCCCACCGACGCGGCGGGCGGGTATGTGGACGGGCGCACCGCCTCAGCGCTGCGCGCCTGCGGCCTGCGCGTGGACGACGTTCTGGCGGACAACGACGCCTACCATGCCCTGGAGGCCGTCGGCGGCCTCATCGTCACCGGCGCGACCGGCACCAACGTCAACGACCTGACCGTGCTGCTCATCCGCCGGTAAGCGCAGGCGTCGTCCGGCTATACAAACACCGCGTTGAGCACGCCCAGCAGCGCGCCCAGCAGCGCCCCCAGCCAGACGATGGCGCGCAGCTCCTTGCGGATGACCTGCAGAATCAGCGCCTCCAGCGCCGCCATGTCCAGCGCGTTGAGGCGCTCTTCGACGATTTTCCCAATCTCCAGCGATTTGAGCGCCTTTTCCAGGCCTGCGCGCAGCGCCGCCTGATATTGGCGCAGGAGGAAGGCGCGAACCTGCTCCTTCTGGCCTTCCAGGCGCGCGGCCAGCACGCGCACGGGCGTGTCCATGCCCTCACGGACGACCCCGTCGAGCATTTCGTCCACCATCCCCGGCGCGTGTTCGGCCAACATTTCCCGCAGGGTCTGCGAGAACTTTTCCTCCATTGCGGCGGTTCTCTTCTCGTCCCAGAACAGCGTCAGCAGGCCCGCGCTGGACGACGCCGCGCGCTTGCGGGCCTCGGCCACGGCAATCGCCGCCACCTTCCGTTCCACGCCGCTTTCCATCAGCTTTTCCATCAGGTACAGGTTGGCCGCGCGCCTGGCGCCGGCCTCAAAATCCGCCAGCGGCTGCTCGCCCACCATGCCTTCCAGCAGCACGCGCGGCGTGCGCTCCTCCCGCAGCAGCGCTTCCATGGTGGCGTCCGCCGCGTCGCCGAGCTTTTCCAGCATGGCCTCGGACAGCAGCGCCGCTTCCATCACCTCCGGGTTGAGCACCTCCCGGTCCAGCACGTCGCCGATGGCGTTTGCCAGCCGCGCGCGTTCCTTGGGAATCAGGCCCGGCGTAAAGGGCAGCCGCCGGCCGAACAGCCGCTTGGCCGCATGCGGCCGAAACAGCATCCGCACCGCAATGTCGTTGGTCACGTATCCTATCAGACCGCCCATCGCCGGACCCACGAGCCACTCCCACTGCATCAGAGCGCCTCCTTTTTCGCATACTGCCTGCGGCTATTGTGGCATCGCGCCGGATTTTTGTCAAGGCGGCAGGAAACGGCGCGGCCGCGGGCGAATAGACGCAAGAGCGAAAGGGGCGTCGGGAATGGATTTGTTTGAAATTATCGGCCCTGTCATGATAGGCCCTTCCAGCTCGCACACGGCGGGCGCGGCGCGCATCGGGCGCGTCGCCCGTCATCTGCTGGGCGAGCCGGTGGCCGACGCGCATATCGGCCTGCACGGTTCGTTTGCCAAGACCTACCGGGGCCACGGCACGGACCGCGCGGTCATCGGCGGATTGCTGGACATGGACGTGGACGATGTCCGCCTGCGCGACAGCCTGGAAATCGCCCGCGCGCAGAGGGTTACCTTTTCCTTCGCGCCGGTCGTCCTGCGCGATACGCATCCCAACACGCTCGTCATCGACGCGCGCGGCCGCGGCGGCGCGCGCCTTTGCGTGCAGGGGGCTTCCATTGGCGGCGGAAGCATCCGCATCCAGTCCATCGACGGGCTGGAGGTCAACTTTTCGGGCGAGGAAAACACCCTGGTCATCCGCCACCTGGACGCGCCGGGCGCCATCGCGCATGTGACCGGCATGCTGGCCGGCGCGGGCGTGAACATTGCGACCATGCGCGTCTTTCGCCAGGAGGAGGGCGGGCGCGCCATCATGGCGCTGGAATTGGACGCGCTGCCGGACGACGCGATTGTGGAAGCGCTGCGCCGCCTGCGCGGGGTCACGGGCGTGACGATGCTGGAAAAGAGGTAGGGTATGGTAGAAAGCTCGATGCAGGCGCTGGTGGAGGCCGCCGGCCAGAATAGCATTGCAAAAGCGGCGCGAATGGATCAGGCACGCAAAGAACACTGCGAAGAAAGCGCTCTGGTGGAGAAAATGCGCCACGCCCTGGAGGTCATGCGCCAGTCCGTGCAGGAAGGGCTCTCCCCGGAGCGGCGTTCCCTCTCGGGCATGGTCGGCGGACAGGCCGCGCTGCTGTACGCCCGCTGCCGGACAGCCCTGGGCGGCGGCGCGTCGGGCCTCGCGGCGGCCTATGCGCTGGCGGTGGCCGAGTGCAACGCCTGCATGGGCAAAATCGTCGCCGCGCCGACGGCGGGCGCGTGCGGCATCCTGCCGGGCGCGCTGCTGGCCGTACAGGAAACGCAGGGATATTCGGACGAACAGCTGGTGGACGCGCTGTTCACGGCGGCGGCGGTCGGGCGCGTCATCGCGCGGCGCGCGAGCATTTCCGGCGCGCAGGGAGGCTGTCAGGCCGAATGCGGCAGCGCCGCGGCCATGACGGCCGCAGCGCTGGTAGATCTGGCCGGCGGCACGCCGCAAATGGCCGCCGACGCCTGCGCGTTTGCGCTGATGAATACGCTGGGGCTTGTTTGCGACCCGGTGGGCGGCCTGGTGGAAGTTCCCTGCGTGTACCGCAACGCGGCGGGGGCGACCCTGGCGCTGACGGCGGCGGACATGGCGCTCTGCGGCATCCGCAGCCCGATAGATGCGGACGAGGTCATCGACGCGATGAAAGCGGTGGGCGACGCGATGCCCGCCAGCCTGCGCGAAACGGGCGAGGGCGGATGCGCCGCCTGCCGGGCGTATCGCAGGGAGGACGGCGCGCAGACGCCCGGCTGATTCCGGGCCCCTGCGCCGCCCGGCGGCGTTCACCCGTCTTTCCCCGCGCCGTTGCCCGGGAACAGCAGGATGTTCCCGCCCAGGCAGGTCAGCCGCCGCAGGGCGGGCAGCGCCTGCCGGGCGGCCAGGCGTCCCGCTTCCAGGAATTCCGGCAGCCGCGCGCAGTCCAGTACGCCTTTTCCCGGCCCGTAGTTTTCCAGCGCAATCACAACCTCTCCGCGCGGCGGCGGCGCGGCAATCAGCGCGTGCGCGCATATCGCCTGCGCCGTCCGATGTCTTTCCCATTGCCCGCAGCCCGCGCCCAGCACGCGAACCGCCAGCACGGCGTCCGCGCCCAGGGCACAGAGCAGCTGCGGCAAAAGGCCGCGCGTTGCGCCGCCCCCGCAAAGAAAGCGCCCGCGCCAGGGAACGGGCGGCATCACGCCCGGCGCGGCCAACGTTGCCAGCACCGCCGTGCTGACATGCGCCTGACGGCTCCAGGGTCTCGGGTCCGGCCGAACCGGCAGGCGCGAGGCGAGCACCTGTACCGCTCCGCTTTCCAGGTCAATACAGGGCAGGGCCAGCGGCGGCTGCTCCCGCAGCAGCCTGTTTCCCAGCTGGCGGCACACCGCATCGCGGACGCGGCCCGCACGCACGCCGCGCAGACGGCCGGCCGCCTGCGCGTAACGCAGCGCCGCCTGCTCGTCCAGCTCGCCGCACGCGGCCAGCGCCGCGACGAGCCCTCCCGCGCCGCACCCCGCATACGCCCACGGCACAATGCCCGCCTCCTGCAGCGCCAGCAGCACGCCCGCGGCCGCCGCGCACCGCGCTCCGCCGGACTCAATGGCCACCCCCAGACGCATTCCCATCCCTCCTTTCGGCTCCACCGATGCAGCATATGCCTGTCTTGGGCGCGAAATTTCATGTTTTTTGCCGGGAAGACGGCAAAAGGCTGGTTCGTTTTGATTGTGTATGGTATAATGAAGGTCGGTATGCTTCAGACATCCAAAGCGGAAAGGAAACACAGCCTTGCCCAGACTCCAGCAGAAACCCCGCCGCAGGGATACAATAAAACCGCAGAAACCCGGCACGCCCATCCGCAACAGCCTGCTGATTCTCATCTTTGCCGCGCTGTTGACGGCCCTTGTGCTTTTGTTGCCCACCCTTTCTTCCGGCCAGCAGGCCGTTGTGCTGGCCCCCGGCGCCGAAGGAACGGGCGGCGCGGTCGAAGGCGAAGAAATCCTGCTGCGCATCAGCGAAGTCATGTCCTCCAACCGCAGCGCCTATCCCGATGAGACGGGCGCGTATCCCGACTGGGTCGAGGTGGTGAACGAGGGGGAAACGGCGCTGAATCTGAAGGGCATCGGCCTGTCCGATCGCGAGGATCGCGTGCTGTTCCTGTTCCCCGATATGACGCTGGAGCCCGGCGAGCGCGCCCTGGTCTTCTGCGACGATACCAACGTGGCCGAAGCGGGTTCGCCCCTGCACGCGCGCTTTAAGATTTCCTCGCTGGGCGAAACGGTGTATCTGTTTGACCGCAACGCCATCGTCGTCGACTCCGTTGAGCTGCCGGCGATGAGCTCGGACATGAGCTACGCCGACACGGGCGACGGCTGGATTATCACCGAGCAGTTCACCCCCGGCTATCCCAACACCCCGGCGGGCTATGAGCAGATGCGCTCGGCGGCGCTTGGGTCTTCGGACGGCCTGGTCATCAATGAGCTGCTTGCCGTCAACCGCACCAGCCTGCAGGACGAGGACGGCGAGTTTTCCGACTGGATTGAGATATACAACGGCGGAACGCTGCCGGTCACGCTGTCCAACTACGCCCTTTCGGACGACGAAACCGAGCCGGTGAAGTGGCGCTTCCCGCAAAACGTCGTGCTGCAGCCGGGCGAATACTACGTCGTCTTCGCGTCCGGCAAGAACCGGACCGGCGGGGACGGCCTGTACGCGCACACCAACTTCCGCCTGTCGGCCGAGGGCGAAACGGTCATCCTCTCGGACATCCTCGGGCAGCCGGTGGACCGCGCGACCTATGACAACCTGGACGACGACGTCTCCTGGGGCCGGATAGAGGGGCTGACCAGCAGCTGGCAAACCTATCTGCAGCCGACGCCGGGCTATCCCAACAACTACGAGGGCGAGCTGTCGGCCGACGCCCGCATCCGCCAGCGCAACGGCAGCGGCGTGTTCATCTCCGAGGTGATGACCTCCTCCACCGGCGTGGACACCCCGCTCGGCTGGACGTCCTATGACTGGATAGAGCTGGTCAACCTGGGCCAGACCGCGGTCAACCTGAAGGACTGGGGGCTGTCGGACAACCTGGGGCGGCCCCGCAAATGGCAACTTCCGGACGTTACCATCCAGCCCGGGGAGTATCTGCTGATTTTCCCCAGCGGGCTTTCCGAATCGCCGACGGGCAGCGGCGCCATCCATGCGAATTACCGGCTCAGCGCCCTGGGCGAAACCATTGTATTGTCCAACAGCTCCGGCTATATTCTGGATAAGCTGGTCGTGCCCAAGCTGGAAACGGACAATTCCTACGGGCGCGACTTTGACCAGGGCGGTCTTTTTTATTATGAGACGCCAACGCCCGGCGCGAAAAACGGCGAAGGGTTCTCCGGCTATGCCGCCCAGCCGACGGTCAGCCCCGCCGGGGGCGTATACGCCAGCTCTGTCACCGTGTCCATGCAGGCGCCCGAGGGCGTGACGATTCTTTATACCCTGGACGGCTCCGAGCCCACGGCTGAAAACGGCACGCTCTATGAAGGACCCATCGCCATCGATAAGGTCGCGGTCTTGCGCGCGCGCGGGTTTGCCGACGGGCTGAAGGCTTCGGAAATCACCACCGAAACCTATCTGCTCAACACCTATCATTCCCTGCCCGTCATCTGCTTGACGGTGGACCCGGTGGACCTGTGGGATCCGTCGACCGGCATCTATGCCGACGGCATCGACATCGACGCCGTCTACGGCACGCTGCCTTCCAACCAGCTCAAGAGTCCGCCGTTCGACGAGGCCACCTATTGGATAGTCAAGGACGACACCTCCCTGCGCGAGAAGGCGGGCAATTTTGAAATGTACACCGCCGAGGGCGAGCAGCTCCTCAACCAGGGCGTGGCCGTGCAGCTGCACGGGCAGTTCAGCCTGGACCTGGCGCAAAAGAGCTTCCGCATCACGGCCAAGGCCAAATACGGTTCCGAAACGCTGGCCTATCCGTTCTTTGAGGACCGCCCCTTTACCGAGTACAAAGCGGTGCTGCTGCGCAACGGCGGAAACGACGGCGCGTACACGCGCATCATCGATTCCCTGCAATCGAAAATCGTGGACTGGACGGATTCCGAAATCATCCATATGGCCTCCACGCCGGTCATCGTGTACCTCAACGGCGAATACTGGGGCCATTATAACCTGCGCGAGCGCATCAACGAGCATTCCATCGCCGCCTACGAGGGCTGGTCAGATCCGAAAAACGTGGACCTGATCAAGGGTGACAACGATGTGCTCAACGGCTCGTATGACAACTACGGCGAGCTGCTGGATTTCGTGGAATCCCATGACCTGGCCACGGATGCCGAGGCCCTGCAGACGGTGCTGGACTGGGTGGATGTGGATAACTACTTCGACTTTATGATTTTTGAAATGTACTTCGGCAATACGGACACCGGCAACATCAAGTTCTACCGGCGCAACGCCGAAGGCGAAAAGTGGAAGTGGATTCTCTTTGACCTGGACTGGGGCCTGTACAACCGCAACAACGACGGCTGTTTCATCTGGCTCGATCCCGACGGCTCGGGCAGCCGCAACTTCGACAACACGCTCATCCGCGCGCTGCTGGAGGTGCCCGAGCTGGAGGAGAAGTTCCTCACGCGCTACGGATACCTCTACCAGAACTTCCTCAGCGATACCGACCGCATCCTCGCGCTGATGGACGATATGGTGGCCGAGATTCAGCCGGAAATGGGGCTGCACTTCAACCGCTGGGCCGGCGAAACCAGCAAGCTCATCGCCTTTGACCCGCCCAGCGACCCCACCGCAGCCTATAACTACTGGTACAACCGCATCTATACCTACACCTACAATGTCATCCGCGCGCGTCCGTACTATGTCTGGGGACACGTGCAGGAATGGTTTGAGCTGTCGGACGAAGAGATGACCGCCTACTTCGGCCCCAGGCCGGAGAATACGGAGGATCGATAAGGAGGAGATCGGAACATGGACAATCAGGGAACGCTCAGTGCGGCGGACGTTATTCGCAGCAGCGTGCTGGATACTTTGGCCGTCCAAATGTCGGACATGACGCCGCTGTCGGTGGTCATCGCGCTGCTGGCGGCGCTGCTGGCAGGCATCGTCATCGCGGTCGTATATCGCCGGGCCTATCGGGGCGTGCTGTATTCGCCGTCCTTCGCCATCACGCTGGTCATGCTTACGCTCATCACCACGCCGGTGGTCATGTGCATCGGCTCGAACATCGCGCTGTCGATGGGCATGGTCGGCGCGCTGTCCATTGTGCGCTTCCGCACGGCGGTCAAGGACCCCATGGACACGGCCTATATGTACTGGGCGCTGACCACGGGCATCGTGCTGGGCGCGGGGCTGTATACCATCGCGCTGGTGGTGGTGCTGGGGATTGCGATTATCGTGCTGCTGCTCACCTTTGTCAAGCTGCCCAGCGCCAACAGCTACCTGCTGGTGCTCCATTATGACGAAGCGGCCACCGACGCAATTCAGAGCGTGCTCTCCCGCGTCAAAAACCGCCGCCTGCGCTCCAAGACGGTCACGCAAAACGGCGCGGAAATGACCGTGGAAGTCCGTATCGGCGAGCGTCAGGACATCATCAGCCAGATGCTGGATATTGACGGCGTGTATGACGCGACGCTCGTCGCCTGCCAGAACGAGGCGGGGGCATAACATGGCCGTCCGCGCGTCGCTTCGGCACGAACTGAAATACTATATCAGCTACGGCGAGTATACCCATCTGAGCCGCACGCTGGACTATGTTCTGCAGCGGGACCCTGCGGGGGATGAGTACAACGAGTACGCCATCCGTTCGCTGTATTTCGATACCATCTTTGACGATTTCCTTCATGAAAAAATCAGCGGCGTGGGCAACCGCCGCAAATATCGCCTGCGGATTTACCGGTATTCCGACAAGGACATCAAGCTGGAATGCAAGGCCAAACGGGGCGATTTGATTTCCAAGGAAAGCCTGCTCATCCCGCGCGATTTGGCCGAGCAGATTATCGCGGGCGATCCGACCGGCCTGGAGCGGGCGGCGGTGCCGCTGCTGGGCGAGCTGTATCGCCTGATGCGCACGCGGCTTCTGCACCCGGTGGTCATCGTCGATTACATCCGCGAGGCCTACATCCACCCCGCCGAAGACGTCCGCATTACCTTCGATAAACAGCTGCATACGGGCCTGGGCCGGCTGGACATGTTCAACCCCCGGCTCCCGACCGTGCCCGTGCTGGACCATAACCTTGTGGTCATGGAGGTCAAGTTCAACCGCGTCCTGCCGGATCATATCCGCGCCCTGCTCCACGGCATCAGCGCCCAGAGAAGCGCCGTGTCCAAATATGTGCTGTGCAGACGCTTTGAGGAAAAGGAGTTTTAACGGGCAGCCTGTCAAGGCTTCCGACCGTCGACATGTCGACGGTCTTTCGCTGCAAGGCTGGGAGCCGCCTTGCAGCGGAAGGAGACATCATGTTCCTGTGCGCGAAGCGCACGGCCGGAACATGATAGCGGAAGCGGCTTGCAGCCGCTCCTCGCGGCGTACACGCCGCCGCTGCGGATGAGATAGGAAGGGGCTGCC
>NHCFR05603__coassemble_807_pt1 | contig 17838 bp, 18 predicted proteins | sample NHCFR05603__metabat2_high_PE_044 | metagenome-assembled genome bin NHCFR05603
TTCCCTGCGCGTTTCCCCGGCCGCGCCCAGGGCGCAGGGGAAACGTGTCCTGTCGACAAAGGCCCGCGCAGCCGGCCTTTGTCGACAAACTAAGGAAGGGGCTACCGCCCCTTCCTGCATCCCCGCAGAGATGTGCCCTCTTTGTCGATACGCTGACGCCACGCCCCGCCCACGAAAAAGGCGGGGCGTTTTGTTCAGGGCGGATGGCTCCGCCCGTCCCAAAACACCCCGCGATTCCTTCGCCCGGCCATGCGTCCCGGGAAGGCGAGGCGCCGTCGGCCCTTACGCGCCGGGACGCCCTCCGTTCCTTCCCTGCGCCGCGCATGCGCAGGGCGCCGTTGTTACGCCAGCCCGCGCCGTTTGGCGGCGGCCAGGATGCGGTCCAGCTCCCGCGCCAGCGCCGCGCGCGGAACGGCCAGGTTCAGCCGGTAATGGCCTTCTCCGCCCTCGCCGAACATGGCGCCCGGGTTGGCCGCCACCAGCGCTTCTTCCCGGAGGAAGGTTTGCAGCGCCTCGCCGGACAGTCCAAACGCCTGCCAGTCTGTCCAGGCCAGATACGTGCCCTGCGCCGGCAGCAGCCGCACTTTGGGCAGATGCTCCGCCAGCCACTCGGCCAGGAAAGCGAAATTGCCCCGCACATACGCCAGCAGCGCGTCCAGCCACGCGTCGCCGTGGCGGTAGGCGGCCAGCGTCGCATGGTATCCAAAGTAGGATACGTTGCTGTACCCGTCCGCATGGGCCCTCGCGCGATAGCGCGCGCGGATGTCTGCATCGGGTATGATAACGTTGGACAGCTGCAGGCCCGCGGTGTTGAACGTCTTGCTGGGCGCCGTCAGCACGATAGCGCGGGACGTCATTTCGGGCGCGGCCTTCAAAAAGACCGTGTGCGTTCCGTCCAGTTCCAGGTCAAAGTGAATCTCGTCCGAAACCACGGCGATATCGTGCTCCCGGCAGATACGGGCCATCTCGCGCAGCTCCTCCGGCGTCCAGATGCGCCCCGACGGGTTGTGCGGGCTGCACAGCATGAAGAGCTTCACGCGAGGATCGGCCGCCTTGCGCTCCATATCCTCCCAGTCCATGCGATAGTAGCCGTCCTCGCCCAGGCACAGCCGCGTGTAGACCGGCACGCGCCCGTTCATCTCCACCGACATGGCAAAAGGCCCATAGCGCGGCGTCTGGATGAGCACGCCGTCGCCCGGTTCGGTGAACACGCGCACCGCCACGCTCATCGCCGGAACGATGCCGTTTTGCGGCACCACCCATTCGGGCTCGATGGCCCAGTCGTGGCGGCGGGCCATCCAGCCCACAACCGCCTCATAGTACGGTGCGTCCGCATCCGTATAGCCGTATACCCCGTGGCGCGCGGCCTTCTCCACGGCCTCCATCACGCAGGGCGCGCACAGAAAATCCATATCCGCAATGGTCAGCGGCACCGCATTGGCCTCGCGCTGCGCCGGCGTGCGCCGGTTCCATTTGGCGCAGCCCATATCGTTGCGATTCGGCAGGGTATCAAAGTCGAATTTGTCAGTATGCATAAAAGCCCTTTCCCGTCTTGCGTCCCAGCAATCCGCCGCGCACCATCTTGCGCAGCAGTCCGCTGGCGCGATACTTGGCGTCATGCGTCTCGCTGTACAGGCTGTCCATGATGGCCAGGCAAACGTCCAGTCCAATCAAATCGCCCAGCGCCAGGGGGCCCATCGGATGGTTGGCGCCCAGGCGCATGGCCGCGTCCACCGCCTCCACGGAGGCCACGCCGCCTTCCACGATACAGCACGCCTCGTTAATCATGGGAATCAGCAGGCGGTTGACCACAAAGCCGGGCGCTTCGCTGACCTCGACGGGCTCCTTCCCAATCTCCACCGTCAGGGCGCGCACCGTCTCGTACGTCTTGTCCGTGGTTTTCACGCCGCGGATAATCTCCACCAGCTTCATGACGGTCGCCGGATTGAAAAAGTGCATGCCGATGCACTGCTCGGGCCGGCGGGTCGCGGAAGCAATTTCGGTAATGGAAATGGACGAAGTATTGGTGGCGAACAGGCATTCCGGCTTGCACAGCGCGTCCAGCTGCGCAAACACGTCCTTCTTCACGCCGAGGTTCTCCACGATGGCTTCAATCACCAAATCCGCGTCCTTCGCTTCCTCCAGCGCCGTGGTAAACCGGATGCGCGCCAGCAGCGCCTCCTTGGCTTCCGCGGCCATTTTTCCGCGCTCTACGCGCTTTTGCAGCCCCTTTTCCAGCCGTGCGGCGGCCTTGGAGACAATATCGTCGCTGATATCGCGCACGACCACGGATTTTCCCGACGCGGCGAATACCTGCGCGATGTCCAGGCCCATGGTCCCCGCGCCGATGACAAATACAGTATTCATACAAGTCCCTCCTTTCAGCGCCCCTGAAAAGGCGCCGGTGTTCTTTTCTCCACAAAGGCGGCCATCGCCTCTTTTTGGTCCTCCGTCGCAAAGCATTGCGCAAACAGCCGGCCTTCTCCCGCGATATCCTCGTCCAGCGCGCGCCGCGCATGGAGATGCACCGCGCGTTTGGCGGCGCGCACGGCCACGGGCGCGTTGCGGGCGATGGTCTCCGCCAGCCGCACCGCCTCCTCCAGGAGCGCCTCCGGCGCATAGACCGCATTGACAAGGCCCACGGCCAGCGCCTGGTGCGCGTCGATGGGCCGCGCGCTAAGAATCATTTCCAGGGCGCGGCCGGCGCCGATGGCGCGCGGGAGGCGCTGCGTCCCCCCGAAGCCGGGCGTGATGCCCAGGCCCACCTCCGGCTGGCCAAACCGGGCTTTTTCCGAGGCCAGGCGGATGTCGCAGGCCAGCGCCAGCTCGCATCCGCCGCCCAGCGCGTATCCGTTCACCGCGGCAATCACCGGCTGCGGCAGCGTTTCCACCGCCGCGAAGGCCTGTGCGCCGCGCGCGGCGTAGGCGTTGGCTTCTTCCGGGGTAAATCCGCGCATCTCGGCGATGTCGGCGCCGGCGACAAACGCCTTGCCCGCCCCGGTCAGCACCACGGCGCGCACGGCTTCATCCCGGGCCATGGCCCCGAAGGTCTCGCGCAGCTCTTCCAGCAGCGCGGAGCACAGCGCGTTGAGCGCCTGGGGCCGGTTGATGGTGACCACGGCCACAGGGCCGCGCGTTTCCAGCAGCAAGTATTCCATGAGCGCCTCCTGCTCCTATGCCCTGCGGCGCGCGAGCTCCTCCACGGCGAACGTCGCGACGTCGTCGGCATATTTGCCCGGGCCAAAGCCCGCGTCGTATCCCAATTCCTTGGCAAGCTCGTGGGTAATACGCGCGCCGCCGCAAATGACCACAAAACGGCTGCGCACCCCTTCGGCCTCCAGCAGTTCGATAAGCTCGGTCAGGTTCTGGATATGCACGTCGCGCTGCGTGACGGTCTGCGAGACGAGCAGCACGTCGGCGTTCAGCGCCAGCGCCTGGCGGACAAATTCCTCGTTGGGCACCTGCGCGCCCAGATTGTACGCCTCTATCATCTCGTAGCGTTCCAGGCCATAATGGCCCGCAAAGCCCTTGCGGTTCATAATGGCGTCGATGCCCACGGTATGCGCGTCCGTGCCGGTGCACGCGCCGACCATGACCAGCTTGCGCCCGAAATGCTCGCGGATGAATTCGTCGCAGACGTGCATGTCCATGACTTCCTGTTCCACGGACTGCACCTCAATGGAGGTATAGTCGACCGTATGCACGCAGGAACCATAGACCACATAGAAGGTAAATTCCTTGTCCAGCGGCATGGCCAGGGCCACGTTGGGCTCCGACAGCCCCATTTTCTTGGCCAGCTCGCGCGCGGCTTCCGTGCCGCGGTCGTCGTTTTTCACGGGCAGGGTAAAGCTGGTCTGTACCTTGCCGTCGTTCATCGTGTCGCCGTAGGCACGCAGATGCGTCAGGTCCAGCGTCTTGTCAAAGTCCGCCTTATGGGTGTTGTACAGTCCGCCGCTCACGCGCGCTCGCCTCCTTCCCGATGGAGAAAGATGTCGATAAAGGGGTTAAAGTACGCGGCGCTCTTCAGGCATACGCCTTCCAGGCCCTTGCCGCCGTCGCGGCGGCGCTTGATATCGGCAAACACACCCTTTTCCAGCGTGGCAAACAGCTGCAGATGCTCGATTTCTTCCAGCAGGACCGCCGCCTTTTCCAGCACCTCGCGGCAGCGGGTCTCGATGAAGCCGCCCTCCTTGAAGGAGATTTCGCTGCCCAAATCGCGCATGGTGCGGAAGATATAGCGGGCGTTTTCAATCGCCAGCGCGCGGTCGGACATGAAAGGCGTATGAATCGCCTCGGTCAGCATGCCCAACAGATGAATCTTCTGTCCGGTCAGAATGGTGACCATGTTGAACAATGCGTCCTGCACATGGCCGCGGAAGATGTTGCCGGTCATGAACTTGGTGGGCGGCATGTATTTCAGGGGCGCTTTGGGGAAAATCTCCCGCGCCATCTGCGCCTGCGCCAGCTCCATGAGGAAACCGTTTTCCACGTCCGGCGAAATTTCAAAGGCATGTCCCAGGCCCATCTGCTCCGGCGGCAGGCCTGCGCGCAGCGCGAACTGCTCGTTGAGGAACTGAGAGGCCAGCACCGTATGCGCCTCTTCGACCGCGTCCGCGGTGGTCAGGTAGTTATCCTCGCCGGTGTTGATAATCACGCCCGCATAGGCGTTGATCGCCCGGGAGAAGAACTGGTCCACCAGCGTGCGCTGCATGTTGATGTCGCGGAACAAAATGCCGTACAGCGCGTCGTTGAGCATCACGTCCAGCCGCTCCAGCGCGCCCATGGCCGCGATTTCGGGCATGCAAAGGCCCGAGCAGTAATTGCACAGGCGGATATAGCGTTTCTCCTGCTCGCCCACCTCGTCCAGCGCCGCGCGCATCAGGCGGAAGTTTTCCTGCGTGGCGTAGGTGCCGCCGAAGCCCTCGGTCGTGGCGCCGTAGGGAACGTAGTCCAGCAGGCTCTGGCCCGTGGTGCGGATGACCGCTATGACGTCCGCGCCCTGGCGCGCCGCGGCCACCGCCTGGGTGATGTCCTCGTAGATGTTGCCCGTCGCCACGATAACATAGATGTACGGGCCTTCCTTGTCGCCAAAGCGGTCCAGGTACGCCTTGCGCCGGGCGACGTTTTCCCGGATGCGCGCCGCCGTTTTCTGCGCAATCGGGAGCACCGCCGCGCGGGTGTCTTCCGGGGAATGGGCCGGCAGCAGCGCCAGGTCCAGCGTCCCGGCCGAAACGGCCTCGGCCGTCTCTTGGGGCGAAAGCCCCCGCTCCAGCATCGCGGCGCCCAGCGCGTGCGCCGCGCCGTTTTCCAGCAGCCCGCGCGCCTGCAGATGGTCCACGACCACGTTGGGCAGCGGCACGCCCTCGGCGTCCACGCCGTCTATCCCCAACAGGCGGCAGACCGCGCGCTCCACCGTCACGGTGGTATGCAAATCGATAAAGGCCTGCGTATCCTCCGCCACGCGCGCCGCGGAAGCCCGGGCCTTTTCGACCAGTTCGTGATTCAGATGCAGCTTGCTTTCCATTGCCTCACCTCCAGCAAATTTGCCGAAAGCCGCGCCCGCCTCCCGCGCGGGCGGGAAGAGGACGCGGCCATGCGGCAGGGGTTGTTTAGTCGTGATGGCCGCGCTTCTCGCGCAGCAGGCCCTCGGGTTTGAGCGAAAGCTGCTGCCCGCGCTCAAGCCCTGCGACGCCCACCAGCTCGACCTTCTTTTCGCCGCGGCACACCTCGCATTGGCAGGTCTCCCGGTAATCGTCCGGTTCCGTATAGGTGGTGATAACGCCTTCAAAGTTGCGGAGGATGACGCGATGCGTGCTCTGCGAAATGACATAGTTGGGCATCACCGGCGTTTTGCCGCCACCGCCGGGCGCGTCCACGACGAACGTGGGCACCGCAAAGCCGGAGGTATGCCCGCGCAGGGCCTCGATAATCTCAATGCCCTTGGCCACCGGGGTCCGGAAATGGGACAGGCCCAGGGACAAGTCACACTGGTAGATGTAGTAGGGACGCACGCGCATCTTCACCAGCTCATGCACCAGCTTTTTCATCACATGCACGCAGTCGTTCACGCCGGCCAGCAGCACGCTCTGGTTGCCCAGCGGGATGCCCGCGTCGGCCAGGCGCGCGCAGGCGGCCGTGGCTTCCTCGGTGACCTCGTTGGGATGGTTGAAATGCGTATTGAGCCAGATGGGATGGTATTTTTTCAGCATCGCGCACAGCTCGGGGGTAATCCGCTGGGGCATGACCACCGGCGTGCGCGAGCCCAGGCGCACGATTTCCACATGCTCAATGGCGCGCAGGCGCGAGATGATGTATTCCAGCTTCTCGTCCGACATCATCAGCGCGTCGCCGCCGGAGAGCAGCACGTCGCGCACCTCCGGATGCGTCGCCACATACTCAATGCAGCGGTCTATCTGTTCCATGGGCACGGCCGCGTCGTGCTGGCCCGCAAAGCGGCGGCGCGTGCAGTGGCGGCAGTACATGGAGCACTGGTCCGTAATGAGCAGCAGCACGCGGTCGGGATAGCGGTGCGTCAGCCCCTTGACGGGGGAATCCGTATCCTCGTGGAGCGGGTCAGCATCGTCCGCGGGCGCATGATACAGCTCCTTGGCGGTGGGCACCGCCTGGCGGCGCACGGGATCATGCGGGTCGTCCGGATTGATGAGCGAAAGGTAATAGGGCGTGACGGCCATGCGCAGCTCGCCCAGGCATTTTTCCACGCCTTCCTCTTCTTCCGGGGAAAGAGAAACGTATTTTTTCAGTTCCTCCAGCGTTTCCACCCGGTGGCGGACCTGCCATTTCCAGTCGTTCCATTGCTCGTCCGGAACGTCGCGGAACAGGCCGTAGGCTCTGGATTTCAACATGCAAAGCCCTCCTTCCTTGTGCTAGAATTCCGAGAGATTACACGTATTTTTCGTCAAAGAGCTTGCGAAGCTTCGGGCTCTCGCGCAGGATGTTGAGCGTGATATTGGCGTGATCCTTGGTATAGCCGTTGCCGACAATCATGTTGACGTCCTTGCCGATGCCCTCGGCGCCCAGGGCGGCCTTGGTGAAGCTGGTGGCCATGGAGAAGAAATAGACCGTACCGTCGTCGCGCACGGGCAGTATCGCGCTCATCTCGCAGCTTTCCACGTTCACGCAGGAGATGGACAGGTCGTATTCCTTGCCGTCGTTGGCTTCCAGCGCCTTTTCCAGCACGGTCACAGGCTCCGTCGCGGAGGCGACAATCACCTTATGGAAGACGCCCAGGTCCAGAAGGCCCTGCACCTGCTTGGGGTTGCGCACAACGCCCACGACGTTGCCGTTCGGGCCGACCGCCTTCATGGCCTCGTATCCGCACAGCACGCCGCTTTTGCCGTTGGCGCCGAGGATGAGCACGCTGTCGCCGGGCTTGGGGAGCTTGCGGGCCTGGGCGGGCGCGCCGGCCACGTCCAGCGCGGCCAGGGCCAGCGCCTCGGACATGTCGTCGGGGAGCTTGGCGTAAATGGCGCTTTCAAACAGCACGGCCTTGCCCTCGATGTCCACGCGGTCGATATCCTTGTGGATGGCCTTGATTTTGTCAATGCGCAGCGGCGTCATGGACAGGGAAACCAGCGAGGCAATCTTGTCGCCCACCTTCAAATCGCGATCCTTCAGGTCTTCGCCGATGTAGGCAACCGTCCCGATAAACATGCCGCCCGAGCCGGTCACGGGGTTCTGCTGCTTGCCGCGCTCGGCCACGATGCCCAGAATCATATCGCCGATGGCCTTCTCGTCGCCATGGCACGCTTCCTCAATCTGCGTGAAGGAGGCGGAGTCAATGTTGAGGGAGATGACATCACAGATAATCTCGTTGGAATAGAGCTTGGACATGTCGTTGTCAATCTTGTAAGCCGCCTGCGTGAGTACGCCCTGGGGTTCGATGACGCGATGGATGCCATACTTGTTGCCCTTCATTGCCATGATACATATCCTCCTTAAAAATCATTTGTCGCGGCATGCCGCCGGTTATTTGCGGGCCAGGCCCAGGATATCGCGCGCCTCGTCAGGGGAGGCGATGGCGCGCCCGAGCTCGTTGGCGATGCGGACGGCCTTTTCGACCAGCTCGCCGTTGGAGCGGGCCAGCACGCCCTTGGAAAGATAGATGTTGTCCTCAAAGCCGACGCGCGCATGGCCGCCCAGCAGCATGCTCATCGTCACCATCGGGAACTGGAAGCGCCCCACCCCCGCGGTGGTAAAGGTCGAGCCGGCCGGAATGCTTTCGCGCATGAACAGCAAATCGCGCGGCTCGCCGGAGATGCCGCCGTTAACGCCCATGACAAAGTCAAAATGCATGGGGCCCTTGATGTATCCCTTTTTGTGCAGGCGCAGCGCCATATCGATCATGCCCTTGTCGAAAACCTCGATTTCCGGCTTGATGCCCCGCGCGTTCATCTTCTCGGCAAACTCGATGATGGTGTTTTCCGTGTTGACGAAAATCTCGTCGCCCCCGAAGTTGCAGGTGCCGCAGTCCAGCGTCGCCATTTCCGGGTTGAGCGTGATGGGCTGCAGCCGCTCGTCGTTGGACATGCCCACGGCGCCGCCGGTGGAAGGCTGGATGATAACGTCCGGGCAGACGGCCCGGATGGCGTCAATGCACACCGCAAAGCGCTGCGCGCTCTGCGTGGGCGTTCCGTCGTCCTCGCGCACATGCAGATGAATCAGCGCCGCGCCGGCCTCGTATGCGCGCCGCGCTTCCTCGGCAATCTCGGCCACGGTGTAGGGCACGGCGGCATTGTGCTCCTTGGTAACCTCCGCGCCGCAGATGCAGGCGGTAATAATCAGCTTATCCATCGCGGCTATCTCCTTTGCTTGTCCTTGGGCACGACGCAGGTGCCGGTGGCGCGGCAGACGACGATGGGTTCTTCCAGCACGTCGCAGGCCGAGTCGTTCAGGTCAGGCCGCGGAGCGATGACCTTCTTGGCCACAAACTCCATCCGGCGCGATGTCTTTCCTTCGGAGATGATAGAGCCGGTCGCCTCGATGTAGTCGCCCGCAAACACGGGCGCGCAGAACTCCACCATGTCGTAGGCCTTGAACAGGCCCTCGTCCCCGTCGCGCAAAATCAGCAGCTCCGTGGCCACGTCGCCAAACAGCTGCAGCATGCGCGCTCCGTCCACCAGGTTCCCGCCGTAGTGCGCGTCATGCGCGCTCATGCGGACACGGATAGTCGATTGCAAAGCGTTTCCCTCCTTTGTCTGGTAGGATGTGGGTAGAAAAGGACACATAAGAGAAAGCGCCATTGATAAAGGCAGACCCTTTACCCAATAGCGCTTCATGTACCGTGCTGAATACGCCGCGGCGGCGGAGACGAACCGACGGTGCGTCCCGCGCGCGGTATAGCGCATCTGACATGACAGCCGTACCGCGCTGGGCGGTACGTCCAAGACAGCGCGCGGACATACGCGCTGCTTTCGGCGGCGGCCCATTCACAGCCGGCTTCGGACCTGCCCGTCCTTAGCATCCGGCCCTTACCTGGCCAACCGCGCCTCTATTGCTGAGGTAGCCGGGGCGCTCTGTCCCCTCCATAGGTAAGTATACAGGTATTTGCACGAATTTGTCAAGATGGGTGTGGCGGTTCTGTATATAATTTTCCTGTGCTTTGGTTCATTTCCGACCATTTTTTTGTTTCATCCTGCTTTTCCGGACCCCGTCGCTTCGCCACGGCGCCCCGAAGCGCGGCATGGGTCCGGAATGCCGTCAATTCACAGTTTTTTTACGGCGCTGCGCGCGGTTTTATGGTATACTCAGGTGCGGAGGAGAAAGATATGAAGCAGGAAAAGCAGCGGGACAAATCGGGACGGCGCTTTCCGGCGTGGCTGCGCGAGTGGGTGTTGCCGGCGCTGCTGGTGGTCGCCATCGTTCTGCCGGTGCGCGCTTTCGCAGTGGACTGGATGCCCGTGCAGGGCGACTCCATGAAAAACACGCTCCAGGACGGAGAGTGCATGCTGGTCACCAAGTATGATTATCTGCTGGGGGACCCGGAGCGCTTCGACGTGGTGATTTGCCATTATGAAGGGCGCGGCAACACGCACTTTGTCAAGCGCGTGGTCGGCATTCCGGGCGACACGGTCGCCGTCCGGGGCGGAACGCTGTACGTCAACGGAGAAGCGGTGGACGAGCCGTATATCGATTATCCGCCGTATTATACGCTGGAAGAAACCACGGTGGAAGCGGGGCATTATTTCGTGCTGGGCGATAATCGCGCCAACTCCAACGACAGCCATGTGCCCACCGTAGGCCAAATCGCGCGGGACGACATCGTCGCGCATGTGCGGTACGTATTCTGGCCCCTGAACAGCATGCGCGCCATTGAATAGCGCGCGTCCGGGGCGGAACCGTCGCGCGCTTACATCTTTCCGGCAATGCCCCGGCACACGGCGGCCAGGTGCTGCATATCGTAGAGCGTCACGGAACCAAAGGGCGCGCCGAGCATGCGTTCAATCGTGTGGCGGTACAGCTCCAGGCGGGAGAGAATATCGCTCAGCTGTTCGCTTTCGTCCCCGCCGCGCGCCAGCGCCAAGGCCACCTCGTCGGTAAACTGCGCCGTCAGGCGCAGCACCAGCTCCCCTGCCAGCGAAGCGCGGGGCAGCACAAACACGCCGCTTTCCACGCCCGCCGCAATCACGCCGTTCATCAGCGGCAGCATCAGCTCCAGCGTGCTCTGCTTGAGGCGTTCGCGCATCAGCGCGCCGTCCTCCCGGTACGCCACGCGCAGGAGCAGGCCAATGTAGTCCAGCCGGTCCGTCCGCCACAGACCGCCGCTGTCCGTCAGCGCGTTGAGCTGCGCAACCGGGTCGCCCGCGCAGGCCGCGACGGCCGCCTGTGCCGCCTCATAGCTTTCCTGCGCGCGCTGCTCGCAAATGGCGGACAGGAGCGCCAGCTTGGACTCAAAGTGGTGATAAAACCCGCCCTTGGAAAACTGCAGCGCATCCAGGATGTCCTGCACGGAGGTCTGCTCATAGCCCTTTTGATAAAAGAGCGTTTCCGCCGTCGCCATAATCTGTTCCCGGCGTGCGTCGCCCTTGCGCATGTCATCCCTCCCCTCCGCTACGCTTCCATACGGCCCAGCGCGCGCAGCGCGGCCTCAAACGCCGCCTCCACCGCGCCTTCATCCGCGTTCGCCGCGCCCTGCTCCGCCATCTCGTCCAGCGCCTGCGCCAGGGCGCGGAGCGTCTCCTCGTCCTGCGCGCGCGCGGCGCCCTGGCTCTGCAGCAGCCCCAGCATGCCCCGTGCCGCGCACAGCGCGCTGAAAGGATGGTCCCGGTACAGCGCGGACAGCGCCTCCGCCATGGGACCCTGCGCACGCGGCCAGGAAGCCGTCTGCGCTTCCAGCGCCGGCGGCAGCCGCACCGGGGCCGCAGCCGCATTCTCCGGCCGCGCCTCGCGCGCCTGCGCGCCCTCTTTTGCGCCCAGGCAATACGGCAGCAGGATGGCCGCCACCGCGGCCAGCACCAGCGCCAGCGATATCCAGTCGAAAGGCAGCGACGGCGCCAGCGCGCGCAGCAGCGCCCAAGCCAGGCAGATTCCCGCCGCCGTCAGTCCCGCACGTTCCCGCTCCCGCATGGTCCAAACCTCCCCGTGCGCACGTTTTCGCCCTTAGTATACCATGAAGCCCGAAGAAATAGCAAATGCCCGGTTCCCCGGCGGCCGGTCCGTTTCCGCTCCCGAGACGGCCATATTTCCAAACGCGCGTGCGAGGTCACGCTTCGCCGCTCTGCACCCGGGGCACCCAGCCCAGGAAGGCCGTGCGGCCCTGTTCGGATTCCAGCCGGATATCGCCGCCGTTTTCACTGAGAATCTCATGCACGATAAACAACCCCATGCCGCGCCCCGCGCCCTTGGTCGTAAAGCCGGGGCTGAAAATGCGCTCGCGCAGCGCCTCCGGCACGGGCGGCCCGTTGTTTTCCAGCACAAAGCAGAAGCGCTCGCGCGTTTCCGACAGGGTCAGGGTCAGGCAGGGCGCTTCCGTCTGCTTCAGCGCGTCCAGCGCGTTGTCAATCAGGTTGCCCAGCACGCGGCACATTTCCCACCCCTGTACCGGCAGGCCCTCCCATTTGGATTCCGTCTGCACGCGCATCAGCACGCCGCGCCGTTCGCTTTCGGCCATTTTGGCCTGGAGCAGGGCGTTTACGGCGGGACTTGCCGTGCGCAGCACGCTGGATACGGAGAGCACGTCCCCGTATACCCGGCCGATATAGCGCGTTGCCTCGTCGTACTCCTGCATTTCCAGCAGGCTGCCGACCACCTGCATATGGTTGAGAAAGTCATGCCGCTGCGCCCGCAGCGTCACGTTCAGGTTTTCCAGCTGGCCGTACGCTTCCTCCAGCATCTGCGTCTGCTCGTTGACGCGCTGCGCGCCCAACGCCTGGGAAATATCCACCATGGCGCCCCAGGCCGCCAGCACCGCCGCCACGCAGAGCGCAAACTCCACGAATATGGCGCTCCCCTGTTCAATGTCGGTAAAGAGTACCAGCGCCGCAATCGCCAGCACCGCCGCAATCTGCACCGCGTTGATGACAATGGAAAAGACGGCGGCCTTATGTATATTGACCTGTTTGCGCATGCGCCCTCCTTTTGGGGCGGCCTGTCCAAACCCCCGTAAGGTCGGAGCCGGCCTTCCGCCAGGCTCCGGGAGAAAGTATATCATATTTATTGCGATTGCGCACGGGCTATGATACAATACGTCGGAAATCGTTTTTTCGAGGTGAACGCCTGTGCAGGAACGGCACGATATCGACCTGGTGGGCAAAATCGGCTCCATGGCGCTGATCCGCCCGGACGACCATGACATCGACTACAACACCCTCTCCCGTATCTGCACGGAGCTTCGGCCCGGCATGATTTGGGTGACCTCCGGCGCGACGGAAATCGGACGGCTGGACCACCTCAAGCGCGCCGGATACGAACTGCCCGAAGGCGAGGAGTCCAAGGCGGACTACGCCGCCCAGGGGCAGGCCATTCTGATGGCCAACTACCGGCAGTTTTTGCGCCCGGAATACGGCCTGCGGCAGGTGCTGGTAGAGCACCAGCACTTCAACGACCCGGAAAAGCGCGAGCATATCCGCCGCCTGCTGCTCCGGGCCGCCGGGCAGGGCGCGGTGCCGGTGGTCAACTATAACGACCCGGTCAGCGACGAGGAAAACCGAAAAATGGAGCTGGCGCACCTGCGCCGCCGCACGGACGCAGAGGTGCACGAGTGCGTGGATAACGACGAGACGGCGGCGGTTATCGCGGAACTGGTGCGCGCCCGCACGCTGGTGATTCTCACCTCCACCGAAGGCATTTATCTGGACGCCAAGGACCCCTCCACGCTGGTGCGGGAAGTCCTGGCGGATACGCCTTGGGCGCTGCAGGAAAAAGTGCGCGAGCTGCAGACGCATTGCCACGGCGCCAGCCGCGCCGGGGCCAACGGCGCTTACGCCAAGCTGGCCTACGCCCTGGGGCCGGCCATGCAGGGCACGCGCGTGCATATCGCCCATGCGCGCCACCGCCTGGAAGATTTGCTTTCCGGCCGCGTGCCGCATACCGTCATCGGGATGGGCTGAACCGAAAGCGCCGCCCGCCCCCTCCCATGCCATCCGCAGCGGCGGCAAGCCGCTTCCGCTATCATGTTCCCTTCGCTGCAAGGCTGCTCCTCAGCCTTGCAGCGAAAGGCCCTTTCTGCTGCCCTGCGGATTCCCGCTGTCAATGCCTAACAGTTGCCTTGACAGCGCCCGCCGCCGGGCTATAATGAGAGATGAAATACAACACATGAAGAGGCTGTATGAAGCGTTATCTTGATTTTCAACGCGAAGCCTGGGCGGACAGGACGGCCAGCCATATGCGCGCGGCCCGCCGGAACGCGTGCGTGCAGGGCATCGGCGGAACCCCGCCCTGCGCGGGAGTCATCGACACCCTGCCCATGGACGATCTCGGTGCCCTGATTGCCGAAGGCTGGGTGGAGGTCCCGCACGCGCCCAGCGACCTTCTGCTGCGCCGTTCGGCGCGCAGGGCGATGCTGTCCACGCTGGCGGACGACCTGGATTGCCTGAGCATGCAGGAGCATACGCTTGTGGAGCGCATGCTCATCGGCGACGGGCAGGTCGTGCTGGACTCGGTGCCCGAACTGGAAGCCGCCTATACGCTGCGCATGCGCCTGTGGTGCGACCTGGGCCATTGCGGCCAGACGCCGTGCGCCCGCCTGGATGCGGAGCTGATGCGGCGCCTTCCCGACCTGCTGATGCGCCCGGAGCATGCGCAGCGGCGCAGCCGCGCCTTTGTCTTTGACGGCATGATAAGCGGCCTTCTGTACATCACGGGCTTTCTGGACGTGCGCGCGCCGCAGCAGCGGTTTGTTCGGGAGGTGCTGGGCGTTGCGGAAAGCGGCGCGTCCGCGCGCCTGGCGCGCAGCCATCTGGAGGCCTCCTTTGATGTGGACAGCGTAGCGGGTTGCCGCCTGCTGCTGCACGAGGCGCTGGCCGCGCCGGAGACGCTCGTGTCCACGCTGGCCGCCAGCGGCTGCCAGGCGCTGCCTCCCCTGACGTCCGAGCAGCTTTTCGGCGCGATGAACGGCATGCTGCCGGAGGAAGCGGCGGCCGCGGAAAAGCTCTGCCGGACGCTGCAGGGCGCGCTCCGCCCCGATTTGACGCCCGAGGGAGCGACGGAGGACCTGCGCCTGCTGGCCAAGCAGGACGTGCCGCGCGAGGCGCTCAAGCAGGTGATGGCAGGCATGCTCTGCGTGCTGCCCACGCCGCATATGTACAGCGTGCTGCTGGAGATGGCCGGCAGCACTCCGCGCTGGATGCACGGCTGGAACGACGCGCGGACGCCGGCGACCGGCTACGCGGCGGGGGTGCTGCATTGAAGCGGCTGGAGCGTCTGTTCGCGGGGGAAACGCCCGGGCGTATCGAGCATGCGCTGCCGCGCCTGTTCCCCGAAGTCAGCGCGCAGGCGCTGCGCCGGGCGATCAAGGCGCGCGACGTCAAGCTGGAAGGCCGGCGCGCAGGGCCCGGGGCCATGGTGTATCCCGGCCAGCATGTGCAGGTCTACGTGGACGACGCGTCCGTGGAGGATGTTTGCGTCGTCTTTGAGGACGCGCAGTATCTGCTCGTCAACAAACGCCAGGGCATCGAGACCCAGGGCGCGGAGAACTCCGCGGAGGCGATGTGCGCGCGCCATGCGGGCGTTCCCGTGTTTGCCTGCCACCGGCTGGACGCGCAGACCGGCGGCCTGCTGCTGATGGCCAAATCGCCGGAAGCGCTGGCCCGCGCGCAGGCGGCGTTTGCCGCGCATGCGGTGGAAAAGACCTATCTGTGCCGGGTCTGCGGCATTCCCGCCCCGCGGCAGGCCGATTTGACCGCCTGGCTGTACAAGGATGCCGCGCGCGCCCGCGTCCGGATTCTGGACGCCCCTGCGCCCGGGGCGCTGTCCATTCGTACGCGCTACCGCGTGCGGGCGGAAGAAGGCGACACGGCGCTGGTGGAAGTTGCGCTGGTGACCGGGCGCACGCATCAGATTCGCGCGCATCTGGCGCATATCGGCCATCCCATTCTGGGCGACGACAAATACGGCGACCGTGCGCTCAACCGCCGGTATGGCGTGCGCCGCCAACAGCTGTGGGCCGTCGGGCTGACGCTGTGGGACGGGCGGCGGTATGCCGTGGAAGCCCCCTTTGTACAAAAGCCACGGAAGGAGACGGATTGTCCCCCATGATTCGACTGATTGCCACAGACCTGGACGGGACGCTTTTGTCCGACCCCAACACCATCCATCCCGACAATGTCGCCGCGCTGCGGGAAGCCGTAGAAGCCGGCGTGCATTTGGTCGCGGCAAGCGGGCGCAGGTCGGAGAGCAGCTCGCTGCTGATGCTCGACGCCGGCTTTCAAACGGCCCATATCATCGGCGCCAACGGCTGTCAGATTTGCGACGCGCCGCTGGCGCCTCCTTTCTGCGCCCGTTATCTGCCGGTGGAAGCGGCGCGGGAAGGCTTTGCCATCGCGCAGTCGTACGGCCTCATCGTCAGCCTGTACACGGACCATACCGTCACCTACGGGGAGGAAGCGGGCATGCGCCTGGCCGAAAGCGGAGACGAGATAGGCTTTCACGAGCGCCTGCGCGCCTGCGGCCTCGTGCGCGTCTGCGCGGGAGAGCGCGCGCTGGAAGCGGCGCTGCGCGAAGGCGTGTTCAAGCTTTTTGCCATGAGCCGGACGGACGATGACGTCGACGGCGTCCTGGCGGCGCGCAGGGCGTGCGCCCGCCTGCCGCATACCGAGCTGACCAGCTCATGGCACAACAACTTCGAGCTGATGCCCGCGGGCGTACACAAGGGCTGGGCGCTGGAAACGCTGGCGTGCCGCCTGGGGATTGCGCGCGAGGAGGTCGTGGCCTTTGGCGACAGCGAAAACGATATTCCGATGCTGCGCTGGGCCGGCACGGGCGTCGCCATGGCAAACGCCTCCGAGGAAGTGCGGGCCGCGGCGGACGCGGTCACGGGCCCCTGCCGGGAAGGCGGCGTCGCGCAGGCCCTGCGCCGGATGCTGCGCGGACGCTGAAGCATATTAGGATACTGCGAAAGGAGAAGTGCGATGATTCGCCAAACCGCGTTTGAAGGAACACAGCCTCTGCTCAAGGGCGGCCTGCACTGCCACACCACCCGCTCCGACGGCCTGCTCTCCCCGGAGGAGGTCATTCGCCTGCACGGGCGGTACGGATATGATTTTCTGGCCCTGACCGACCACCGCATCTACAACCGGACCGACTATGCGCCCGACAGCGGCGTGCTCATCCTGCCGGGCATGGAAATGGACCGTCTGCTCGCGCTGCCGGGGCGCCGCTGGTTTCATACCGTATGCCTGGGCCCGGCGGGGGACCCGCCCTTTGCGCAGGACGAGCGTTTTGAAAGCGGCGTGGTGGATGACGCCGAAGCGTATCAGCCGCTGCTGGACAGCCTGCACGCCGCCGGCTTTCTGACCATCTACTGCCATCCCGAATGGAGCATGACCCCTGCGCGCCTGTTTGAAAAGCAGCGCGGCAATTTTGCCATGGAAATCTGGAACAGCGGCTGCGTGCTGGAAAACGGGCTGGACGGCAACGCGGCGTATTGGGACGAGCTGCTGCTGCAAGGCATCCGCATTTTCGGCGTCGCCACGGACGACGGCCATGCGCGCCATCATCACGGCAACGGTTGGGTGCGCGTCCGCGCCGAAAAGAACGTTCCTGATATCCTGCGCGCGCTGCGCGAAGGCGCGTTTTACGCTTCCTGCGGGCCGGAACTGCACGACTTTTATATAGCAGACGGCAAGGCCGTGGTATGCTGTTCTCCGGCCGAGCGCGTGGCGTTCCGCTGCGGCAACCGTCCGCTGCTGCTGGCTCATGCCGGGGAAGGCGCGCTTACGCGCGCGGAAATCCCCGTGCCGGAAGCCGCGCCCTATCTGCGTGCGGAGGTTGTCGACGCGCAGGGCCGCAAAGCCTGGACCAATCCGATTTTCCTGTCCTGACAGCCCTGCGGCGCGCACAGGCCGGCGGGATGGCATTCCCGCCGGCCTTGCGTATCGACAAAGAGGAAATACTTCTGCGGGGATGCAGGAAGGGGCGCAGTCCCTTCCCATGCCATCCGCCGAAAAACCATTGGGGAGGCTTGGAGGGCCGCAGCCCTCCAAAGACAATCCGAACCCGGCGACATGCGCGGCGGGTTCGGAAGCCTTGCGCAGCAAGGTTTCCCTGCGCGTTTCCCCGGCCGCGCCTCAGGCGCAGGGGAAACGTGTCCTGGCGAAAAAGGCCGGCGTAGCCGGCCTTCAGACCGTTGACAAAACCAAGTCAACGGTCTTTTTTTCATAAGGA
>NHCFR05603__coassemble_835_pt1 | contig 17248 bp, 15 predicted proteins | sample NHCFR05603__metabat2_high_PE_044 | metagenome-assembled genome bin NHCFR05603
CAAAGCTGTGCAGTATTCTTCCTGACCCCATCGCTCCACCCCTCAGGCTGCCTGCTTTGCGGGCCAGAGGCGAAGGCCGCAGCGTTTCCCTGACGTGCGGCGGCGGCCATTTCGCAGGAATCGACCTGGGCATTGGAAAGTATCACTTTGCGGCCGGCGCCGGAAAGGAAAACTTTGTGTGGACATAACGACGCCCAAAGGGGAAAGCGGTGTATGGGCGCAGGGCGGCTGCCGGCAAAGCGCTCGGGAGACAGCCGCCCGCTTCCTCCGCAGGGCAAAGCGGAGAGGCAAAGGCGAAAGGCGCTCAGCCCCCGCCTTCGCCGGCCAGCTGAAAAACCAATTCCTCCGTCGGCACATATCCGTTATCCGCAATCACTTCGCCGTCAAAGACCGCATAGAGGATGTCTCCGGTGGTCCGGGCGTAAATGCATGTAAACTGATTTCGTACTTTCGCCCCGAAAGCGTTGTGGGCGTCCACATAGGATTGCACGATGACATAAAAGGCGTTCTTTGCGATATGCCAGTTTTCATTATTCCACGGGAATTCGGCGCTTTCCGGAAACGTCAGCAGGCTGGTTATCACGTTTTCCGTGTTGTAGCGGTAGGCATAGAACTCGTCATTGGACAGGGTCAGGTACCATTCTTCATAGTATTGCATATCGTAGGTAACCTGCAAGAACCCGAAGGTGTCGTTGTCAATCAGGTTGCACCAGATATCGTCTACGGCCTCGGAAGGACAGCGATACCGCAGGGCCGTCCCCGTATCCGCAACGAGCGCGCAGTTTTCTCCCTTTTCAACGCCCAGGCGGGCCAGTATGTTCTTTTTGTCAAAGCGTGGGAAATCCTTGTACGCAGTGAATCGTACAACCCTGCCGTTGACCAGGGCAAAGGAGACCTCGTCCAGCAGCGCGGCGCCGACGACGCCCTTGCCGATGCCGTACCCTTTTTTGTTCCCGGAGAGCGAGGTGGAGCCGCAGCGGGGGCATTTCATCATTTCGTTATACTGCCTGCGCTGGAGGCGGAGCTGTTGGCGCTGCTGCTCGGTCTGCAGCCGGGCTTCTTCCAGCCCCTGCTCCTGCAGCTGCAGGGCCCTTTGCTGCATCTGAAGGTTGGCCTTGTAATAGGCCAGGTCCATATCGGTTTTTGTCAACTCCCCGCTTTCGGGCTTGTCCGCCACGAAGGAAACGAAAGGATGGCCGCAGTAGCCGCAGAACGCGCTGTCCGCCCGGTTTTCCCGCCCGCATTGCGCAATTGCGTGCAGAACATCATATCCAGCTTGACAACGGCGGGCGCCGGCTCTGCGGCTTCGGCATTGGCTGCCGTTCGTTCTTCGTCCCCTTCCATGGGCATATCATCCTTCAGCAGCTGATCGATGGACACGTTGAAAATCTGGCTAATCAGGATAAGCTTGCTCGGCTCCGGCAAGGTTTGCTGCGACTCCCACTTGGAGACGGATTGTCTGGACACATCCAGCATTTCTGCAAGCTGCTCCTGCGACAATCTTTTCTGCTTTCTCAGCAACAGCAGTTTCTCTGAAAAGGTCATGTCTCTTCCTCCCTCCCATAAAATCATACTGTTTTTCCAAGTTGCATTCCAGCAATCTTCATTGATATTTCTGCACGCACAGGTTGCGCGCCGCGTCTTTTGGCAACTTCCGGTTACGTCGGCCGCAGGATTTTCTACAATTATAGCTTATCCAATACCATGATAGCAATAGTTACAATACAATTATTGAGGCGAAACAGTACGCAGGGAATCCGGGGGCCTCTGGCCTCCATGGCCTGCGGCAGCGGAAGGCGGGAAACAGGGAATATCCGCCGGCAGGCTTTGAGAATTCTCCGCAACTTCCAGACAATTCTATGGAAGGATGCATTGACAGCCTGTTACGGGAATGTTACAATCATAAAAAAAACCGACAGTTTGCGCCAAAGTGTGCGAAGGGAGTCGAAGCATGAAACGGTGGATGGCTTTTTTGCTGATGGGGGCGATGCTTTGCCCGTTGCTGGGCCTGCCCGCGGCGGGCGTTGCGGATACGCTCGCGGCAGCGCCGCTGATGGAGCAGAGCGGCGCGACCGACGGCATGATCCGCGTGTGGCTTTCTTCCGTCAAGAGCAAGATGACCTATAACGTCACCATTGACGGCGACTATACCATCAACGGCGATACCAGCCGGGTGGTGGAGGACGGAAGCAGAATCCGGGTGGAGTTTTCCGGCGGTACGGTGTACCTGACCCAGAACGGACAGCGCGTCAGCATGGGTTCGGGCTTTACGCTCAAACGCCATTCCGGGGGCGACGGATATAACGCCGTCAAAATTGCCGAAACCCTCGCGCCCAACAATTATTATCCCTGCGATGTGCAGTTCCTCTATTCGGGCGGCACGGCGTATGTCGTCTGCCACATTTATATCGAGGATTATGTATACGGCGTATTGCCCTATGAAATGGACAATTCCTTCCCGCTGGAGGCCCTCAAGGCGCAGGCGGTAGCGGCACGCACCTATGCGGTGCGCGCCAAAACGTCTTCGGGCGTCTACGATGTGACCGACACCACGACGCACCAGGTGTTCCGGGGCGTCAATTACGACAAGACCCGCTGCATCCAGGCGGTCAACGAAACCTGGGGCGTGGTCATGCAGTACAACGGCAGCTACATCGGCGCATACTACAGCGCCTCCAACGGCGGCCAGACCGAGACCAACAGCAATATCTGGGGCAGCTCCCAACTGGGCTACCTTCAGGTCAAGGACGACCCGTACGACCTGGCCAACACGGCCAGCACGGTCAAGACCTATCTTATCTATTCCTCCCCGCAGAACGGCTCGAGCATCAGCGCCTACGCCATGATTCAAAGCGCGCTGGCCTCCAGACTGGGCGGCTCTTCCAGCGATTATACCATCCGGGAGATTACGGACATTTCGCTGCATACCCCCATGTACCCCGAACCCAGCAAGCTGTATACCCAGATGCGGGTTTCCGTCCGCTATAACGACGGCGCCACCGCGTCGGTGGACATTCCCATCTTCCCGACGGTGGAAACCAAGCTCAACCTGAAAATCAACGGCGGCGACAACGAGCTGTACTCGGTGGAAAAACAGACCAAGGGCTTCCTCGTCAGCGCCCGGCGGTATGGGCACGGCGTGGGCATGAGCCAGCGCGGCGCGCAGGAAATGGCCAATGTCGGCTATAACTACGCGCAGATTCTGGGCTTCTATTATACGGGCGTGAACCGGGTGCGCATCAACTTTACGCGCTCCATCGCCGGCTCCCTGCAAAACGGCACGGTATTGCCCGAAGTGACGCCCGCGCCCGTGGAAGACGCCGTCGGCATCGTGCAGGCGACGCCGGCTACGGTGACCCTGTCCAACACCAGCGACCGCCTCAACCTGCGCAAGGAGCCCAACACGTCCAGCGCCGTGCTCGCGCGCATTCCGCACGGCACGCAGCTCACCGTCACATCCAGCGAAAACGGCTGGTATGCGGTGCAGTACGGCTCCCTGAGCGGATATGTGGCCAGCCAGTATCTGCGGCTGGATACGCAGACCTCGGCGCCCGACACGGCGCCCGGCGTGGACAGCGTGGGAACGGCGGTGGTGACGCTCAACAGCGGCACGCTGAACCTGCGCGCCGAGGGACACGCGACCGCGCGGGTCATCGGGAGCCTGCCGAACGGCGCGACGGTCGCGGTTCTTGACGCCAGCGGCACCTGGACCCGGGTGATGTACAACAACCAGACGGGCTATGTCATGTCCAGCTATCTGAAGATTACCCTGGAAGGAAGCGGGTCGTCCGGAACGACGGAGCGGGTCGCAACGGTCACGCTGTCCAACCGCAACGATATCCTGAACCTGCGCAAGGATCCTTCGACGAGCTCGGCGGTGCTGGCCAAGCTGCCGCACGGCACGGAGCTGGCGGTCGTGGAGGACGGCTCCAGCTGGACCCGCGTGCTCTATCAGGGGATTACCGGCTATGTCATGAACACCTATGTGACCTTCAGCGGCCAGGCGCAGAGCGGCACGGACACGGAAAGCGGCGGCTCGTCCGATACGCCCGCGCAGACCTACGCGGCCACCGTCGTGCTCAACAGCGGCACGCTCAACCTGCGCGCCGCGCCCAACACCAGCTCCGCGGTGCTGGCAAGCATTCCCAACTTCGCGCAGATTACCGTGACCCAGCTGGGCGACAGCTGGTGCGGCGTTTCCTACAATCAAATCAACGGCTACGTCAAGCGCAGCTACCTGAGCATTGACCTGTCGACGGATGCTTCCGGCGGAGTGACGAGCGGAGAGACCGCGCCCTCCGACGCGCTGACCGCCGATACCGAAGTGGCATGGGCGGTTACGCAGGACGGCGGCTCCGTCAATCTGCGCCGCGCTGCATCCACCGGCTCCACGGTCCTGGTGCGCGTACCGCACGGCGCCCAGGTGATGGTGCTGGAAGTGGGGACGGAGTGGACGCTGGCGGCCTACGGCGGATACACCGGGTATATGGCGACGGCGTACCTCACCGCTTCCGCGCCGGCCGGAACGCCTTCCGAAGAAATCCCGTCCGGCGCCATGGGCAGCACCTGCTGGGTGAGCGGCGGCAACGTAAACCTGCGCAAAGAGCCTTCGCTGGGCGCGGACGTGCTGACCACCGCGCCTGCCGGCGCGGAGATGACGCTGCTGGAGATGGGCACCGAGTGGAGCAAGGTGATTTACCGCGGGCTGACCGGGTATATCGCCACCGGCTACATAACCTTCACCAACGGCGCGCAGTCCGGAACCGGAAGCCAGAATACCGCGTCCGGCACGGACGACGTGATCCGGGGCGATGCGAAAACGACCGAGCTGAACAACGGCACGCTGAACCTCAATTCCAGCAGCGCCACCCTGATGCTGCGCGCGCAGCCGTACGATACGGCGGATGTGACGGGCACGCTCAAGCACGGCGAGCGCGTGGTGGTGCTGCAGTATGTGGGCTCCGACGCGCGCTGGCTCTTCCTGCGCTGCGGAACGCTGGAAGGATACGCGCTGCGCGAGCATGTCCGGCTGGACGATAAACTGGCGACCGTTCGACTGGCGGATGCGGACAGCGAGCTTTCGCTACGCGCCGAGCCGTCCACCTCGGCCAACGTGCTGGACTCCCTGCACCACGGCGACCTGCTGACGGTGCTGGACGAGGAAGACGGCTGGGCGGAAGTGGTGGCGCCCGACGGCACGGAAGGCTATGTCTCCGCAACGTATATTTCCTATTTGTGATGGACAGGAACGAAAAACATGGGGAAGAAAGCGCCCGAATCCGGGCGCTTATCCGTCCCGGCGAACGCCTGGATGACCTGAAGCGCGGCTCGCTGCGCATCCTGCAGCGGCCGGACAGGTTCTGCTTCGGCATGGATTCGGTGCTGCTGGCTTCCTTTGCCGCCCAGGGCCGCATGGGCCGGATGCGAGGGGTTGACCTGGGCACGGGCAGCGGCGTACTGCCGCTGCTGATTTGCGCCCGCGTGCCGGGCGCCTCCTTTGACGCGGTCGAAATACAGGCGGATATGGCGGACATGGCCGCCCGCAGCATGCAGATTTGCCGCATGGAGCACCGCATCCATGTGCATGCCATGGATTTGCGCGATGCGCCCTCCCGGCTCGGCCACGGCCGCTACGACCTGGTCGTCAGCAACCCGCCGTATGGAAAATCGGGCGGCGGACAGCCCAGCCGGGCGCAAGGCCTGCGCACGGCGCGCCATGAGGGCGAGACGGACGTGCAGGCGATTTGCCGTACCGCCGCCGCGCTGCTGCGCAACGGCGGCGCGCTGGCCATGGTGTTTCCCGCGCCGCGGCTGCTGGAGCTGATGGATGCGATGCGCGCCTGGCGCGTGGAGCCCAAGCGCGTGATGCTGGTGCATCCCGCCTACGGGAAAGCGCCCAATCTCGCGCTGGTGGAAGGCGTGCGAAACGGGCGGCCCATGCTGCATTTTCTGCCGCCGCTGTTCGTGCGCGACGGCGCGGGGCGCGAGACGGAAGCCCTGGAGCAGATGTACCGGCAGTAGGCGCATGCGGCCGCCCCGCCCGGCATAGGCTTGGGGTATGATGAACATCGTTTGGGCGGGAATGTGCTTTGTCGGCCTGGCATGGGGGCTGGCGCAGGGCCGGGGCGCCGCGCTGACGGAAGGGGCGCTGACCGCGGTGATGGACGCGGTCTCGCTGTCCATTCGCCTGGCGGGCGGCTTTGCGCTGTGGAACGGCATGCTGGCCATCTTGGAAAAGAGCGGCGCGCTGCGCGCGCTGACGCGCGCCCTTTCGCCGGTGCTCAGACGCCTGTTTCGCGGCGTGCCCGCAGACAGCCCCGCGCAGGAAGCCATGGCGATGAACATGGCGGCCAACATGCTGGGGCTTGGCAACGCCGCCACGCCCATGGGGCTGCGGGCCATGCGCCTGCTGCCGCGCGAGGCGGACGCTGCACGGGCGAGCGACGCGATGTGCATGTTCCTGGTCGTCAACGCAAGCTCCATCCAGCTGTTTCCCTCCAGCGTCATTGCCCTGCGCGCCGCCGCCGGCTCGGCCGAGCCCGCCTCGATTGTGCTGCCGTCGCTGCTGGCCACCACGGTTTCCACGGCGGTGGGCATAGCGGCGTGCAAGGCGCTGGAGCGGTGGGGGAGGCGGCGCGGTGAATGACTGGGTCGTTCCGGCGATATTGCTGCTGATGCTCCTGTGCGGGCTGGTCCGGCGCGTGCAGGTGTACGACGTGTTTCTGGAAGGAGCCAGGGCCGGCCTTCGCACCGCGTGGGACGTGCTGCCCTGCCTGACGGCCATGCTGGCCGCCGTGGCGCTGCTGACGGCCTCCGGCGCCATGGAAGCGCTGCTGTCGGGGCTTGCTCCGGCGCTGCAGCGCCTCGGCGTGCCGGAAGGCGCGCTGCCCGTGCTGCTGATTCGGCCGTTTTCCGGCTCGGCGACGATGGCGATGCTGGAAAACACTTTGGCCATCTACGGGCCGGACAGCCCGGAGGGACGCACAGCGTCCGTGATGATGGGCTCCAGCGAGACCATTTTCTATACCGTCTCGCTCTACCTGGCCGCGGCGGGGGTGCGCCGCGCGCGGCACGCCATTCCGGCCGCGCTGCTGGCCTGGCTGGCGGGCGGGCTTGCCAGCGCCTGGCTGTGCCGCTGGCTGTAAGACACGGCCACCAAGGATGCGAAAGGAGAGGACCCTATGGACGTTCGGGTGTTTGCCACGCCGGACACGCTGCAAAAGGGCGCGCTGGACGGGAAGGCCGCCATTGTTATCGACGCGCTGCGCATGACCAGCGTGGCCGCGACCGCCATGGAGCACGGATGCGCGGGGCTGCTGGCCGTGGCCGAGGTGGAAGAGGCGCGCGCGGCAGCCAGGCAATACGGCGCGCTGCTGGGCGGCGAGCGCGGCGCGCTGAAAATAGAAGGATTTGACTTTTCCAATACGCCCCAGGAGTATACGCGCCCGCGCATTGCGGGCCGCCGTCTGGTGATGACCACCAGCAACGGCACGCGCGCCATCCTGGCGGCGGCGGGCGCGCGCCGGGTGCTGCTGGGCGCGTTTGTCAACGCGTCCGCCGCGGCGCGCGCGGTGGACGGCGAGGCGGGCGTGGGCATCGTCTGCGCGGGGACGCTGGGGGCGTTTACGCTCGAAGACGCGCTGGCCGCAGGCGCTATCGTCGAGCGCCTGTGCCAGAAAACGCGCGCCGTGCGCCTGGACGACATGGCCCTGGCCGCGCACAGGCTCTACCGCGGTGCACGGGGCGACCTGGCGGCTGCGCTGGCAGAGACGGAGCATTACGGGCGGCTTACGCGCCTGGGCCTTGAAGCGGACCTGGTCTATTGCCTGCGCGAGGATATTCTCGGCGCCGTGCCCGAGCGGCAGGCGGACGGCTGGTTCCGGTAACGGGCGGAAAATCGTGGCCGGCCCTTGTCACGGGCAGCCGTCCGTGGTATAATACGCCTTGCGATGACGGAAACTGCGGTGCGACGCCCTACAGAGAGCCGGCGGTCGGTGCGAGCCGGCGGAGACGAGCGCCTTTCCACTTCCCGAGCGCCGGCGAAGAGCCGGAGGGCGCGCCCTTTATCGCGCGGACAAGCGGCCGGTTTTCCGGCAATTTGGGTGGCAACGCGGAGCTTCCGTCCCATAGCGGGCGAAGCTCCTTTTTTTCCATCCGAAACGTGGTACGAAGCAGTCAGAAGGAGGACGACAGCGTGCTGGACATCAAGTATCTTCGCAACCATCCCGACGAGGTCAAGGAAAACATTCGCAAGAAGTTTCAGGACGAGAAGCTGCCGCTGGTAGACGAGGTGATTGACCTGGACCGCCGCTATCGCGAAGCCAAGACGCGGTGCGACTGGCTGCGGAGCCAGCGCAACAGCATCAGCAAGCAGATTGGCGGCCTTATCGCCAAGGGGCGGAAGGAGGAAGCGGAGGAGGCCAAGGCGCAGGTGGTGTCCATGCAGCGGGAGATGGAGGAGCTGGAGGCGCAGGAGACGATACTCAGCGGCCAAATCCGCGAGCGCATGCTCGTCATCCCCAACATCATTGACCCCAGCGTGCCCATCGGCCGCGATGACAGCGAAAACGTCGAGGTGCAGCGTTACGGCGAGGCGCGGGTGCCGGACTATGAGATTCCCTATCATGTGGACATCATGGAGCGCTTTTCGGGCATCGATTTGGACAGCGCGCGCCGGACGAGCGGCAACGGCTTTTATTATCTGGCGGGCGATATTGCGCGCCTGCATTCGGCCATTCTTTCCTACGCGCGCGATTTCATGATTGACCGCGGGTTTACCTATTATGTCCCGCCGTTCATGATTCGCGGCCATGTGGTCACGGGCGTGATGAGCTTTGCCGAGATGGAAAACATGATGTACAAGATTGAAGGGGAGGACCTCTACCTTATCGGCACGAGCGAGCATTCGATGATTGGCAAGTTCATTGATACCATCCTGGAGGAGGACAAGCTTCCGCAGACGCTGACGAGCTATTCGCCCTGCTTCCGCAAGGAAGTCGGCGCGCACGGCATCGAAGAGCGCGGCGTGTACCGCATCCATCAGTTCGAAAAGCAGGAAATGGTCGTGGTCTGCAAGCCGGAAGACAGCATGATGTGGTTTGAACGCCTGTACAACAACACCGTGGACTTCTTCCGCTCGCTGGAGATTCCGGTGCGCACGCTGGAATGCTGCTCGGGAGACCTGGCGGACCTGAAGGTCAAGAGCGTGGACGTGGAAGCCTGGTCCCCGCGCCAGCAGAAGTATTTCGAGGTGGGGAGCTGCTCCAACCTGGGGGACGCGCAGGCCCGCCGCCTGGCCATCCGCGTCAAGAGCCGGGAAAAGGGAAACTATTTCCCGCATACGCTCAATAATACCGTGGTGGCGCCGCCGCGCATGCTCATCGCCTTCCTGGAAAACAACCTGCAGGCCGACGGAACCGTGCGCATTCCCGAACCCCTGCGGATGTACATGGGCGGCAAGGCCGCGCTGATTCCGCCGGAGGCGAAGCGCTGACGGACATCGGCCCTGCCATGGCGTGAACCGCCGGCACGGCGTGCCGCGACAACCGGAACGGACGGCCGTCCGTCAGACCGTTGAAGCGGCACGCTTCCACGGTCTGTCCCTTGCTGGGCAAGGCTTTCGCCCCGCCGCGCATGCCGCGGGCTTCGGCCCGGGGCACGGCAAAAAAACGGGAGCGCATGTTTCTCCGGACGCCCGGCGTCGGGTCCGGAAGCATGCGTTCCCGTCTGCGCTTTGCGCTTACAGCGTTTCGACAAGGGGCAGCAGCGCGTCTTCCTGCATTTGTTCCATGGAGCCCAGGTCCATCAGCGCGGACAGCTGCGCATCCAGCGGCACGCGGCAGACGACGGGGATGCCGTGGCGCGCCGCTATCTCGTCCGCATGGCTTTCGCCGAAAATGCGGTGCTCGTGCCCGCAGTCCGGGCAGCGGAAGAAGCTCATGTTTTCCACCAGGCCCAGCACCGGAATGTGCATCAAATCCGCCATGGCTACGGCCTTTTCCACAATCATGCCGACCAGCTCCTGCGGCGAGGCGACCACGACGATGCCGTCCACCGGCAGGGTTTGAAACACGGTCAGCGGCACGTCGCCGGTGCCCGGCGGCATATCGACAAACAGGCAATCCACGTCGCCCCAGATAACGTCCGTCCAGAACTGCTTGACCACGCCCGCGATGACGGGACCCCGCCAGACCACCGGGTCGGTCTCGTGCGGGAGCAGCAGATTCAGGGAGATGACGGAAATGCCGCCCGCCGTCTGTACGGGGAACAGGCCAAACTCGCCCGCATCCGCCTGGCCGTGCAGTCCAAAGGCGCGCGGAATGGACGGGCCGGTGATGTCGGCGTCCAGAATGCCGACGCGCAGGCCGCGCCGCCTGGCCAGTACGGCGAGCATGGAAGCGACCATGCTTTTGCCTACGCCGCCCTTTCCGCTGACCACGCCGATGACCTTGCGGATATGGGACAGCTCGTGCGGTTTTTCGCGAAAGTCTTCCAGGGTTGTCCGACGCTCGCTGCAGCTTTCGCCGCAGGACGAGCAATCATGGGTGCAGTTTTCGCTCATGGTGATTCACTCCGTTTCCAAGGGGCAGTATACGCCTGCCGGCGCGCGCTGTCAAGGCTCCGAAAGCCGCGCAAAAGCGCCTTGCGCCGCGGAAAGCCCGCAAGGGCCGCCGCGCCGGCCGGGCGTCGAAGCGCGGCGGGGCAGGCTTGCGTTTCCCGCGAAAAGCATCTATAATATGGTTTACAGATTCTGCACGCCAAGGAGGCACGCGATGAACCTTGAACAGCTCCTGGACAGCCTGCGTGCCGACGCGGCGTTCATGCGGAACGTGACGCATTGGGAAACCATACCGGCGCAGCCGGCGCGGCTGGCGCCGTTTCCGCCCGGGATTGACGCGCGCATCCCCGCCGTGCTGCGGGCGCGCGGCGTGCAGGCGCTCTACACCCATCAGCGTGAGGCGGTGGATGCGACCCTGCGGGGAGAGCATGTGGTCGTGGTCACGCCGACGGCCTCGGGCAAGACGCTCTGCTATAACCTGCCCGTCCTGGACGCCATTTTGAAAAACCCGGACAGCCGCGCGCTGTATCTGTTTCCCACCAAAGCGCTTTCGGCGGACCAGGCGCACGAGCTGTACGCGCTCATTGAGGCCATGGACGTGCCGATTAAGGCCTATACCTACGACGGCGACACCCCTGTCGCAGCCCGCCGTTCCATCCGGCAGGCGGGCCATGTTGTCGTCACCAACCCCGATATGCTCCATGCGGCCATTCTCCCGGGGCATACCAAGTGGGTCAAGCTGTTTGAAAACCTGCAGTATATCGTCATCGACGAAATCCACGCCTACCGCGGCGTGTTCGGCTCCAACCTGGCCAACGTAATGCGCAGGCTGAAGCGCCTGTGCGCTTTTTACGGGAGCCGGCCCCAGTTTATCTGCTGTTCCGCCACGATTGCCAACCCCCGGGAGCTGGCGGAGCGCATGACCGGCGAGACGATGACCCTCGTGGACCAAAACGGCGCGCCGATGGGCGAGCGGCATGTCATCTTTTACAACCCGCCCGTGGTCAACCGCCAGCTGAGCATTCGAAAGTCATCCCTGCTGGAAACCCGCGCCATCGCGTCCCAGCTGGTCAAAAACGATATTCAGACCATTGTCTTCGCCCGCTCCCGCCTGCAGGTGGAGGTGCTCACGCGCTATCTGAAGGAGCTGGTCGCCGGCCCGCTGGGCGAAAGCGGGCGCGTGCGCGGCTATCGCGGCGGGTATCTGCCCACCCAGCGCAGGGACATCGAACAGGGACTGCGCAGCGGCGCGGTGACCGGCGTTGTGGCGACCAACGCGCTGGAGCTGGGCATCGATATCGGGCGGCTGGACGCCTGTGTGCTGTGCGGCTATCCCGGCACCATCGCGAGCACCTGGCAGCAGGCCGGGCGCGCAGGCAGGCGGCGCGGCACGTCGCTGACGGTGCTGGTGGCCTCCTCCTCGGCGCTGGATCAGTATATTATCACGCACCCGGGTTATTTTTTCCATCAGTCGCCCGAGCATGCGCTGGCCAACCCGGACAACCTGTATATCCTCATGAACCATCTCAAGTGCGCCGCCTACGAACTGCCGTTCCTGGACGGCGAGCGCTTCGGCGGGGAAGAGGCCACCGCGCAGATGCTGGGCTTCCTGGAAGAGCAGGGGTTCCTGCGCCATACGGGCGGCCGCTGGCACTGGAGCACGGAGGAGTTCCCGGCCGCGGAGTTCAGCCTGCGCTCGGCGGGGGACGAAAACTTCATCATTGTCGATATCTCCGACCCGCAGCACCATCGCATCATCGGCGAAATGGACCGCTACACCGTGCCCATGCTGCTGCACGAGCAGGCCATTTACCTGCACGACGCGCAGCAGTATCAGGTGGAAACGCTGGACTTTGCGCACAAAAAGGCGTATGTCCGCCATGTGGACGTGGATTACTATACCGACGCCGACCTCAACGTCAGCCTGCGGGTGCTGTCCGAAGACCAGCGCAGGCACGACGCCGCGCCGCCGCGCGCGCTGGGCGAAGTGCTGGTGACGTGCATGGTGACGCTCTTTAAGAAAATGAAGTTCGATACCCACGAGAACCTCGGGTTCGGACCGGTGGACCTGCCGGAATGGGAGATGACGACCACGGCCTGCTGGTGGACGCTGCCGGAAAAGGTTGCGTGCGAGTTTTCGCAGGACGATTTGCAGGGCGGCATGCTGGGCATTGCGGCGATGCTGCGCCAGCTGGCGCCGCTGTATCTGATGTGCGCGCCGCGCGATATCTGCGTGCTGTATCATGTGCGCGATACGTTCACCCGGGAGCCGACCATCTACCTGTACGACAATTGCCCGGGCGGGGTGGGGCTTTGCGAAAAGGTATACGATATCCTGCCCATGCTGCTGGACCGCGCGGCGGAAGCCATTGCGGCCTGTCCGTGCGAGAACGGCTGCCCCTCGTGCGTGGGCCCCGCCGCGGAGGTGGGCGCGTCGGGAAAGCAGACGGCGCTGCGGATTCTGGGGAGGTTACGCGCATGATTCCCGATTTGCGCAGCCGGCTGAAGGCCGTGGCGGAACGCGCGTCCGCGCCCGTCCCGCGGGCGGACTGCGCGGTTTTCCGCCTGGAGGGGCCGCTGCCGGACGGGCTGGAGCAGGTGACGGCGCGGGACGCCAGACGGCTGGGGCTGGAGGCCCCGGCGTTTGACGTGCGGCGCGCGCTCTTTCTGGACACGGAAACCACGGGGCTTCGCGGGGCCGGCACGGTGGCGTTCCTGGTGGGCATGGGCTGGTTGGAAGGCGACCGGTTTGTCGTGGAGCAGGTCCTCATGCGCGACTATCCGGAGGAAACCAGCCTCCTGGAAACGGTCGGCGCGCGCATGGCAGGCTTTGACAGCGTGGTCAGCTTTAACGGCAAGAGCTTTGATATCCCGCTCCTCCGCGACCGCTTTACCATGGCCCGTCTGCGCCCGCTCTGGCGGGAGCTGCCGCAGCTGGATTTGCTGCACGCCGCGCGCAGGACCTGGAAGGAGCGCCTGGAAAACTGCGCGCTTTCCACGCTGGAGGCCAGCGTGCTGGGCACGCCGCGCACGGACGATTTGCCGGGCGCGCTGGTGCCGGAGCGGTATTTTCAGTTTCTCAAGTGCGGGGATATGGCGCTGTTGGAGGATGTGCTGCGGCACAACGCGCAGGATATCCGCTCACTGGCGGCGCTGCTTGCGCACATGGCGCGGGTGTACGCGCAGGCAGAGGCGCAGACGAGCATGCTGGACGTGCTGAGCATCGGCCGTGCGCTGGAGCGTTTCGGCGAGGTCGAGGCGGCGCGCCGCTGCTATCGGGTCGTCAGCGTGACCGCGCTGTCGGAACGGGCCAGGCTTCAGCTGGCCCGGTCCTACCGCAAGGCGCGCGACTGGGCCGCGTCAGCGGACGTCTATCGGGACATGATTGACAGGCAGGAGGGCGGCGTGGACGCGTATGTCGCCCTGGCGGTCCTCCTGGAACACTATCTGGGAGATGTGCGGGGCGCGCTGCAGGTTACGGAGCGGGCGCTCTGGCGTTGGTCCGGCGCGGACAGGTTCCGCGTGGCGGACGGCGGAACGCTCGACGCGCTGGAACGCCGGCGCGCCCGGCTGGAAAAAAAGCTGAGCAGAATCCGCGAAACCACCACCAATGGACGGAAAGGATGAACAGGAATGTCGTTTTTATCGGGCATGAAGGCACAAAAGGCGCTCATAGCGCACAGCAAGGGCCGGACGGAAGAGGCATACGCGGCGTATACGGAGCTGTTTGACAAGGGCGAAATGGAAAGCCCGCGGTATCTGCTGCCGTATTCCATTCTGCTTTTGCGGCGCGGCGAGTATGAAAAGGCGAAAACCGTTTTGAAAAAGGCGGAAAAGGCGCCCGGCGGCTTGTCCCAGGACCAGCGCTGCCAGCTGTTGACCAACTATGCGGTGGCCAGCTGGAAGCTGGGCCGTACCGATTATGCGGTCGAACTGCTGCAGGAGGTGTACCGCAAGGGGAAAAACGGCGCGATTTATACCACGCTGGGCTATATCCTCATCGAAAAGGGCGATTTTGCCGAGGCGTTGGCGTTCAACCAGGAAGCGGTGGACTATGACGACGAGGACCCGGTGGCGCTGGACAATCTGGCCCAGACCTATTACCGGCTCGGAAACGACCGCGAAGAGGCCCGCAAATGGTTTGAAAAGGCCCTTGCCTTCAAACCCGAAGCCATTGACACCAACTACTTCCTGGCGCTGTACGATATCGAGGAGGGGCAGTATGACCGCGCCCGCGAGAAGCTGGAAATCGCGAAAAACGGACGCCTGTCGCCCCTGAACTATGCAACGCCCGAGCGCATCGACGAGGCGCTGCGGAGCATTCCGCAGGCGTGAGGGCATGCCTTCCGCCCATATGCGCAGTCGAAGTCTGCGCAAGGTCAGCCTGCCTGTCTGGCCGACGGGTTCGCGGAGGATGCAAAATACCGGACGCATGATTCTTGCCGAAGGAGTTGTCATGGCGAACCGGTGAAGCGCAAGAGAGATAAGAGACGCCGCCGAACACGATGATGTGGCCGGCGGCAGCTTTTCCTGCACAATAAGTTTTGTTTTACTTCAGCACAACGGCGTTTTCAAAATCGACATAGCCATTGGACAACATGACGATGCCGCTGACCTTGGTGGAACTCGCGACAGTTTTTGCTCCCACATACAGATAGACTGCGGCAGGGTCTTCGGTGTATAGGATTTCCTGCAGTCGGGTGTAAATCTCTTGCCGTTGCGCAGGATCAGCCGTGCTATAGCCTTCCTTAAGCAAAGCATCGACTTCTTCGTTTTCATAATAGCCATAATTGCGCCGGTAGGTGGCGTCCGGTGCAACGGTAGCAAACAGCGGATTCATACCGCCGTCGGCATCCATGGAGGAAGGAGCATTGCCCATGAGGAATATGGGCCAGTCAAAGCGTGAGCGATCCCAGTTATAAATCGCGTCCGAATATACGCTCCACTCAATGACTTCAATATTGGCTTTGATGCCGATTAGTTCAAGCTGCGAGGCAAGATACTCCGCCATTTCTACGCCATATGCATATCTTGTGGTGGTCACGATGGTGGTTTCGAAACCATCCGGATAGCCTGCCAGGGCCAAATACTCCTTCGCTGCCTCCAAATCCTGCTCCTTATAGCCCAGGTCTACGATATAGTTTACTTTCGGAGACAGGCAGGATACAGGACGATACCCTACTTCTGCCAACAAGGTTTCGCATAGCGTTTTACCATCAAAACACGCGACAATATCCAATCACTTTGTTGCTTTCTTTATGAACTGCGGCAACCGCACCTTTTCGACCAATACAGAAGGAAGTCAAGAACTCCTTTGTTTTCTCAAAGTCGTATACCGGTTCACAGTTCTTCATTGTTTCATCATCACCGAAGATCTCGTGCAGATCAGCAGCATCCTCCAGTACAAAGTCACGGATAATCATCCGTGGGGTTTCTATGTACATTTCAGATAATCCTCTTTCGTAATCATCATCTGGAGGAAGCCATCTTCTACACCCAGTTCTCTGAAGCCTGCCTTACGGTGTGTTTCCCAAGCGGCTACCTCGTTCCGGGCAACCTCGAAATCGTTGTGGATTCTGGAAATGCCGCAAACACGGAACGCATGATCCAGCATCAGTTTCAAAGCCGGGACTGCATAGCCCTTGCCACGATAGGGCGCATAGATCACAATGCCCATATCATACCAATCCTTTTCGGGGGTGTAGTGGAAACACACATCACCGATCCATGCTCCGTCGGAACTGCGCTTGATGTAGGCATAGAAGCGGTCTGGCTCATGTCCAATCATATCCTCATGCCAGCTCGGAAGCACCTCATCCGGGTAATCCACGCAGCCGGTGTCACGATGGTAGCCATCGTATTCCACATCCCAGCCAGCGTTATAGGACATGGTTTCAGGATCAGATGTCATCTTTTGATAGAACCACAAATCTTCCAGTTTGGGGACGTACAGCTCAAGTTTCTCCATTTTATCTTACTCCTTAATCTTTGCTCCAATATGCTTATCCTGTCGCCACTTCGGAGCTTCGCCATCGTCTGCCCAATATTCATCCATAGCGACGATCTTATCGTCTTTCAACCCATGTCGAAATTTAAAATGGTAAGCGCTTACATAGGAGTATAAGACAACAAAAAGGACTTATCAAGCATATTTAACAATTTAATTTTGGTAAATTGTAAATTTGATTATACAAATGAGCGAGCGGAAAGGATTGTAATGTAATTTCTTCCAAATAATTAAAGTTAAAAATAACAAAAAGGAGCTTGCATCCAGGAGGTTATAAGGATGGCAAAAGAGCTTTTGCGAAATGCCGTGAGAAATTCAATTCAATATTCCGGGCGAGTCGGCATGTGAAAATAGCTGTTAAGGGGTTATTTCCTTGACAAGGGAGAGAGTTGTCTGTGGATAGCGAAACTGGCGAAGATATGCCTTCCTGCGCCAGGCGTGCGATGCACCAGCGTTTGCTCCGCCACACAAAGCAGCGGGGGCGCGGTTTGATATGATGGCCTGAGCCAGCCGTCGCCAACCTGGCGGCGGGCCAACGCGCCGAGGTATCGTCTTCAAACCTCCAAGTTCCGGAATCCCGCGCATGACGGCTTTGCGAAAGGATTGTCTGTCTTCCGCATGCCCACCGGCTAGACACTGTCGACAAAAGTGTCGTTTTGTGGTATAATGAAGAAAAACGCACA
>NHCFR05603__coassemble_867_pt1 | contig 16617 bp, 12 predicted proteins | sample NHCFR05603__metabat2_high_PE_044 | metagenome-assembled genome bin NHCFR05603
TTTCCCCTCCTGTCATTGAAGTTCATGTGTATGATATCACCGGAGGAAAAACCAAAAGAAAATCAAGAGAAAACCAAAAGAAAACCAAAGAGAATGCGCCCGCCCCGCCCCCGCCACCCGGAAGCGCGGGACAAAAAAACGCCAAAGCCCCGTGCTTTCACCGGGGAGACCCTGCCCTTGCCTCCCGCAGCGCCTCGCCCAGCGCCTCCGTCAGCACCGCTCCCTCGTCGCGCGGCGCGCCCGCGCGCAGGCTGTCGTCTACCTCCACAAACAGGCAATACGCGCCGGCATGCAGGCGCGCGGCCAGGCATTGCGCCGGAACGCCGGGCGGCACGGCATACAGCCGAACCGGCAGCGCGCCTTCGCGGCGCAGCCGCTCCGCCCTGCCGTGCAGCGCCGCCACGCAGGCCGCAGCCAGCGACTCCTTCTCCTTGAGCGCGGCATACGCCAGATATACGCCGCACAGGAACAGCATCGGATTGACCACGCCGTTCGCCGCGGCCCACACACCCAGCGCCACCAGCCCGGCGCCCAGCGCCGCGCCTGCCAGGGAAAGCGCCCGCGTCGCCCGCGCGCGCCCCAGGCGGCCCGCCAGCGCGGCCCGCAGCACCCTGCCTCCGTCCAGCGGCAGCACCGGCAGGAGGTTGACCAGACAAAGCACCGTATTCATCCGAAAAAAATCCCGCGCCGCGATGCCCCGGGCCAGCGCCGCCGTGGCCAGCGCCAGCAGCAGGCTGACGGCGGGCCCGGCCAGCGCCAGGGCGGCCTCCTGCCCCGGGCGCAGCGTGCAGGCCGATTCCATGCGCGCCACGCCGCCAAAGGGCATCAGCTCCAGCGCCTCCACGCGCAGCCCCATGGCGCGGGCAGCCAGCACATGCGCCGCCTCGTGCGCAAGGAGCGCCAGCAGGCCCGCCCACAGCGCACGCCCGTGCCCAAGCCGCCAGGCGGCCGCGGCCAGGACGACAAAGGCGGCGTGCATGCGCAGCGCCACGCCGCCCGGCGTTCCCAGCGGAATCAACGCCAGTACCCCGCCGGATCGACCGCCCGGCCTTCCAGGCGCAGTTCAAACAGCAGCGTTTCCCCTTCGCCCAGCGTCTGGCCGGTTTCCACCCAGTCGCCTTCCCGCACCGACACGGCCGACAGCCCGCCGTAGAGCGTCTCCATACCGCCCGCGTGGCGCAGCCGCACGGTGGCCAGGCCGTCCGCAGCGATGCCCACGCTCATCACCTCGCCCGGCGCGCTGGCCTGCGCCGCCCCCTCCCCATACGCCGTCCATGGCTCGGAAGCGCTGAATACATGCGCCACCTCGGCCTGCGAGGGCAGCGCATGATGCTCCACGCCCAGGTTCCAGAATACCGCCGCGCTTTCCGGCACCAGGTTGGAAACAAAGCGCAGGCTGCCCAGGCTTTCGGACAAATCCATGGTGACGACCTGGGAGAGCAGGCTCGCCCCGTTCGGGTCCGCGCTCTGGGCCGCCAGCACGCAAAGCAAAAGCGCCACGCACACGGCCGTGTTGCGCAGCATCCTTTCGCCAAAGCCCAGCGGCTTTGTCAGCGTTTCGTCTTTTGTTGTCGGCTGTCTGCCTGCCTGTTCCGCCGGCCCGTTCCGCGTCCGTGCCGCCTGCTCCTGCGCCGGACGCGGCCGTGCCGCCTGCGCGCGCCGCCGAACCGTGACCGACCGTACCCGCGTCCGCGACTGTGACATGCGCATCGCCTCCCCGCAGGAAGCTATGCGCGGCTTTGTCTCTGCCAGAACCGTTTTTTCTTCCGCTGGCGGCGAATCTGGACGCCGCCCGTCATCATGGCGATATCCACGGCCGTCGCGCGGGACTGCGGTTTTCGCAGCGTGATGTTGAGCACCAGGCCGATACCGGCCATATTCGCAATCAGATTCGAACCGCCATAGCTCAAAAACGGCAGCGGGATGCCCATCACGGGCATAATGCCCGTGGTCATCCCGATGTTATAGAAGATGTGGAAAAACATCATCGTAAACACGCCGATAATGACCAGCCGGGCAAATTTGTCATAGGTGTTCATCGCCAGCATCAGCAGCCGGAGAATCAAAAACAGATACAGCACGATGACCACCATGCAGCCGACAAAGCCCATGGTCTCCCCAATGGAAGAGAAAATGAAGTCCGTGTGGTCCTGCGGCACATAGTTCAGGGCGCTGTAGGTGCCGTCCTGGAACAGCCCTACGCCGTGCAGGCCGCCGTTGCCGATGGCTATTTGCGAGTTTTGCGCCTGATACACGGAGTCCGACGAGGCGCTGGAAGGGCTGAAGAAGCCCAGAAGCCTGTCGTAGCGGTACGACCCGGTGGCCCGCAGATAGAGCACATACGGAGTCACAATGCCCACACCGCCTCCGACAATGCCCAGAATCATGCGCAGGCGCACGCCGCCCATGAACATCATCGCAAAGTAAAAGGCGATGAACACCATGGCGGTTCCCATCTCGCCCTGCAAGAAAATCAGGCCCACCGGCAGCCCCATGATGACGGCCATGGTGATAAACTCGCGCAGCGTCGTCACGGGGTTTTCCTTGCGCGCGAAGAACTTGGCCAGATGCAGAATGACCGCGATTTTTGCAAACTCGCTGGGCTGGAGCATGTAGCCGGAAAACAGCTCAAACCATCCCGTAACGCCCGACGTCGTCGAGCCCATCACCAGCACCATCACCAGCAGCACCAGCGACGCCAAATACAAAACGCCGGAAAACTTCTGAAAAAAGCGGTAGCTGATGGCCACCATGCCGCCGATGGCAATCGGGCTGACCAGCAGGAACAGGCCCTGCCGCTGACCATAGGTGGAGCTGGTGATGCGCGCCAAGAGCGTGTCCACCGCCAGCGCCTCGTCGTTGGTGGAATAGGTCGCCACCGTCACCGCCAGCACGCCGAATGCCGCCAGCGCAAAGGTAACCAGCAGCAGCGGAATATCAAAATGCTGCCGTGCTCTTCGGTTGATGACCGGGGTTGTGTTCATGTCCGCCTCCGTTTTGTCCGATTCCAGAACGGCCCGCGCGCCGGCGGCCGTTCATCCCGCCAGGGCGGAATCGGCTCGTCCGCGTTTTCCAGCCAACGGGCCAGCGCTGCCATCGCCCTGCCCGCCGGAAACGCTCCCAGCGCGGGCCGCTTTTGCAGCGTCATGCGCCACACGGCCGTATCGTCCGGAATGACGCCCGCCACGCGCAAATCCAGCGTCTGCGCGCACGCTTCCGGCGTGTACTGCCATCCCTCGTCCACAAAGTCCGGCCGGATACGGTTAATGACCAGCGCCGGCGCGGGCATATCCAGCCGGCGCAGCAGCCCTGCCGCGCGCTCCGCATCGCGCAGCGCCATATCGTCCGGGGTCGTCACCACCAGCGCCTGCTGCGCGGCCCGCGCAGCCGCGGTAAATCCGCGGCCGATGCCGCTGGCCGCATCCAGAAACACAAAGTCAAACGACTCGCACATCGTCTGGCACATCGCGCGCAGCGCGTCCTCGTCCAGGGCTTCGCTGTCGCGCATCTGCGGGGCGGCCAGGAGGCGCATTCCCGTCTCGCGGTCGGTCACCAGCGCCTGTTCCGCCTCGCACAGTCCCTCCTGTACGTCGCCCAAATCAAACACCACCCGGCTTTCCAGGCCCAGCAGCATATCCAGGCCCCGCATGCCGGTATTCAAATCCACCAGCGCCACGCGCCGCCCGGCCAGGGCGAGGTGCGCGCCCAGCGCGGCGGCCAGCGTGGACTTGCCCACGCCGCCCTTGCCGGAAACCAGCGTCCAACACTGCCCGCTCATTGCGCAAAAGCGTTGGGGGCGGGCAGAATCAGCTCGGTATCCTCCACCTTCGAATCCAGATAGTATTCCACGACGTCCTGTATCGCGTAGGAGCTCATGGCGCCGGAAAGGCCGTTGGGCACATAGACCACCACGACGATCTCCGGGTCGTCGTAGGGAGCCATGGCCACCATCCACGAGTTGGACTCCACGTCCAGCTCGCTTTTTTCCGCGGTGCCCGTCTTGGCCGCGATTTCGTTTCTGTACTTCCAGTTGCTGAAATAGGACTCCGCGGTACCGCCGTCGTCAACCACGCCTTCCAGCCCCAGCTTGATGGAGGGAAGGTATTCGCCGATTTCGTCGGACAGGTCGTTGATGAGCGTGGGCTCAAACTCGTTGATGACCTCGCCGCCGGGGGCGATGATGCTGTCGATAATCTGCACGTCGTAGACATAGCCGCCGTTGGCAATGGCCGCCATATAGCGGGCCATGGCGATGGGGGTGGTCATGGTGATGGACTGGCCGATGGCGGTCATGATGGTCTGGCTGCCGCCCCATTTGATTTCGTTGAGGTATTCGGTGATGGGGGACATGATGGGCGCGCGGTAGACCATTTCGGTGGTCATGCCCAGCTCCTCCATGAGGATGATGCGCGCCGCGCGAATCCAGGTCTGCATGTCGGCGCCCTGCTCGGTGTTGTAGGCCATGTCCATGAGCGCCTTGATGCACTGGTCCAGGCGCTCGTCCGAGTAGTTGATGTTGTATTCCACGCCGATGTTGCGCAGGTGCTCCTTCAGGCTCTGCTGGACCAGATAGGGAATCCAGGTATCCTGCGAGGTGCCGGAGATGGGCTGGCTGGGGTCGTACAGCGAATTCTGGCAGCCGACGATGCTCTGCGCCTCGCCGGGCAGGTCGATGTTGGTCTTGCTGGTCAGGCCGAGCTGGCTGGCGAACTCGTGCAGCAGCTCGCCGTCCGCGCCCATGCGGCTGGCGATGGTGTAGAAGAAGTAGTTGCAGGAGTTTTGCAGGCCCTGCACAATGGTCTGGTTCTGGTGGCGGCTGGGGTAGTTCGTCCAGCACTTCGGGGCGGTGGAGGAGGTATCGTAGAGGGTAAAGGAGCCTTCGTCGTCGATTTCCTCGGTGAGGGTCAGGTAGCCGTTGGACAGCGCCGCCAGCGCCGTACACATCTTAAAGACCGAGCCGGGCGTGTCGGCGGCCTGGATGGCGTTGTTAAAGAGCGGGTTGCGCTCATCGAGCATGGTGCGCTGATACTGCGCCTCGTCCATGCCCAGGATGAACAGGTTGGGGTCGTAGTCGGGATAGCTGGCCATGGCCAGCAGCCGGCATTCCATATCCAGTACGACAATCGCGCCGTTTTGCGCCAGGTTGATTTCCCGCTCGCTGGCCTGGTATTCCAGCAGCTCTTCCCGGTTCTGCTCCAGCCAGGTGGAGTTCTGCAGGCGCTTTTCCTCCTCGTCGCGAATGTAGTTGATAACATCCTCCAGCGCCTGCTCCGTCACGGCCTGCAGGTCGGACTGAATGGTCAGCCGCACGGTGTTGCCGTCCGACGGCTCCACGCGCTCCAGCTCCCGAATCCGCCGGCCGGAGCGGTCTACCTCGACCACGCTGTAGCCCTGGCGCAGCGAGGAATTGGGCGTAAGCCACTCTTCCATGGTGTTCTCCACGCCGTCCAGGCCCACGGTGTCGCTGCGCATATAGCCCTTGGCCAGATAGTCCTGCATCTGCGTTTCGCTCTGGATAAGGCCCGTATAGCCCAGGATATGGCAGGCCAGCGTGCCGCGCGGGTACACGCGCTGGTTTTCCACGCTGATGGACATGCCGTCCAGCGAAATCATGCGCGTCTCCAGCTCAATCATGGTGCCGTAGGGGATATCCTTGGCAATGACGATGGGCTCGGAGTTAAAGGCGTTCATCTGCATTTCCTGCCATACGCCCAGGACCTGGAGCTTGTCCTCCAGCGTCAGCTTTTCCTCCTCCGGCCAGTCCGCGTCAATCGCGTTGATCTGGTAGTTTTCGCACAGCCAGTCATAGATTTCGTTGACGTCCCTGGAGGTGCAGTAGAAGTTGCCGCGGAACATTTCCTCGCGCCGCGCCGCCACGCTCTCGTCGGTCGTGCCGGTATCAAAGCGCCATGTGCCGTCCTCGTTGGGCTGCAGCCAGAAGTCGAAATCCACCTCCACCCCCACGGCCTCCACCGTCTGAATGACTTCCCAGATGGCCTTGGAGTAGGCCGCGTTCTGTTCCTTGCCGCTGGACGGGGTGCGGTAGAATTCGACGTTGTAGATTTTCTTGTCATACGCCAGGCGCGAACCGTTCACGTCCAGGATTTCTCCGCGAGAACCGCGCTCGTAGATGGTTTTTGTCATGTTGCGCGAGGCAATTTCGCCATAATCGTCGCCGCCCCGCACCTGCAGGTTGGCCAGGCGCACGACCAGCACCGAAAAGCAGCCCATCACCAGAACGACCAGTATCGCAAAGCGCCATCTGTCTTTTTTGTTCATGCGTCCGTCCCTCCTTTTTCAGGCGCGTCCGACGGCGCGGCATCCTCCCGCGCCTCTTCCCGCGCTTCGTCCTCCAGGGCAGGCGCCGGCGCGTCCGGCGCCTCCGCCGTCTCCGGCTCGGCCATAAACCCTTCCCGCAGGCCGGCCCTGAACGCCCGGGCAAACTTCTTTCCCCGGCTGTCGGGTGTTTCCGGCGAGGTTTGTCCGCCCTCTTTCTTTTCCCTGTGCCTGCGGATGCGGCGCGCCAGCAGCGTATCCTCCGCGCGCCGCAGCAGGAAAAACCGCCACAGCGGCAGCAGCGCCAGCGAGGCCGCCGCGCCCAGGACGCCCGCGAATACCACGCGGAAAACGTGAATGAACACGATGTCCACGCCCGTCAGGTAAAAATACGCCAGATACAAAAGCTCCTTGCAGACGATGAACGCGCCGACCGCCAGCATGGGCGTGAAGCGCTTGATCAGCCGTTCCCGCCTCCGGTTGCCCACCAGCGAAAAGGCGGACAGCCGGCGGTGCACCCATGCGCCCCATACGCCCGCCGTCACGCACAGCACGCTGGTCAGCCCCGCCAAATCGCCGCCCACGGTCTCCAGAATCATCGCGCCCAGCAGGCCCGCGGCAATGCCGGCGTACATGCCCAGGGAAAACCCGCAGGCATACAGCGTGATGGTGATCACGTCCAGCATCACGCCGGCAATCTTAAAATCCGGCAGAATGATGGCCTGTATCAGGTACGCCGACAGCACGGCGACCAGCACGCGCAACGCCCTGCGCATTTATTCGCCTCCCTGCGCCGCGCCGGCCGTCTCTGCCGGCAGTTCCAGCCAGTCCTCGGGCCAGTCGCCCGGTTCGTTGGTGGCTTCGGGCATGGGGGTTGCGTCCCCGTTTGCAGCGCCGGTCGCCTCCGGCGCGGCGGTTGCGCCCTCCTCCGGGATGCGCGTGGAGCGCGGCGGCGGCGTATAGGCGCCCAGGTTCGGGTCTTCAATCTGGCTGCCGATGGACGGCTGCGGCCGCGGGGTGTCCAGCACCTGCGGAACATAGTCGATTTGTCCGTCGTCCGCCTCGGTCATCGCCTCCGCGGGGGCCTCATAGATGAGCACCAGCACTTCCTCGATATGCATAAAATCGACAAACGGCTCCACCACGACATAATGCTTGTTTTCGTCCAGGTAGCGCGTGCTTTCGCGCACGGTGCCAATCCGGATGCCTTTGGGGAAGGGCTGGCCCACGCCGCTGGTCACGACGGTATCGCCGGGGCGCGGAACGACGTTGGCGGGCAGATAGTACATGCGGCAGGTCGGTTCCTCCTCCAGGCCCAGCGTACCCTTGATGGTGCCCTGATCGCGCGAGCTCTGGATAATCGCGCCGATGCTGGCGCGGCTGTCGACAATGGACATGACCTGCGCGGAGGTTTCAAAGACCTCGCTGATATAGCCGATAAGGCCGTCCCCGTTGACGACGGCCATGTACTCCTTGATGCCCTGCTGCGCGCCCTTGTCAATGGTGAACTGCTGGAACCAGTTGCCGGTCTCCTTGTCCGTCACGCTGGCCTTGATGGGGTTCATCTCCATGGCGACGTATTCGTCATAGACGCCCAGCATCTTTTCCAGGCGCTCGTTTTCCGCCTCCAGCTCCTCGGCCAGCAGCGATTTATACATCAGCTCCTCGTTCTGCGCGCGAAGCTGATTGTATTCGATTTCAATCGTCTGGCTCAGTTTCCAGCTTTCCAGATACCCGGAAATGCCGTTTTTGACCCAGGAGACGGCGCTCTGCATCGGCTTGAGCACCGCCGCGACCACGTTGGAAGGGAGTTTGACAAGGCTCTGCGGAATGAGCGTCTGGTCGGGCGCGAAACTGTCCACCAGCATCAGCGCCACCGAACCCGTCAGCACCAGCATCACCAGCACCAGCGCCATGATGCGCGGCCATTTGCGCTTCCTTTTGCGCATCCGTTACCTCCGTATTGATGGTGTTCCCTCACTCGGTGAGCGGATGGTTTTTGCCAATACGCCCGAGCAGCTCCAGGTTGCTCGCCAGATATCCCGCGCCCAGCACGGTGCAGTCCAGCGGATTGCGCGCCACCTGCACGGGAATGCCCGTTTCGGCGGCAATGAACTGGTCCAGGCCGGGCAGCTGCGCGCTGCCTCCCGTCAGATGGATGCCCGTGCGCATCACGTCCGCGCCCAGCTCCGGCGGCGTGCGCTCCAGCACCCAGATAATGGCCGAGAGAATCTCGCGCAGAGGTTCCTGCAGGGCTTCATAAATCTGGTCGCTGTCCAGCTCCGTCACCTGGGGCAGGCCCGTGACCAGGTCCCGGCCGCGCATCATCGCGCGCTGCGGTTCCATCAGCGCCATGGCGCGGCCCAGGTCAATCTTGATATCCTCCGCCGTTCGGTCGCCGATGAGCAGGTTCTTCTCCCGCTTGACGAACGCGCTGATGGCGTCGTCCATGGCGTTGCCCGCCAGGCGCAGCGACTTGCTCACCACCAGGCTGCCCATCGAGCAGACGCCCACCTCCGTGGTGCCCCCGCCGATGTCCACAATCATGCTGCCCATCGGTTCGTATACCGGCAGGCCGCACCCCAGCGCCGCCGCGATGGGGCTGTCCACCACATGGGCCAGCCGCCCGCCCGCGCGGGTTACGGCCTCCTCCACGGCCCGCCGTTCCATCGCGGTAATCTCCGAAGGAACGGTCAGCACCATCCTGGGCCGGCCGATAAAGTTGACCCCGATGGCGCGGCGGATAAAATAGCGCAGCATGACCTCGGTCATTTCAAAATCCGCGATAACGCCCTGGCGCACCGGGTGCACCGTCACATAGCCCACCGGCATCCGGCCCAGCATCAGCCGCGCGTCCTCGCCGACCGCCACAACCTCGCGGCTTGCGTCTCCCTTGACGACCACCAGGCTTGGCTCGCGCAGCACCACGCCGCGCCCGGCTACATAGAATAAAACGTTGTTCGTCCCCAAATCAATGCCGATTTCCGGCGAAAAAAAGCCCATCCCGCCGCTCCTTCCACGCCCTGCAACGGGCCTTTATCCCAGCATCTCCCGCGTCAGCGCCAACGGCAGCCCCATCACGTTGTGGGGGCATCCCTCGATGCGGTCGATAAACACGCCGGCCCGGCCCTGTATGCCGTAAGCGCCCGCCTTGTCCATCGGCTCGCCCGTGGCGACATACGCCTCGATATCCGCCTGCGACAGCGAAACAAAATGCACGCGCGTGACCTCCACGCGGACGTCCGTCTGCCCGTCCCGCACGACGCACACGCCGGTATAGACCTCATGCCAGTTCCCGGAAAGCCGTTTCAGCATGTCGCGCGCCTCCGCTTCGCTGCGCGGCTTGCCCAGAATACCGCCGCAAAAGACCACCGTGTCCGCGGCCAGCACCGTCTCGCCGGGATGGCGGGCGGCTACGGCCTCCGCCTTGCGCCGCGAGACGGCCAGCACCGTCTCCCTCGGCCCGCCTTCCGCAGTCTCGTCCACATTCGCCGCTTCCACCGCAAAGGACACGCCCATTCGCTCCAGCAGCTCGCGCCGTCTGGGCGAGCCGGAGGCAAGCCATATCTTCTTCCGTTCCATTTGCCGTCCTCCCGCGCATAGTCGTACAGGATATTATATCACAGCGGGCACGCTTTTGCACTACCCAAATGCGCGCTTGACAGGACCGCCCGCAGGTCCTATCATCAAGAAAACAATCCTTTGCCGGGAGGGTCGCTATGGGCCGCATGGAAGAGCTCGTCCGAAAACTCAACGAGACCTCTTACGCGTATTATGTGCTGGATAACCCCATTGTGTCGGACAAGGAATGGGACGCGATGTACGACGAGCTGTGCCGGCTGGAAGCGTCGACGGGCGTCCGCCTGCCCGACAGCCCCACGCGCCGCGTCGGCGGCGAGCCGCTTTCCGCCTTTGCGCCGTGGCGGCACGAGGTGCGGCTGTGGAGCATGGACAAGGCCCAAAGCCCGCAGGCGCTTTCCGACTGGGAAGCGCGGGCGCAGAAGCTGCGCCAGGCCGCGGTGGACGCCGGCGCGGCGCTGCCTCCGCTTTCGTATGTGGTGGAATACAAGCTGGACGGGCTGACGCTGAGCCTGACCTACGAGGGCGGGACGCTCACGCAGGCCGCCACGCGCGGCAACGGCGAGGTGGGCGAGGTCATTCTCGAGCAGGTCAGAACCATTCGCTCGGTGCCGCTGTCCATTCCTTTCCGGGGGAAGCTCATCGTGCAGGGTGAAGGCATCATGCGCCTGTCCGCGCTGGCGGCTTACAACCGCACCGCGCAGGAGCCCCTCAAAAACGCCCGCAACGCCGCCGCCGGCGCGCTGCGCAACCTGGACCCCCGGGAAACCGCGCGCCGGAGGCTGGACGCCTTTTTTTACAACGTCAGCCTTCTGGAGGGCGCGGAGCTTTCCGACCATCTGCAAATGCTGGACTTCCTGCGCGCCCAGGGCTTTCCCGTCATTCCCCTTGCGCGCGCCGCCGCCTCTATCCAGGAAGCGCTCTCCGTCGTGGAAGACATCGGCCGGGAGCGGGAGCGGCTGGATTTTCTCATCGACGGCGCGGTCATCAAGGTGCGGGATTTCGCCACGCGGGAAGCGCTCGGATACACCGACAAGTTCCCCCGCTGGGCCGTGGCGTACAAGTTTGAAGCGGAGGAGACCACCACGCGCCTGGAGGCCGTGACGTGGGAATTGGGGCGCACCGGCAAGCTCACGCCGCTGGCGCATGTGGAGCCGGTGGAGCTGGCCGGGGTCACGGTGCGGCGCGCGACGCTGAACAACTGGGGCGACGTGCAGAAAAAGCGCGTGCGCATCGGCTGCCGGGTGTGGATTCGGCGCTCCAACGACGTCATCCCCGAAATTCTGGGCCGCGTGGACGCGCAGGAGCCGGACGAGCAGGACATCCCGCTGCCCACGGCTTGTCCCGCGTGCGGCGCGCCGCTGGAGATGCGGGGCGCGCACCTGTTCTGCACGGGGCGCGACTGCAAGCCGCGCCAGGTGGCGGCCATCGCCCATTTTGCCTCGCGCGACGCCATGGACATTGAAACCTTCAGCGAAAAAACCGCGGCGCTCCTGTACGACCATCTGGGCGTGCGCGACCCGGCAGATTTGTTCACGCTGAACAAGGACAGGCTTGTCGGGCTTCCGGGCATGGGCGAGAAGAAGGCGCAGAACCTGCTGGACGCGCTGGACAAGGCCAGGCACAGGCCGCTGGATGCGTTCCTGTTCGCGCTGGGCATCCCGGGCGTGGGGCGCAAGACCGCGCGCGACCTGGCGCGCCGCTTCGGCTCGCTGGACGCGCTGCGGGCGGCGGACGAAGGGACGCTGACGGAGGTGCCGGACGTCGGCGGCGTCATCGCGCAGAATATCACGGAGTTTTTCCGGGACGAGCAGCAGCGGGGACAGGTGGACCGGCTGCTGGCGCTGGGCGTATCGCCCGCGCCGGCCGAAGCGGAAGCGGCCGGCGTCCTGTCGGGCAAGACCGTGGTAATCACCGGCACGCTTTCGGGCATGACACGCCAGCAGGCCGAGCAGGCCGTCGAGCGGGCGGGGGGCAAGGCGGCTTCCAGCGTATCCCGCAAGACGTCGCTGGTGGTGGCGGGCGAAAACGCCGGCAGCAAGCGGGCCAAGGCGGAAGCGCTGGGCGTTCCCGTGCTGGACGAGGCCGCGTTTCTGGCGCTGCTGGCCGGAGACGCGCCATGACGGACGCAGGCGCTTTCCGGCCCGCCTTTTCCGTCTCCGTGCGCGCGATGGTGGAATACGCGCTGCGAAGGGGCGATTTGACGCCGGGCATGCAGCTGTCCCGCGTGCGCGAAGGCAGCCTGGGCCACCGGGCACGCCAGGCGGCGCTGGGCGACGGCGCGCGCACCGAGGTCGGCGTGCGCGGCCGCGTGGAAGGCGCGCTGTGCTCCCTGGACGTATCCGGCCGCATCGACGCGCTGATGCGGCGGGACGGGCTGGCCGTGGTGGAAGAAATCAAGCTCGCGCCCGCGCAGGGCGCGCCGGACGCCGCCGTGCCCGAACACCGCGCGCAGGCGGTGTGCTACGCGCATCTGCTGGGCGAAGCGCGGGCCGTCGTGCGGGTGCTGTATGTGACGCGCGCGGGCGATGCGGTCGCCTGCTTCGAGGAGACGCTGGACGCGCCCGCGCTGGCGGACGAGTTTTCCGCCCTGGCGGCGCCGTACCTGGCGCGCCTGGAAGCGCGCCTGCGCTGGCGCGGCGTGCGCGACGCCTCGCTGCGGACGCTTGCCTTTCCCTTTCCCGCCTATCGCGAGGGCCAGCGCGCCCTGGCGGCGCAGGCCTACTGGGCCGTCCGGTCGCGCCGCCGCCTGTTTGCGCAGGCGCCTACCGGCACGGGCAAAACCGCCGCCGTCCTCTTTCCCGCGCTCAAGGCGCTGGGCGAAGGGCTGACGGAGCAGGTATTCTATCTGACCGCCCGCACCACCGCGCGCCAGAATGCCGGGGCCGCGTTTGCGCGCATGCGGGCGCAGGGCCTGCGCCTGCGCACGCTGACCCTGACGGCCAAAGAGAAAACCTGTCCCCTGGCAGCGCGGGACGGCGCGCCCTGGCGGTGCGCGGCCCCGGACTGCCCCCGGGCTCGCGGCTTTTTCGACCGGCTGGAGGCGGGCCTGGCCGCGATGCGCCGGCAGGACGACTGGTCGGAGGAGGCCGTGCGGGCCGCGGCGGACGAACACGCCCTGTGTCCGTTTGAGTTTTCGCTCGCGCTTTGCGAAGAGGCGGACGCCGTGGTGTGCGATTACAACTACGCCTTCGACCCGGGCGTGCGCCTCCAGCGGGTTTTCCTGGACGCGCCGCGCGTGACGCTGCTGGTGGACGAAGCGCACAATCTGCCCGACCGGGCGCGGGACATGCTCTCGGCCGCGCTGGACAGCGCCGCGCTGCGGGAGTCGCGCCGCCAGGCCGGGCGGGCGCTGGGGCGAACGTCCGCCGCGTACCGGGCGCTGACGGCGCTCATCCGGGAGGTGGAGTCCGCTCCGGAAGGGGTGCAGGAGGCGCCGTCCGCCGCGCTGGCCGCCGCGCTGGAGGGGTGCATGGACGCCTTTTCCGCGGCCGCGCACGCGCCTTTGCCCGTGCGCGAAACGGCGGCCGCGGTGTCGGTGCTCAGGCGCTGGGACGCGCGCTATCGAACGCTGTGCGCGAAAGAGGGCCGGACCGCGCGCCTGACGCTGTTTTGTCTGGACGCGGCGCCGCATCTGCGCGAGAGCACGCGCCGTCTTCGCGGCTGCGTGTTCTTTTCCGCCACGCTTGCGCCCCTTGCCGCCTGGCGCGACGCCCTGGGCGGAGAGGCGGAGGACGGCCTGCTCTCCCTGCCCTCTCCGTTCCCGGCGGAAAACCTGCGCGTGCTGCGCTACCGCGTCAGCACGCGCTACGCGGCCCGTGCCCGCACGGCGGGGGAGGTCGCGCGCGCCCTGCTCGCGCTGGTATCGGCAAGGCCGGGGAACTATCTGGCATGTTTCCCGTCCTACGCCTATCTGGAGGAGGTGCGCAGGAAGCTGGAGGCAGACGGCCCGGAGGTTGTGCTGCATGTGCAGCGCGCGCGCATGGACAATGCGGCCCGGGCAGAATATCTGGCGGCGTTTCGGCCGCGCGACAAAGGGGCCATGCTCGCGCTGGCGGTATTGGGCGGCGTGTTTGGCGAAGGCGTGGACCTGCCCGGCGAGCGCCTGTCGGGCGTGGCGGTGGTGGGCGTGGGGCTGCCGCAGGTATGCCCCGAGCGGGAACTGCTCCGCAGCTATTACCAGCAGGCGCTGGGCGACGGCTTCGGCCATGCGTATCGCTACCCGGGCATGAACAAGGTGCTGCAGGCCGTGGGCCGGCTCATTCGCACCGAAACCGACCGGGGGGTGGCGCTGCTGCTGGACGACCGTTTTTCGGGCGCGGACTATGCCGCGCTGATGCCGCCGTGGTGGGGCAACCCCGAAATCCTTTCCACGCCCGACGGGGTCTGCGAGCGCGCGAAAGCCTTCTGGCAGGCGGCCGGGCCCTGATATGCAGGCTTTCTAATCATTTTTTAATTGCAAAACGGCTTTTGCTGCGTATAATAGAAAACATGAGCATGCAAAAGCTATGGACAAAGAATTTTACCATTATCACGCTGGGCACGGTGGTCTCCATGCTCGGCAACGCCATCAGCGGCTTTGCCATCGGCCTGCTGGTGCTGGATTATACCGATTCCACATTCCTGTTCGCGCTGTTCATGGTGGTCTATAACCTGCCGAAAATCATCATGCCCATGCTGGCCGGCCCCTACCTGGACAATTTCTCCCGTGCCCGGGTCATCTATTCGCTGGACTTTTTGTCCTCCGCGCTGTACCTGGGCATCTATTTTCTGCTGCGCTTCGACCTGTTCAGCTACGGGCCGTTTCTGGCGCTGGCCTTTCTGATCGGGGCCATCGACGGCGTGTACCAGGTCGCCTACGACAGCCTGTACCCCACCCTCATCAGCCCCGGCAACCTGATGCGCGCGTACTCCATCTCCAGCATGATTGCCCCCGTTTCCATGGTGATGGTGCCGGTTGCGGCATATCTGTACGAGGTGATGGGGCGGCTGGATCCGCTGTTCCTGTTCAACGCCCTGTCGTTTCTGGTCGCCGCCTGCTTTGAAACGCAGATACGCGCGCCGGAGACGCAGACGCTTCACCATGACGCGCCCTTTACGCCGGCCAAGTTCCGGGAGGACTTCCGCGCGGGGCTGCGCTACCTGCGGGGAGAGCGCGGCCTGCAAATCATTACGGCCTATTTCTTCGTCTACATGTTCGCCTTCGGCGCGTCCGGCACCGTGGTGCTGCCCTATTTTAAGATGCATGAGGACCTGGGCATGCTCTGGTACTGCTTTGTGATGGGCGGCGGCGTGCTGGGGCGTCTGCTGGGCGGCGCGATACAGTATCGCTACCGGTTTCCCGCTTCCAGGAAGTTTGCCGTCGCCATTCTGATTGGCGCGGCGGGCGCGATCGTGGAAGGCGTCTTTCTGTATTTCCCGGTGGGCGTCATGATGCCCCTGTGCCTGGCCTCCGGCCTGAGCGCGGTGATATGCGCCAACCTTCGCGTATCCTCCACGCAGAGCTATGTGCCCGACGCCTACCGCGGCCGCTTCAACGGCGTATTCCAGATGATTTGCACGCTGGGCACCATTTCCGGACAGCTGCTTTCCGGGGCGGTCGCCGATACGGTGGGCGAGCGTCCGGTGCTGGCGGCGTTTATGCTGCTGAATCTGCTGGCGGTGCTGGGCATTCTCTGGCCGGGCCGCCGCGCCGTGCGCCCGATATATAACCGCGACGCCTGATTATCGAATGCGCACGCCGTATATCTTGCAGCCCCGCGTGCCCACGACCAGCATATCCCCAAAGACGGCCGGGGACCCTTCGATGTTGCCGTAGAGCTCCACGCGGCTGCGTTCCTCGCCGGTGCGCGCGTCCAGCAGGCGGAGATTTCCGCCGGAATCCCCCAGCAGGATGTTCGCCTCGCCTTCGGCCCCGTATACCGCCACCGGCGAAGACCATCCGTAGCGCGGCAGTTTCAGCCGCCATGCCACCTCGCCCGTATCCTTGTCCAGCGCGACGAGCGCGCCGCCCCCCTCGTAGGTCTTGGCGATATGGAAATACACCAGATTGTCCACCGGTCCGTCGCCGACCAGGGGGGAGCCCAGCACGCCGCCGTTCACGTCCGCATCGTAGGTGCAGACCTCGCTGTATTCCCAGACCAGCTCGCCCGTCAGCGCGTCAAAGCAGCGCAGGTACGCGCTGCCGCCCTGGCCCTGCTTGTCCACCTCGCAGCCGGTGAACACCAGCACCGAGCCGTCCGGCCGCTCGTCCAGCGCGCAGGAGGCGTCGCTGTCGTCCGTGACGTCCGCGGCCCAGACGGGCGTCAGGGTATTCAAATCCACGCATTGCAGCAGCGCGCCGTTGTCGGTAAAGTAGCCGTAATGATCCCACACCGCCAGGCTGTTTTCAATGCCCAGCCCCCGGTTGTTGCGGTACCGGTAGGCGCTCTGGACCGGAGCTATGGACAGCGCGCCGGACGCGGCGTCGTATTGGGTGTTGAGCCGGACCGTATAGAGCAGGCCGTTCTCGCCCGGCGCCAGCAGGGTATCGCTGTGCGCGTCCACCAGCGCCACGGAATCGAAGGCGCCATGGTTGCGATAGGCGTCGTCGTCGCGGCCGTTGAGGAAGTAGAGTTCCTCGCCGGTCACCAGGCTGAACACATGCAGCCCGATTTTCCCGGATTTTCCCTCCGCGGTGGAAATGCCCTGGCCGCTGTACAGGAGCGGGACGCCCCGCGGGTCGACGCTGACGCTGCCCTTGAGCGGGAAGCCCACGTCGAT
>NHCFR05603__coassemble_872_pt1 | contig 16564 bp, 13 predicted proteins | sample NHCFR05603__metabat2_high_PE_044 | metagenome-assembled genome bin NHCFR05603
CGGCCTTTTTCGACAAGCAGGAGCGGCTGCAAGCCGCTTCCGCTATCATGTTCCGGCCGTGCGCTTCGCGCACAGGAACATGATGTTCCCTTCGCTGCAAGGCTGAGAAACAGCCTTGCAGCGAAATTATGACAGTTCAAACACGCCCGTATACAGCTGATAATAGCGGCCCTTCTGCGCGACCAGGTCGTCGTGCGTGCCGCGCTCGATGATGCGCCCGTTTTCCAGCACCATGATGGCCTGCGAGTTGCGCACGGTGGAGAGGCGGTGCGCAATGACGAACACCGTGCGGCCCTTCATCAGGGAATCCATGCCGCGCTCGATGAGCACCTCAGTGCGGGTGTCGATGGAGCTGGTCGCCTCGTCGAGAATCAGCACCGGCGGGTCGGCCACGGCGGCGCGCGCAATGGCGAGCAGCTGGCGCTGGCCCTGGGAAAGGTTGGCGCCGTCCGCGGTCAGCACCGTGTCGTAGCCCTGCGGCAGATGCTCGATGAAGAAGTGCGCGTTGGCCAGCTTGGCGGCCTGCTCGACTTCCTCGTCGGTCGCATCCAGCCGGCCATAGCGAATGTTGTCGCGAACCGTCCCGGTGAACAGGTGCGTATCCTGCAGCACCATGGCCAGCGACCGGCGCAGGTCGGGCTTTTTGATTTTTTCGATGTTGATGCCGTCATAGCGGATTTTGCCGCCCTGCAAATCATAAAAGCGGTTAATCAAGTTGGTGATGGTCGTCTTGCCCGCGCCGGTCGAGCCGACGAACGCGATTTTCTGTCCGGGCTTCGCATACAGCGATATGTTGTGCAGGACCGTCTTGTCCGGCACATAGCCAAACGTCACGTCCTCAAAGACCACGTCGCCTTTCAGCTCCGTATACGTCACGGTGCCTTCCGCGCGGTGCGGATGCTTCCAGGCCCACAGGCCCGTGCGCCGCTCGCTTTCCCGCAGGCTGCCGTCCGGCAGGCGCTCGGCGTTGACCAGCTCCACATAGCCTTCGTCGGTCTCCACGGGCTCGTCAATCATCTCAAAGATGCGCTCCGCGCCCGCCAGGGCCATGAGGATGGCGTTGAACTGCTGGGACATCTGGGTAATGGGGTTGAAGAAGGAGCGCGTGTACTGAAGGAACGCCGTGATGGAGCCGATGTCCAGCCAGCCGGCGATAATCAGCCCCGCGCCGGCCGCGGCCGTGACGGCGTAGTGCACATGGGACATGTTGCCCATGATGGGCATGAGGATGCTGGCGAAGGTATGCGCGTTGGTGGCCGCCTGGCAGAGATCCTCGTTGAGGCGGTCAAAGTCCGCCTTGGCCTCTTCCTCGTGGTTGAAGACCTTGACCACCTTTTGCCCCTCAATCATTTCCTCGATGTATCCGTTCAGCGCGCCGAGGGATTTCTGCTGCCGGAGGAAAAAGCGCGAGCTGCGGCCGCCGATTTTGCGAATAAGGAAGAGAATCAGCGCGAGCGACGCGAACACCAGCAGCATCAGCGGCGGCGAAAGTACCAGCATCATGATGAACGTGCCGCTGACGGTAATGATGGCCGAGAGCATCTGCGGCATGCTCTGGGTCAGCATTTCGCGCAGGGTATCGGTGTCGTTGGTGTAGCGGCTCATCAGCTCGCCGTGCGTGTGGGTGTCGAAATAGCGGATGGGCAAATCTTCCATGTGCTCGAACAAATCCTTGCGGATGCGGTTGAGCGTGCCGGTGGAAATCTGCACCATCAGGCGGCTGTACATGTAAGTGCCCAGCCCGCCCACGGCGTAAATGCCCAGGAGGGCCAGCAGAATGGCGGCAAAGCCGGTCAGGTCCACGTCCCCGCTGCCGATGAAGGGCACGATGTACTGGTTGAGAATGGGCTTGAGCATATAGGTCCCTGCGACATTGGCGGCGGCGCTGACGACAATGCCCACCACGACCAGCGCCAGCAGGCGCTTGTACGGCAGCAGATAGGACAGCACCCTGCGCAGGGTCGCCTTGGTATTCTTGGGCTTTCCCACGGCCATACGTCCACGCGGCGGCATCAGGCGGCACTTCCTTTCTGCTGGGAGGTATAGACCTCCCTGTAGATTTCGCTTCGGCGCATGAGCTCCTCATGCGTGCCGATGTCTGCGATGCGCCCGTCGTTGAGAATCATAATCCGGTCCGCGTCCATGACGGAGGCGACGCGCTGGGCGATGATAATCGTGGTCGTCCCGGCCAGCTCCTCGCGGAACGCCTGCCGGATGCGGGCGTCGGTTGCAGTATCCACGGCGGAGGTGCTGTCGTCCAGGATGACGATTTTCGGCTTTTTCAGCAGCGCGCGGGCAATGCACAGGCGCTGCTTCTGCCCGCCGGATACGTTGACGCCGCCCTGGCCGAGGTCGGTATCGTACCCGTCGGGGAACGACATGATGAAATCGTGCGCCTGCGCCGCGCGGCACGCCGCCTCGATTTCCTCCTGCGTGGCGTCCTTGTTGCCCCAGCGCAGGTTATCGCGGATGCTGCCGGAGAACAGGACGTTCTTTTGCAGCACCATGGCCACCGCGTCGCGCAGCGCGGTCACGTCGTATTCGCGCACGTCATGGCCGCCCACCCGCACGCAGCCTTTGGACACGTCATACAGGCGCGGAATGAGCTGAACCAGCGTGGATTTCGCCGAGCCCGTGCCGCCCAGGATGCCGATGGTTTCGCCCGAACGGATGGAAACGTTGATATCGCTGAGCACATAGTTTTCCGATTCTTTGGCGTAGCTGAAGCACACATGGTCAAATTCCACGGACCCTTCTTCCACCCGCATGCGCGGATGTTCGCCATTCTGGATGTCGGGCGTCTCCTCGAGCACCTCGACGATGCGCTCCACCGACGCGCGGGACAGGACGAGGTTGAGGAAAATCATCGCCAGCATCATCATGGACATCATAATCTGCGTGACGTAGCTGATAAAGCTGATCAGCTCGCCCGTGAGCATGCTGCCGGCGATGATTTCCCTGCCGCCAAACCACAGCACCGCCACAATGCAGCCGTACACCAGCAGCTGCATCAGCGGCATGCCGATAACGACGAGCTTCTCGGCTTTGATTTGCGCGGCGCGCACGTCGTCGGCGGTAATCCCGAACTTGTCCTTCTCGTGCTTTTCGCGCACGAACGCCTTGACCACGCGGATGGCAATCAGGTTCTCCTGCACAGAGGCGTTCATCGCATCGTACTTTTTCAGCATCGCCTCAAAGCGCGGATGGGCGCGGCTCATGATGAAATACATGCCGATGCCCAGCAGCGGCAGCGCTACGGTAAAAATCAGCGCCAGGTCCGCGTTGATGCTGATGGCAAAGCACGCGGCCAGAATCAGCATCATCGGCGAGCGCACGGCCATGCGCATGAGCATCATCAGCGCGTTTTGCGTGTTGTTCACGTCCGTGGTCAGGCGCGTAATCAGCGACGCCGTGCTGAAGCGGTCGATATTATAAAAGGAGTATTCCTGTATCTTGTGGTACATTCCGGCGCGCAGGTTCTTGGCAAATCCCGCTCCCCCGACCGCCGCGTATCGCGCCGCGCCCGCGCCGAACCCCAGCGAGCACACCGCCATCAGCGCCATCAGCCCTCCGATTTTCAGCACATAGCCCAAATCGCCGTTGGCAATGCCGACATCCACGATGCGCGACATCATCAGCGGAATGAGCGTCTCCATGAGCACCTCGCCCACCATGAGCAGCGGGCAGAGGAAAAGGTATTTCCTGTACTTCCCCACGAAAGGCCAAAGCTTTTTAATCATCCGCATCCTCCTCGGTCCGAAGCTCCTGTTCCAGCTCCGCCTGCAGTTCATTTTCCAGCACATAGGTGTTAAACGGCGTCAAATCCCTGAATTCCTCCCCGGCCAGGTTGTCAAAGAGTCTCTCCAGCATCTCGCTGAGTTCCTCCAGTTCCCGTTCGGAAAAGCCCCGGAACATCTGCCTGTCCATCTGCTCGAAGACGTGGTTGCACCGCTCGATAAGCGTGCGGCCCTGCGGCGTGATGTACACGCGGTTGCGCCGCAGATCGCTCTCGTCCACGTCCCGGCGCACCAGGCCTTCCTTCTCCATCCGCCGGACCGATACGGCCACCGACGCCGGCGAGATATGCAGCTGGTCCGCCACTTCCTTCTGCGTGCTCCCTTCCTTGCGGCGCAGAAACTCCAGCAGGGGCATTCTCCCCCGCCTCAGCCCTTCCCTGTCCATCACCCGGTCGCCCAGAATGCGGCGCAGCAGGTCCAGCCGCCGCACACGCCATACCAGCTCCCGGTAACATACCGGCACGCCGACTTCCTCCTTTAAAAAAATAAATAGTCGTTTAATCATTAAACGGTTTACATTTTAGCGCCCAACGCCTGTTCTGTCAACCCCTTTCCCGGCGGCAGGGGCGCCCGCGCATTGGCGATTGAAAAAAAGGCGCAGATGGGCTATACTAGCACAAAGGAAACCGGCAAACGGAAACAGAGGAAGGGAAACGCAGGCGCATGCGCGAGAGAATCGGGCTGCTGGGCGGCAGCTTCAACCCCATTCATCTGGGCCACCTGGCCATGGCGCGGGCGGCCCGCGAGGCGCTGGGGCTGGACAGGGTCTTGCTGATGCCGGACGGCTCGCCGCCGCACAAATCCCGGGGGCTGGCAGACCGCCACGACCGCTTGGCAATGGTGAGGCTGGCGGCGCAGGACGAGTTTGAGGTCTCCGATATGGAGACGGAGCGGCCCGGGAAGACGTACACGGTGGACACGCTGGAAGCGCTGCGGGCGCAATGGCCCGAGGCGGAACTGTGGATGATCATCGGCGGCGACACGCTGGGCGAAATCGGCGGCTGGAAGCGCGCGGAGCGCATGTTCTCGCTGTGCCGCTTCGCCGCGTTCCGGCGCGAAGGCCTTCCCTTCCCCCAGCCGCCGGAGGGGGCAGAGGTGACGCCGCTTTCCGCCGCGATACCGCCCATTTCCGCCACGGCCATCCGCGCGCGGATACACAAAGGACTGGGGCTGGAGGGCTGGACGCCGTCCGCGGTGGAGGACTATATCGGCGCGCGCCGTCTCTACGACCCGCCGGAGCAGCTGTCCGGCAAGGCGATGCGCAAACGCCTGGCCGCGACGCTGCCGAAAAAGCGGATGGTGCACGTAGAGGGCGTCGAAGCGGTCATTCGCGCGCTGGCCAGGCGCTGGGGCGCGGACGAAAAAAAGGCCGCGCTGGCGGCGCTGCTGCACGACTGCGCCAAGGGCATGGATTTGCCGGCGATGCTGGCCTGGGCGGACCGTTGGGAGGTCCCGCTCGATTCGCTCCGCCGCACTTCCACCGCCCTGCTGCATGCGCCGGTCGGTGCGGCGATGGCCCGCGCGGAATACGGCGTGACCGACCCGGACGTGCTGCACGCCATACGCTACCACAACACCGGCTGCGTGCCGATGCGCCTGCTGGACAAGCTTTTATACCTGGCGGACATGACCGAGCCGTCCCGTCGGAGCCTGCCCTGGCTGGAAGCGCTGCGGGCGCAGATGCTGGAGGATTTGGACGGAGCGCTGGTGCAGGCCATGCGCCATAAGCTGGACTATATTCTCGCGCGCGGGGGCGATGTCCATCCGGATACGTCTTCGGCGCTGGAAGCCATGGAGAACCGACAGACATGTCAAACAAGGGAGGAAAACGGATGACGATGAAACCCAGGGAGCTGGCGCTGCGCGCGGCGGAGCTGATGCGCGACAAGCGCGCCGAGGAGCTGTTGGTGCTGGAGATCACCCATCTGACGGTCATCGCCGATTATATGGTCATCGCCAACGGCCGGTCCATGGTGCAGGTCAAAGCGCTGGCGGACGAGGTGGAAGAAAAGCTTGCCGAGGAAGGCGTCGCGCCCCTGCGGCGCGAAGGCTATGCCGAAGGCCGGTGGATCGTGCTGGATTTCGGCACGGTGCTGGTGCACATCTTCCATGAACAGGAGCGCGAGTATTATCATCTGGAGCGCCTGTGGATGGACGGGTCCAACAGCATTCCTCTGCCGGAGGAAGGCTGAGCGCCCGCCGTCCTGCGCGGCGGCGGGCGGAGACCATCCTCCGCCCCGGGTCCGCCGCGCCTCCGTCCGGCGGTCCTGCAGGCGTCCGGCCGCTCCGCGCGCCTGCATATCAGAGCGCGTCCAGCGCGTGGAGCTGCGAGAGGCCCGCGTTGCCGCCGGAGACGACGAAGCACACCTTCTCCTCAGACCGTACCGGCAGCACGCCCTGCAGCGCCGCGCCCATCCCGATGCACGCGGAGGGCTCGCCCAGCAGCTTGCCTTCGGTCAGCAGCAGCTTCATCCCCCGCAGGAGGAACGCGTCCTCCACCGGCACGACGCCCGCGGCGTTCTGCTGCACATAGGAAAAACACAGGCCGCCCGGCGACTGCGCCAGCAGCGCGTCGGCGATGCTGGTATCCTGCGGCACCTGCACCGGCGCGCCCGCCTCCAGGCTCCTGCCATAGCGCGGCATCGCGGCGGGTTCCGCGCCGTAGACCCGCGTGCGGGGAGAGAGCGCGCGAACGGCCGTCGCCACGCCGCCCAGAAGGCCGCCGCCGCTGGTCGGCGTCACAATCACGTCCATGTCCGGACACGCTTCCATGATTTCCAGCCCGACGGTTCCCTGTCCCGCCATGACCGTTTCGTCATTGAACGGCGGCACCATGGTGGCGCCGCGCGACGCGCACAGCTCCTCCGCCAGGCGGAACCGCTCCGACGTCTCGCACAGGATGACCTCCGCGCCCAGCGCGCGGATGGCCTGAATTTTTATCTCGGGCGCCTGCCGCGGCATGACGACCGTCGCTTTTGCGCCCAGCAGGCGGGCCGCATAGGAAATCGCCCGCCCGTGGTTGCCGGACGACGCCGCGACAATGCCGCGCGCGCGTTCCTCGGGCGTCAGCGTCAGCGCGCGGTTCATCGCGCCGCGCAGCTTGAACGAACCGGTGCGCTGCATGCATTCCGCCTTCACATACACCTGACAGCCCAGCGCGGCGTCGAGGCATTCCATGCGCAGCAGCGGCGTTTTGAGCGCATAGGGCGCGATGCGCGCCTGCGCCTGGCGAATGGCGTCCATGGTCAAGGGCATACGATACATCTCCTCCTTTGTTGTCTGCCGTCCCTGCGCGCAGAGCATGCCGCCTCAGAAGCCGCTCCGCCGTCCTTTCGTCCAGGCGCCGCGCGCCGGACGGCCTTCTTTTATTATTCCGTATGAAACCTGCGCTTCAATTCCCGCAGGAAGTCCCGGCGCAGCGCGGCCGCGCACGTCGCCAGCGCCGCCGCGCCGGCAAGTCCCATGGCCGGCAGCGCCCAGCCGCCGCTTTCGCGCCACATCGGAAACCCTGCCAGCGAGCCGGCCATGCACACAAACATCAGCAGCAGCAACGACCCCATGTTCTGCTTTTGCCGCTCCAGGTCCGTAAAGAACAGCACCAGGGAAACCCCCAGCGCGCCGGAGCAGACCAGGGGGATGACCTCCAGCGACCAGCCGGGCGCGAGCAGCGCGTCGATCAGGGCCAGAAGCACGCACGCGCACACGACCAGCTTGATGAACTGGCTGATGCGGTTGCACTCCACCATGGCCGGCGACAGCCCCAGCGTCCACGCCGTATACAGCCCCATCGCCGCCACGGCGCTCCACGCCGGGCCGCCCACGCAGAGGTTGACCACGCCGCAGGCGAGCGCGGCCGCCACGCACGCCCACGCGGCTATCAAACGCCAATGGCTGCCAAACACGCCGCGTCGCCGCGGGCGCGGATACGTAATGTCAATCTTCACAGCACTCGCTCCCTTCCACGCGCACCGCAATGCCGTCCGCGCACAAAAGCCGGTACAGCGCCTCCTCAAAGGATGGGTCTGCCGTCATTTTGGTGACGGAAAAGGTCGCCGTATTGCCGAAGGTAACCATGGCGCAGGCCGCGCGGTTGGTCGCAGCGCCGCCGAGGACGAAATCCATGTCCCGGATATGCGCGGCGTATCCCTCGGGCATGCGCACCACGCCGAGATTGGAAAAGGTATTGCTGAAGGCGCGGTCGCCCAGCAGGTCGTAGATGCGCCTTGCCACCGGCTGTTTTATCGCCAGCGGAACATAGCGCAGCCTGCGCACCAGGCGGTTGGCGGAGGTCAGCATTTCCTCCATGGCTTCCCGCGACGCCTTTTGCTCCAGCTGCCGCGCAATCTCTTCCACCACGGCCTCCACGCCCGCAGCCGCCTGCAGCGGAAGGCGAATCCCGCAGTACAGCGCAAAATTGCGCACGGTCCGCGAAGGATGGAACTTGCGCATGTCGACCGGTACCTGGATGGCGGCCTCCCCCTCCTGCTCGTCGGTGGCCGCCCGGCCCGCGACGAACATCAGCGCCAGCATATACGCGCCGACCGTCGCCCCGTATGTTCCGGCCACAGCCTTGAGCCGGGACGCGTCCATTTTGAAATGCAGGATGCGGCAGGGGCGCCGGCGCGCCAGCCGTCCGCTCATCTGCACCGCCGCCTTCTGCGCAAAGCCGGAGGCGCGGGCGCTGTGCGGAACGCGGGCGAACTCGTTGGCAAACTCCTCGGCGCAGGGCGTATCCTCGACGTTCCAGAGCGTCTCGTCCCGCCGCGCGCATACGCCTTCCAGGCGCAGGTATTCCGCGGTGAGCGCCTTCAAAAACGTCATGCCGCCCACGCCGTCCGTCAGCACATGAAAAAACTCCGCGCTGATTCGGTTTTTTTCATACAGCACGCGAAACGACTGCGAGCCGCTGCGCGAAACCTTCAGGGGCCTGCAGGGCATGTCGGTCTCCCGCTCTATGCGGAAGCGCCGTTTGGCGGAATCCAGGTAATGCCAGAAAAAGCCCTGCTTCAGCGTCGTGGCAAAGCTGGGGAAGCGCTTGATGGTAAACGTCAGCGCCATCTGCAGCAGCTCGGGCACAACGTCCCTGTCCAGGTACGCGCTCAGGCGAAAGACCGCCATGCGGTTTCGCTTCATGGAAATGGGGTATATTTTGGCCGCGTCGTCCAGGGGAAACCAGAGAACGGGCGGCCTGGCATAGAAGCCGCCGAGCCTCTCCGCGTCCAGCCGCGCGAGCGCCTCGTCCAGCGGAACACTCGTTTCGGCATAATGGCAAATCGCCCGCTTAAAATCCTCGCGCATGCCGCGCGCCTGGCGGCCCGGCAAACGGCAGTGAAGGTCCAGCGCCACAAAAAAATCCGCCAGACGCTGCCGCTCGTCCTCGGTCAGGCCCTGCCGGTAGATATCGAACGGTTGTTTCGTCTTTTCCTTCATGCCTCCATCCTTTCCGCTATACTTTACATCCTGCGCGCTTTTTTTGCAAGGGCCGCGCAGCGGCTTTCCGCCGGTTGCAGGCGGGCGTGGTTGGTAGTATACTAAAGGCGATCGACGGACGGGAAAAGCCCGCCGCGACGTTTCGGGGGTGTGGGTATCGACCTTTCCGCTTGCTTTCCCGTTTGGGAAGCGCTGACGCCGGAGGAGCGCGGGCGATTGACCCGCAGCGCCCTGCGCCGTCATGCGCCCGCAGGGACGCTGCTGCATGGCGGCGGCCGGGAATGCGTGGGCCTGCTGGCCGTCCAAAGCGGCCGATTGCGCGCCTATATCCTCTCCGGGGACGGGCGCGAAATCACGCTGTACCGGCTGTTGTCGCGCGATGTCTGCCTGTTTTCCGCTGCCTGCATGCTGCGCGGCGCACGGCTGGACATCCTGGTGGAGGCGGAAAAGGACGCCTGGCTGTGGGTGATTCCCGCGGCGGTATACGAGGACATGATGCGCGCCTCCGCCGCCCTGGCCAACTACACAAACGCGCTGATGGCCGACCGTTTTTCCGAGGTCACCTGGCTGCTGGGCCAGGTGCTCTGGAGCCGGCAGGACCGGCGGCTGGCCTCCTTTTTGCTGGAAGAGCGGACGCTGCAGGGCGAGGACGCGCTTGCGATAACCCACGAGCGCATCGCGGCCCACCTGGGCACGGCCCGCGAGGTTGTCACCCGGCTGCTGCGCTACTTCCGGTCCGAAGGCATGGTCCGCCTGACGCGCGGCACGGTGACGCTGACGGACGTCGGCCGCCTGCGCGCGCTGGCGGAGACGGCCGACGGGGACGGCAGAGGCGGCGCCGGAGAAACAAACAAAGGAGAACGATGAAAACCATGCCGAACTGGCAGCAGACCTTGACGGTAGAGATAAGCGATTGCGACGCGACGGGCCGGTGGAAGCCCTCGGCGATGCTGATACGCATGCAGGAAGCGGCGGAATGCCATGCCGCCGAGCTGGGGTTCCCCAGGCAGCGCCTGTTGGAGGCGGGGATGTGCTGGGTCATTTACCGCCAGCGGATGACCCTGCGCCGCGTTCCCGAATTTGGCGAGGCGCTTCGCCTTTGCACCTGGCCCGCGCCGGTTGAGGGCGTGTTGTTCCCCCGGCATTACCGGTTTGAGACGCCCGCGGGCGCGCCCCTGGCCGAGGCGACGTCCTCCTGGGTGCTCATCGATATCCATACGCGCCGCCCGCTGCGCCCCACCGCGCTGCCGGGCTCGATTCCGACGGACCCGGAGGCCGAACGGCCGCTGCCGGGCATGCTGCGCCTGCCCGCGGACGTGCAGGCGCTGGAGACGCGGCGCGTGCGCTGGAGCGAGCTGGACGTGAACGGGCACATGAACAACGCGCGCTATGCGGACTGGCTCTGCGACGCGCTGGATGCCCGGCGGCTGCGGACGCGCGGCCTGTCGGCCTGGCAGATTAACTATGTCTCCGAAGCGCTGCCGGATGAGGAAATCGCGCTGACGGCGGCCGATTTGGGCGACCGTTTCCTGCTGGGCGGCGCGCGCGCGCAGGACGGCCGGTCCGTCTTCCAGGCGGAAGCGGTTTTCGGGCCGGCCGGCTGAACCAAGCGGCTTCGCCCGCGCCCCGTCCGCGGGCGGGGCGGCCCGGCCTTTCCCGGATGAAACGCGAAAACCCGTACCCATGAGACGAGGTGCCTGTCGTGATGAAAGGAAAACTGCGCCTTCGCCGGCCTTCGCTGCGCCTCTATGACGCCACCGGCCTTTCTCTCCAGACGCAGCGGGGGCTGAATATGGCCATCCTGGCCGTTACGTTCAGCATGGTCATGACCACCATTACCACGGGCGCGGCGTGGACGGGGTTCCAGCGCATGCTGGGGGCCGACGCGCAGCTGCTGGGCGTCATCAGCGCCATTCCCGTGGCGGCGTCCACCCTGCAGATACTGGCCGCATATATGCTGGAGCGCTGGCGCGCCAGGCGCGCGCTGTTCCTGGGGTTCGGCATCGTCAGCCGGCTGCTGTGGGTGGTCATCGGCCTCATCCCCTATTTCACGCCCATGGCGCAGCCGCAGATGCGCCTGGTGTTGCTGATGGTGTTTCTGGCGCTTTCGGCGGGCAGCGGCGCGTTCATCAACGTGGCGTTCTATTCCCTCATCGGCGACCTGGTGCCGCTGCGGATTCGGGGCCGGTATTTTTCCTCGCGTCAGTCCGTTTCGCTGCTGTCCGGCATCCTGGCGGGGCTGCTGGTCAGCTGGCTGCTGGACGCGACGGAAGGGTTTACGGGATACACCATTGCGCTGGTCGTTGCGGGCGTCTTTGGCACGGCGGATATCTGCTGCTTCTTTTTTGTCGCATGGCCGCCGATGCAGCCGCAGGGGAACGCCCGTCCCGGCCTTGGGCGGATGCTGCGCACGGTGCTGCGCGACCGGGGATACATGCGCATTGTAGGCTACTTCACGCTGTGGTTTTTTGCGGTCAACCTGTGCGGGCCCTTCACCAACGTGTTCTTTCTGGAAGAAGTGCGGATGACCTACACGCAGATTACCCTGCTGAACCAAATTGTGCCGAACATGGCCACCGTGCTGGTCATCGGCTGGTGGGGCCGGCAGATGGACCGCTACGGAAACCAGCCCATTGTGCAGACCGCGGGGCTGTACTGCATGCTGCTGCCGCTCTCCTATCTGCTCATCGGGCCCCATTCGTTCTGGATTCTTCCCTTTGCCAACGTGCTCTCGGGCATCTGCTGGCCCGCCAGCGACCTGGGACAGCAGAACATGTACCTGGCCAAGGCGCCGGCGCAGAACCGGTCGATGTATGTGGCCGTGTTTTTCGCCAGCACCCAGCTGCTGGGGACGGCGCTTTCCAACTATGTGGGCGGCTATCTGCTGGACGGACCGCTGGCCACGCTGGCCGCCTCCGGCTTTGCGGGGGTTTCACGCTACGACTACATCTTCCTGCTCTCCTCGCTGCTGCGCATTATGTGCGTCGTTGCGCTTTTGCCCCGTCTCCGGCAGGAAGAAGACACCCCCGCGCCGAAAATGTGCCGGGAGATTGTCGGCGAATTTCATATGCGGGCGCTCGCGCTGTGGCGTGAACTGCGCGCCACGCGCCTGCGCAGAAAGTATTACAGAAGGTATCGGAAAAAGGAGGAAGACACGTAATGGCAAACGAGCAAATCCGGCCGCGCGACGCCGTCGAAAGCCGGTACAAATGGCATCTGGAGGACATCTATCCGGATTTCGCCGCCTGGGAAGCGGATTTTGAACGGGCAAAAACGGCCGTGGCGGACATGAAGGCCGCGCAGTCGGCCCTGAAGCCCGGGCGCGACGAAATTCTGGCCGTGCTGGAGCGTTCCATGGCGCTGACGCGGCTTGTGGAGCGCCTGTATGCCTTCGCGCGCATGCGCCGCGACGAGGACAGCCGCATCCCGCAAAGCCAGGCCGCCGCGGATCGCGCTGAGACCCTGGCCGTACAGGCCAGCGAGGCGACCGCTTTCCTGCGCCCCGCCCTGCTGGCCATGCCGGAGTCGCTCCTGAAGGACTGCATGCAGGACGCGGCCTTTGATGAGTACACGCGCCTGTTGGCGTCCGTGCTCCGCCATCGCCCGCATACGCTGCCCGCGGAACAGGAGACGCTGCTGGCCGGCGCGGGCGAGCTGGCCAACGCCCCATCCACGATTTATACGCTCTTTACCGAGGCGGACCTGACGTTCCCGGACATCACCGGCGAGGACGGCAAGCCCTGCACGGTCAGCGACGCGCGGCTGCTGACGCTGCTGGGCAGCCGGGACGGCCGCGTGCGGAAAGAGGCGTACGAATCGGTCATGAACACCTACGGGCGCTACGGCAATACCTTTGCGTCCATCTATGGCGCCAGCGTCAAGGCGGACGTGTTCTTCGCCCGCACGCACAGGTTTTCCTCGGCCATAGAAGCCTCGCTGTTTGACAGCGAAATTCCGGTCCAGGTGTACGACGCGCTGCAAACCGCCATCGACGAGCGGCTGCCCGCGCTCAACCGCTATCTGGCCCTGCGCAAGCGCGCGCTGGGGCTGGAGGCGCTGCACATGTGGGATTTGTATGTGGACACGGTCGCGGATTACGAAATGAAGCTGACGTACGACGAGGCGTTTGATCTGGTGCTGCGCGCGCTCGCGCCGCTGGGCCGGGACTATGTGGACGTGCTGGCGCGCGCGCGGGACGCGGGCTGGGTGGACGTCATGGAGAACGCGGGCAAGCACCATGGCGCGTATTCCTGGGGCGTCTACGGCGTGCATCCCTATGTGATGATGAACTTTGAGGGCACGTTTGACAGCGCCTCCACGCTGGCGCATGAGCTAGGCCATGCCATGCACAGCTATTTTTCCAACCAGGCGCAGCCCTTTGCCAAGGCCGATTACACGCTCTTTGCCGCGGAGGTCGCCTCCACCGTCAACGAAGTGCTGCTCAACGCCTATCTCCTGGAAAAAGAGTCCGACCCTGCGGCCCGCCAGTTCCTGCTGGGTACGCTGCTGGAGCATTTCCGCACCACCGTGTTCCGCCAGACCCTGTTCGCCACCTTCGAGCGCGAGACGCACGCGCGCCAGGAAAAGGGCGAGGCGCTCACGCGCGACACGCTGTGCGCGCTGTACCACGAGATAAACCGCCGCTTCTACGGCGCAAGCTGCGTGGTGGACGACGCCGTGCAGTATGAATGGATGCGCATCCCGCATTTCTATCGCGCCTTCTATGTCTACCAGTACGCCACCGGGTTCTCCGCCGCCGTTTGCATCGCGCGGCGCATCCTGCGCGAGGGCGAAGCCGCGGTGGAAGGCTATCGCAAATTTCTGGCCGCGGGCGGCTCCCTCCCGCCGCTGGACGCCCTGCGCCTTGCCGGCGTGGACATGGCCACGCCGCAGCCGGTACGCGAGGCGATGGACTGGTTCGAAGAAATCCTGGGCGAGATGGAAACCCTCTGCCAATGACGAAACCCTGCGGCGCGCCCCGGCGGGCGCGCCGCCTCTGATATGCGGCGATGATGAAAAAAACGGTGGGCGTGCTGGCCCATGTGGACGCGGGGAAAACCACGTTTTCGGAGCGCCTGCTCTTTGAGGCGCACGCGCTGCGCCGGCCCGGGCGCGTGGATAACGGCAGCGCCTTTCTGGACGCGCACCCGCAGGAAAAGCGGCGCGGGATTACCATCTTTGCCGACCAGGCGCTCTTTTCCTACGGCGAAGACCAATACTGCCTGGTCGATACGCCGGGCCATACGGACTTTGCGGCGGAGATGGAGCGCTCGCTGTGCGCGCTGGACTATGCCGTGGTGCTCATAGACGCCTCCGACGGCGTGCGCGGCCATACGGAAACGGTATGGAAGCTCCTGGAGGCCTGGAACATCCCGACCCTGCTTTTCATCAACAAATTGGACCGGGAGGGCACGGACTTCGCGCAGACCCTCCGTCAGCTTCGCCGCAGGCTGTCCCCGGACATTGCGGACGCGCGGGGCTATGCGGGCGGCGTGCCCGTGCCCGCCCCGCTGGCCGAAGCCGGCGCGGAGCGGGACGAAACGTTGCTGGATTTGTACCTTGCCGGCGATCTGTGCGCGCCTTCCTGGCAGGCGCGTTTGCGCGCGCTGGTGCGCCGCCGCGCGCTGTTTCCCGCCTTTGGCGGCGCGGCATTGACCGGCGCGGGCGTGGCCGAATGCCTGGCGGGGCTGCACGCCCTGAGCGAGACGGACTGGAGCGGCCGGGTGCAGGCCCCTTTTCGGGCGGTCGTCACCCGCGTGCGGCGCGACGAGCAGGGCAGCCGGCTGACCTATTTGAAGCTTACGCAGGGCTGTCTGCGGCCGCGCGATGCCATCGGGGAGGAAAAGGTCACGCAAATTCGCGCCTGCCACGGCACGCGGCTGTGGCCGCTGGAACGGGCGGAGGCGGGCGATGTCGTGGCCGTAACCGGGCTGACCCGCCCCGTGTGCGGCGAATGGGTCGGCGACCGGCCGCAGGCCAGCCGCTTCGCGCTGGAGCCCATGCTGCAATCCACCGTCGTGTACGACGCCGCCCGGTATGCCGATGGGGCCGTGCTGCGCGCTTTGGAAACGCTGCAGGAGGAAAACCCGGCGCTGCGCGTGGCCTGGGACGAGTCGCTTCGCGCCATTCAGGTATCGCTGATGGGCGCCATCGAAAGGGAAGTCCTCGCGCAGACGCTCCGGGACCGCTTCGGCCTGGACGTTTCCTTTGGCCCGTCCCGCGTCCGCTATGCGGAGACCATCGCCGCGCCGGTGTGCGGCGTCGGCCATTACGAACCGCTCCGACACTATGCCGAGGTGCGCCTTCGGCTGCTGCCCGCGCCGCGCGGAAGCGGCGTCACGTTTGAAAGCCTGTGCCATGTGGATACGCTGGCGCTGAGCTGGCAGCGCCTGATTCAGACGCATGTCGGCGAAAAGCAGCACAAGGGCGTGCGCATCGGCGCGCCGCTGACGGACGTGCGCGTGCAGCTGCTCGCCGGCCGCGCGCATCGTAAGCATACCGAGGGCGGAGACTTCCGGCAGGCCACCTATCGCGCCATCCGCCAGGCCCTGATGCAGGCCGAAACCGTGTTGCTGGAGCCCCTGTGCCGCTTTTCCCTGCGCATCCCCGCGGACGCGCTGGGGCGCATTGTCGGCGAACTGTCGCGCATACAGGCCCGGTGCCTGCCGCCCGAGGCCGACGACGATGCGCTGCTGGTGCGCGGCGAGGCCGTCTATTCGCGCTTTATGGCCTTCCAGCAGGATTTTGCGTCCATCACGCGCGGCCGCGGCGCGCTGTCTGTCGTTCCGGCGGGCGCCGTCCCCTGCCCGGACCCCGACGCGGTCATGGCCGCCCATCCCTATGACCCCTGCGCAGACGATACGCCGGATTCCGTATTCTGCGCGCACGGCGCGGGGTTTGTCGTGCCGTGGCATCAGGTGGAGGCCTACGCGCACACGCAGCTTCCGGATATCGCGGAACCGGCGGGCGCCCCCGGCCCCGCCTGAGACCCCGGACGCCTTTCGCCGCGGCTGCAGGCCGCTTCCGCCGAAGCCCCCTTTGGGAGGCTTGGAGGGCCGAAGCCCTCCAAATACAATCCGAACCCGGCGACATGCGCGGCGGGTTCGGAAGCCTTGCGCAGCAAGGTTCAGCATATCACACTTCTGCGGGGATGCAGGAAGGGGCGGCAAGCCCCTTCCTGTGCCATCCGTAGCGGCGGACCGTCGAAAAACCCATTGGGAGGCTTGGAGGGCCGAAGCCCTCCAAAGACAATCCGAACCCGGCGACATGCGCGGCGGGTTCCGAAGCCTTGCGCAGCAAGGTTTCCCTGCACGTTTCCCCGGCCGCGCCCCCAGGCG
>NHCFR05603__coassemble_905_pt1 | contig 16151 bp, 15 predicted proteins | sample NHCFR05603__metabat2_high_PE_044 | metagenome-assembled genome bin NHCFR05603
TGCGCGTGAATGGGACGGTTTATACGGGCGAAAAGGTATTTACCGTGGATCGCCTATCCGCCTTTGTGCTGGAGGCCGTGCCGGATGCGGGATACCGCCTGAGCCAGGTGATGGCGCAGCCGAGCGGCGGCGTGAACATATCGGGCAATACGGTGAGTATCGGTAGCGTGTACGAGGATAAGACGCTGACGCTGAGCTTTGTGCGGGAGGATACGAAACCGACGCCCACGCCCACACCGACGCCTACACCGACGCCTACACCGACGACCAAGCCCACACCGACGAACACGCCGACGCCCACAGCTAGCCCGACGGCAGCGCTGGGGTTTGATTTGCCCTATGTGGAACCGCAGGGCAATGTGCTGTACGACGATTATCTGGGCACGGGCGACGGATTGAGCGAGCTGGGCGTCGTGTACGATGAGACCTACGGGCTGGACGAATACGAACTGCTGGCTGCGCTGTATGATGAAGACCGGGCGGAAGGGAACATGCTGCTGGTCGTCGCGCAGCCGGACGAGGACGGCGCGTATGCGCAGCGGAGCCTGATGCTCTCCGGCCTGCAGCTGGCGCGGTTGTGGCAGGAAAAGGATATCCAGTGGATCGAACTGCGAAACGGCGAGGCGGGCGCGCTGATCCGCATAGAGGAACTGCTGAGCGGCGATGCGGCAAAGTTTATCGATTGGGCGCTGGCGGACCCCGATGCGGCGCAGCCCGAAGAGGCGTGGGAACTGCCCGATGCGGAGCTGACGGCCGGACAGCTGGGCAATATTCGGATCGAAGTGCGCATTGCCCCGGACGAGCAGGGCGGGTACCGCTTTGGCGTGTACGCGTGGTATGCCGGCGTGCAACAGGCGATTGGCGAACTGACGCCCTCCTTCCAGGTGTGTATAAGCGCGGGCGAACAGGGCGGCGAGGAGGAACGCGCCGCGTATGTCGCCGCCCATGCGCTGAGCGCGACGGACGAAACGGGCGCGACGGAGCATCTGCAAAGCGCGCTTATCGAGACGCCTGTGCGCGAGGCCGAAGACCGGACGGACCTAGCCGAGTATTTTAGCGTCAGCATGGAGGACGGGCTAAATCCCATCGTGCTGTACGACCCGGTGATGCCGCTGGATCGTTACCGCCGCTGGTCGCTGTGCGCGTATTGGACCGGCGACGCGGCGTACCGACTGGAAGACCTGGAGGCGGAACAATAGCAAAAACCAGAATATAGATATGAAGCGCCGGACGTATATTTTGTACGGACGGCGCTTTTTATAGATGGGGAGATTTCAGGCAAGAGGGGTATTCACGCTGAACGCCCTTTGAATACCCCAACCCGTAAATCGTTACTTGTATCATTATATGAGCGTAGACACAAAAACGGACGGCGAGCAGGGGCAAAACCATCTGCTCGACATTTCCCGGCCGGTCATCCACCGCCGCCGCGCCATGTACCCTGCATGGCAGGGGAGCGCATCCTGAATCGGTCCCGTTGATAAAAAATCCGGCGTTCGTCCATTCCTGCCGGCAGGCTGCCGAAGTGGCGGCCTGCCGGTGTATGCGCCGCCTAGGCCTGGGGTGTTTTTTCGTCGCCCATCCATCTTTGGGTGTAACGGTCCGTCTGCGTTTTTTTCCAGCGGCGCACAAGCGCGTCGATGGCGCGGCCCGCCAGAATGCCCAGGAGGAAAAAGGTCACGGCGATGACCACGTAGTGGTTGCCCTGCCCCACGAATACCAAAGAGCCATAGAACGCCGCGTTGACGGCGGTCGCGAGGGAAAGCCTGTCCTTCAGCAGAAGCGCCAGCTGCATGAGAAGCGCCAGGCAGCCCAGGGACAGCGCCAGCTTCTTTCTCCGGATGCTTCTGGCGCGCAGCATTTCGGCGCGCCGAAGGACCTCGTGCAACCGTTCGTTCGAAATTGGCATATCTCTCACCTCGAAATGCGCTTGCGCATGGTTTCCCAGCATTGCCACGCTATCAGCAGCCCGGCGGGCAGCAAATAGCCCAGTATTCGCCCCACGCCGCCGGAGAATACCAGCAGGTTATACAGCGAATGAATCGTGATGGTCACGGCATAGACGCCCAGAAAGCCGCTCAGCGTCTCCGGCGCCATGCGGCGAATCATCCGCACGGAGGCGGTCAGCAGCAGCGCACAGGCAATGTGCAGCCCTGCCGAGAACAGGACGCGCAGGGGCAGCGAAGCCGACCACACGCTGCCCGCGGCCGCCTGCAGGGCGACGCTCTCCATCAGGGCAAACCCCGCGCCAATGCCGGCCGCAAGCTCGGGCAGCGCCGCATCGTCCGGCTGATACACAAACAAAAGCAGCAAAAACAGAACCAGCTTCAGCGCTTCCTCCACCGCCGGGCTGATGTAGAGCACGGCGGCCATGGCATCGTAGCGCACCAGCTCGGCCAGAAATCCGCTGATGAAGCCGGAGAGAAGCGCAATCAGCATGCCGCCGGATACGGCGAAAAGCAGGCGGCGCGCCCGCCCCCGCAGCAGGACAACGGCCAGGACCGAGAGGCCGAAGCACGCCAGCATGGCGTCAATCCGCATGGCGCTCCTCCTCCCCGCAGGCTGTCAGCACGGCGCGGACGAAGGCGCCTATGGTCAGCACCTGGAACCCGTAATAGACCCATCCCTGCGACAGAAAGGAGGCCAGCTCGCCAAATACCGCCACCAGCACCCAGGCGGGGGACGGCATGCGCGCCAGGGGGCGGTCGCCCTTGAGCGCATAGCCCAGCTGGAACAGCGCAAGCAGCCACAGCGTCACCCGCACCGCGCCGAAGGCGGAGCGTCCGTTGTCCGGCAGGCACAACAGGAGCGCCTCACAAAGCGCCAGCGCGCACAAAAGAGCCAGCAGCGCGTTTCGCCTGCGGGGACGGACGGCGTCCTCCGTCAGCATGGCGGCATGCCACACCAGCGCCAGCAGCACCAGGGCCCACACCACATTGGCGAACCATGCGTCGGTCCAGACAATCCACCCCACCGCGTTCAGCAGGGTGAAGAGGAGCAGGCCCGCGGCAAAGGGCGACGTCCACGGCGACCGGAGCGCCGCCTGGGGCAGCGCCGCGTTGAGCAGCAGAAAAAAGCCGATATACGCCACGTCGCAGGCGGAAAAGATGCCGGGCACGCCGCCGCGGACTATCAGGTGCGCCAGCCAGTAGACATCCCCCAGCAGCAGGCAGGCGGCCGCCGCAGTCAGCATCCACAGCGCCGGACGGTCCGGCCTGGCCAGCGCCCTGTGGCGCAGCCACAGCGCCAGGCCTGCGGCAATCAAACAGTGCGCAACCTCATAGAGTATGGCGGCGGTCATTCGCTTTTTTCTCCTGACGTATCGTCCTGATAAGCAGGGCCGCGAGCATGCCGCATGCAAACGACAGCAGCGCCACCAGAAAGCAGACAAGCGTTTCACTCATGCGCCATTTCCTCCTTGAGCCATTGCCGGAGCCTCTTTTTGCCGCGGTAGGCCAGGTTGTCGGCCCGCTTTTTGTCCATATGCAGCGCCTCGGCCACCTGGGCATAGCGCATGCCCTCCCGGTACAGCAGGAGGAGCACTTCGCGCTCGCCGTCCGGCAGGCGCATGAGAAGCGCCTCTCGAGCGGCCGCTTCCTCCTGCCGGCAAAACTCCGCCTCTGTGCTGGCGGCGGTCAGACCGTGCGAATCGTCGAACGATACCTGGATAAACCGCCGCTTCCGGTAGCGCGAGACGGACAGATTGCGCGCGATGCGATAAAGCCAGCGCCGAAAGCTTCCGCCATGCCAGACGCTCCGCTTCATCGCCACCACGGCGAAAGCATCCATCGCCGCCTCTTCGGCCTCCGCCGCGCTTTGCAGAAAGGTGAAGCAGAACAGAATCAGGCGTTCCAGATACCGCTCCATCAGCAGGCGCAAGGCATCGTCTTCTCCGGAAAGAAAACGGGCGTACAGTTCTTCATCCGTATTCAAAGCATGGACAGCCTCGCTTTCCCCTTCTCTGGCGTCATCCGCCTGCGTTTGTCCGCCTGCCTGCATTATACCACAGGGCAAACGCCGCGCACAATGCCGCTGTCCATCGTTTCCCCCTTTCGGGGGCAGGGGGGTTATGCGTTGCGGCGTTTCGCCAGGCGCGCCAGAAGCAGCAGCGCCCCTGCGCTCAACGCCATCAATGCCAGCACAGCCTCCAGCGGGAAGCCGTCGCCGGTCGGCGGAACAACGGGCTGACCGGCCGTGGGCAGCGGCTCGGCGGTGTATACGGCGACGTATTCCGCATCGGCCGTCACAGTCACAAGCTCGGGCGTCCAATGGGAGAACGTGTAGGAGTACTGCTCGTCCGGCAGCCTGACAGGCGTGCCACCTTCATACCACCGGCTGACCAGCTCGTCGGGCGTTGTGCCCGGCGGAACATCCCGGCTTATGTCCAGCACCGAGCCGTCCCAGTTGCGCCAGATGACGTTGTAGGTTACGTGTTTCCAGTGGGCTACGTAGGTTCTGTGGACGTAGTCATTTCCATCCGGGTCGCTGCACTGAACCGTCACCTGCAGCTGCGGTTCGGTGAGTCCGATTTCTTTACATGTCCAGCCGGTGAAAATATAATCCTCGCGCCAGGGGTTGAGCAGAATAAAGCCATCGTTATTGAATTCGTAAATCTGGGGATTATCTGCCAGCACGACGTTCTCGCCATTGGGGTCGTAGGTGATGGTGCGGAAATCCACCTTGTGTTGATCAGGCGTCCAATGTGCATACAGCTGGATATTCTCGTCGACCACCGTTATCTCGTCACCGGGAAAATAGTGCGTTCCGGTCCCATCTTGTTCTTCCGACCACCATGCGAAATAATAGCCATTACGCCGCGGCACCTCGTTTGGAATGGTGCCCGTATGGTTTTCTTCCACCCAAAACGGTTGCGGCATGTTTTCCACCGTATCGTTGCCCGCGTTTTCCTCAAAGTAGACCAGTTCCATATAGTGGTAAAGAGGCAGCTCAATCTCGGTTTGCTGTTCCTGCCCGGTTTCTTTAACGAGGTATTCCACTGTCTTTTTCACCTTTTGCTGAGGATCATCCGGATCGCCCTGCCATGAAGTAGCGGTAATCTGAACATTGTCTTTCTCCGGATCATCAGCTGCCGGCATGTACAGATGAACGTAACCGTCCTTGTCGGTCACGCCTTCGATGTAGGCTTTGCCCCTTCGGTCGGAGTAGGGCGGTACCTCCGTATAGGTGACGGTTACGCCCTCCATCGGGTTTTTCGACCCCTCTTCCAGGACGCGTACGGCTACCTGATAGAGATAATGCTGACATAGCTCCATTTTGAATTCTTTGAAGGTAAAGGAGTAGTGGAAGTCGGAGATTTTTACGCGGAACAGCTCATAATCCACAGACCAGACATGCCCGGCCAGCTGGAACCAGGCCTCCAGCTTCCCAAGCATGTCGATTTCACCCTGCAGGCAGGAAAGCTCCTTGCAGACATGCCATACATTGGGGTTGTTAGGCTTCACCTCCAGCAGGGGATTGGGATCTCTGCCGCCCTCGTCTCCCGTGAGCTCGGCCGAAACGCAAATGCCCTCGGCAATGTCACATCCCAGTCCGGCAACGGAAAGCAGATCGATGGAGGGTCCAAAGGTGATATCCACTTCAAAATCGCCCTCGGCGGTGATCTCCTCTACGTTCAGCGTGGGCTGTTCAGACAGGCTGCTGAAGCTCGGCGATTGGAAAATCCCGCCCTTTGCGGTGAAACCGGCCTTGCCGCCCGTCAGGTCAAAGCTCACCTTTGTGTCGCCCTCGGTAAACAGCCCGAGCCCCACGCCCACTTCCAGCCCAATGCCGGGAACGCCTGCAATCGGCAGCTTGATAATGGGAATCTCCTGAGCGAAGTTATTGCTGATATCGATGACAGCATCTTGCAGATTATAGCTCACCCACGTTTCCGCTGCGATAGAGATACCGTTGTAGGATAATTTGATGTGGAAATCGCCGTTTAGTTTGCTTTTGAATGTGAGCGTACCGGCAGGGTTGGAAAAGCTGAAGTCATCATCATTGAAGGGAAAGGTTTTGTCGACCGATATACCAATTTTTCTGAACAGATAGTCAGACTCCACCTTCTCCGGGCTGCAAGCAAAGACGATGCGGTCGGACTGGACCGTAACCTGGATGGGAACGAAGAAGAAGGCTTCCTGTTTTGTGGAGTCGATGAAAGCCACCGGCGTGCCGGGCGCAATGCCGAGCGCTTCGCTGGTGGGATTGTAGAGGGTGTAGGATGTCTTGTCCTCCGTAGCGGCGATGCGCATGCCGGAATCCGCACGGAGGATGACCGCCCCGTCCTGCATGACGGCGAAATTTTTGTTGTCGAAGTCGTTGTTGGGATCCAGATCCAAATCGATATACAGCGGGTCATCCTTATACAGGGTCTTGTCTTCCAAGCTGTCCTGCGCCTGCGCGGCGGCCGAATACGCGCCCAGTCCCAGCGAAAGTGCAAGCAGCAGAAGCAGCGACAGGAGCCTTTTACGCATCGTCATCGTTATTCACCGGCGCGTGCGCGCACACGCCCCTTGCAGGTCCTTTCTTGGATGGATTTCCCATCGCCGGGTATGGGCGCCGCAGCGTTGAGAGGATGGGGTCTGGCCGGCAGGCAAGGCGCAGGCGTTTCCGGCCGGCGCAGAAGCCGGCCGGAAACGTCCGGGGGTCATTCCGCCGCGGTTTCGTTGGCGGCGAATTCAATCCCGTACAGCAGGCTGCGGCAGAAGTCATCGTCCGCCTCGGTCTGCTCGGAATAGTCGTCATGGTGCTGGATGAGCTCCACGAAGTAGCCCTGATAGATGGTGAAAAGGGAATCCACGTCCGATTCCTCGTTGGAGCTGACGAACAGGTAGAGGTTGCCCTCGGGGCTGGTTTCGGTGGCAAAGACGGGGTCCTCATACTGCGCTCCCGCGAGCGCGCGCAGCTCGTCCAGCTCCTCCTCGCTCAAATCGGCCATCGACCGGCCTGCGTACAGCTCGGAGGGCGCGATGCAGATGACCACGTCGGCGTACTCCTCGCTGTGGATGGTCGCACGGACCACGGTGGCGGGAGCGTCCGCGTCAAATTCTATCTCCAGCGCCCCGTTGCAGGTCAGCGTGATGAGGACGGGGCTGTCGGGCTGGGTCAGGGGCAGGGTGAGCTCGACCGTTTCAATGGTTTCGGCCTGCGCGCAGGCAAGGCCAAGGAGGAGCGATACCGCAAGGGAAACAATAAGCAGCTTTTTCATCATCAGGATCCCTCCCCGCCAAAGCTGAGTATCGTCAGGAACTGCTTCATCATAAAGCCGCAGATGTTGCGCGAGGCGTCGTACACCTGGCACCATGTGCCGTTGTCCGCAATGACCTGCAGCGTGTCGCCGGAATAGTAGACCTCATGCACGGCCGTGGACTTGGAGGGCGCCCAGCGCATGTTGACATAGCCCGAGGGGGTGGAGGGCTTCACGGACGCGGTGTAGTAGGTGGGAATGAAGTCCTTGTACGAGATGGACGAGGACGAGCCGCCTCCCGTGCTTCCGCCGCTGGAGGGGCGCGTGCCGCTGAGATAGCGCGTCATGACGTAGCCTGTCTGGCCGTTGTATTCGACCAGGGCCCACGTGTCGCCCTCCAGGAACTGGTAGACCGTGACCTCTGCCCGGTAGGGGATGGAGGCGATGATGTTGTCGCCCATGTAGCAGGCGCTGCGCATGTTCAGCGTTTTGTGGTTCGCGGTGTCCACATAGAAGATGTTCGTGCTTGCAAGGGCGAACACCGGGGTGCACAGCATGGCAGCCATCATGAGGGCAAGCAGGAAAGAAATCCATTTTCTTTTCATGGTACCAGCACTCCTTTGTCAAGATTGAGGGCGGCTGCTTCAGCTTTCGCCGGTCAGGAAGGTGGTGGATACAATGGTAACCTTCAAATCGGCGTCGACAGACACGTCATACTCCAGAGAATAGACGGGCGCCTCATCCTCCCACGAGCGGGCGTAGACGAACGTGACGGTCGTGTACCCTTCGGCCACGCCGACCAGTTCGAAGCGGGAATAGCCGCCCGCGCCGACCACGGCCTCGTCCGTTTCGTCCGTGGCAAACCCGTCGTCCACGACCGACACAATGCTCTCGTCCTCAATCTGCGCCACCCAGGTGTAGCCGGTGGTGGGGTTGCCAGCAAGGATGATCGCCGGGTTCTGCGGCGCGTTGCCGTTTTCCTCCGCGCATGCCGGGAACGTCACGGCTGCCACAAGCAGCGCCAGCGCGCAGATAAGACCCATAAAACGTGTTTTTTTCATGTGTATCCTCCTGTTAGTAAGTAGTGGGGAACTCCGACCGTCGGTCGCGGCTGCGCGGCGCAGCCGCGATAACGTGTCGCGTTGCCTTACATTTATTCTTATCGCAAACCGGAAGCAGATTCCTAACAGAAAAACGAGAAATTTTGTGCTTTGGGCGGCCCGGCGAAGAGGGCCCATGGGACGGGAGATGCTGCGGCCTTGGGCCTCCGTCCCGGGCGGAAGGCGGACGCGGCGTTTCCGGAGCGCATCACGGAAAAGCGCGGGGTATACGCTCCGCGTTCAGGCGCAGGCTTATCTGCCCCGCATGCGGGAAAACGGGCATGTGCAGACGCCGCGTCACCCGATAAGCGCGCCGGCCGGCCATGGATGCAGGCGGGCGCGCCGGCAGCGCCGCGCCCCGATCGCAAACGAACCGCGCAGCCGTTCACGCCGTGCGGTTCGTTTTTTGCGCCCCATTCGCCCTGCCGCCGAAAAACGATGGCGCGCCGGAAGCGCGCCACGGCCCTTATGGGGCAAACGCAATATCGACATCGCCGTTGTTGCAGGACACGTTCAGCTGCTTTTCGCCGCCGTCCTGGGTGGACAGGTTGCTGTCTCCCTTCTTCACCTCGGCCTGGATGGCGAAGTCGTCATCGCTTCCCGCAATGACGCCGGAGATGCCTCCGTTCTTGGCGGTCAGGCTCAGACTGTCGCCCACCTGCAGGCGTTCAAAGGCGATATCGCCTCCGTTGCTGGCGAGGCTTATGCTTCCCGTCACCGCCAGCGCGGACAGCGAAACGTCCCCGTTCGTCGTGGAGAGCGAGATGTTCTCCAGGAGGGCGTCCGGGATTTGCAGCGAGATGTTGCGAACGGAGGCGGGCGGCTTGGCTCCGATGTAATCCGTCCAGTCCTTGCCGCTTGCGCTCGTCATGGTCAGCACATGGTCGTCGGAGACGGCGATGTCGTACCACTCCTTGTCGCTTTCAAAATAGGCGATATGGATTTGCCCGTCCTCGGACGGCGACACGTCGATTTGCCTGTCCCGCACGTCCAGGCGGATTTCCCGGACCTGCGCGTCCGCCGTATAGCTCTTTTGCACAAACGCTTCTCCGTCCGCCGAGCAGCCCGTCAGGAGCGCCGCGCAGGCCATGGCGCAGGCGAGGAACGCGGCAGGCCGCCGCAAAGCATGGCTGCGGCGCGGGGCAGAAAACTTCGGAACGCGCGCCCGAAGCGGCCGGCGCGCGCGGCTTTTTTCGCCAGAACGCCGGGCCTCCGCGCCCGAAACCTGCTCCAGGCGGACGCGCACGCCGTCGGCTTGGATGTCGCCGGGTTTCCGGCCGGGCTCTGCCGGCAGTCCGGCAAGTGTCTTTTTCATGGCAATTCCCTCCGCAATGCAGTGTTGGGAAACGCGCAATGCCGGGATGGAGCCGCGCGGCGGATGAACGCCGCGTCCCTTGCCGCCTCCCTGCGGCATTGACATTTCCGTCGGTTTTTGCAAGAATCTTGCTGTGACAGACGTATGATAAACCTTTGTGTAAGACAAAGGTCAATAGGGGGAAGCCGAATGAAGACGTATTCGGTCGGGGAGGCGGCAAAAGCGGCCCATATGACGAGCGAGACGCTGCGCCATTACGACCGCATTGGCCTGGTCAGGCCGCGAAAGGACGAATGGACAAGGTACCGCCGCTATACGGAGCAGGACATCGTCCGCCTGCACACGGTCAGCGCCCTGCGGGTTATGGGGCTGCCCCTGCGGGAGATTCAAAAGGTGCTGGCGTATGACGAGCTGGAGAAAATCGTTGATTTCCTGGAGCAGGCGGAAAAAAAGGCTGATGAAAAAATCGCCGCGCTGCAATACGGCAAGGCGAAAATCCGGCTGGCCAGGGCGGACTATGAAAAGAAGCTCCGGGGACGGCCAGCCCATGACGGCGTCTTCCTCAAGGAGTTTCCGCAGCGCGTGATTCTCCTGTCGGCCACGCTGCAAACGCCGGCGCTGGAAACCCTCTGGAATTACCTCGGCCACTTTTACGACAGCCTCGACGCCGCGCTGCGGGAGCGGTTTGCCTTTGAGGACCTGGCGGGCGTCTATGTGGAAAACGGGGTTTCAAGGCTTTTCGCCCTCTGCGTTCGGTATGCGGATACGGACGGGCTGCGGGTGCTGCCCGGGGGAAGGTACCTGTGCGCGGGCTGTACGGAAGAAAACAGGAAGGAGGCCCTGGGCGGCCTGATGCGCACGGCGCGGGCGGAATATGGCGTCGAGCCGGCGTTTGCGCTGCAGGTGGTCGTCGTGTCGGGCATTCTGCAATGGAAGTATGAAATCCAGGTGCCCCTGGACGGAAGTGGCGTGGCCCGCGCGCGGGCGAACGCCGCGCCCGATGAAATCCAGGCGCCCGTAGACAGCGGCTCTGATATCCGGCGATAACCGCTTCGACGCTCTCATGCAGTCCGGGCGCCCGTGGACGGCGGGCAGCGCCCGGAAGCGTCGGGAAGCCGCGCCTTGGGGCGAAAAAACCGGCGGCATGCCGGATGACATGCCGCCGCGCGCTTGATTTTCCGCCCGGGCAGGCGGCCGTCTCTCCGGCGCGCCGCCCGACGCGGGAAGGGACGGCGGGCATCGTCGCGGCAACCGCACGGCAGGCCATCGGAGGCCCCGGCGGTCGGGCGCGCGTCTGCGCCGGGCCGGGACGTCACAGGCCCGGAAGGGGATGCTCCGCGGACGCAGCCGGGAGCGGGGGCAGGAGGACGGGCGCTTTTGTCCCGCATGGCGCGGCAGGCCCCTGCCTCATACGCCGGCCAGATACTCTTTTACGACGGCATGCAGGGTGGTCGTGTTCTCCAGCGTCTGCGCGTTCAGGCGTTCCTGCCATCCCTGCGCGCCGACGGCGTCGAGCAGGCAGCACAACAGCGCGCCCGTTTCGTAGGGCATTCTGTCGGAAAGAAAGCTCTCGTCAATCCCGCCGGACCGGAACATGGGAATGACTTCGGCGATGGAAACGTTGCTGGTGTTGTCAAAATACATCACACCGTAGTCGTATCCAACGATGCGTGACGCACGAATGCCGACATATTGCGCGGTTCCCTCGACGGTTTCCATGGAAAGCTCCGACTGCACATATTCGGGGTTGGCCTCCAGGCGCTGCTCCACGGCGCGCACATACGCGTCCGCATAGCCCAGCAGCGTTTCTCTGCTCGGGCTGTCGCGCAGGAGTTCCGCCTGTATACCCGCAAGCGCGTCGTATTCCTCCGCCATCAGGTCGATGTCGTTTTCGGACAATTCGCCCGTAAAGCGGCTTCCGTCAGACCACTGGTTCTGCATATAGTAGTGGAACGCCTCATGGGTGAGGAACGTGATGAAATGCCGGGAAGAATTCGGCGCTTCCACAGAGTCCTTCCGGTTGTATTTGATAAAATACACTTCATCCCCGAAGACGTCGTAGGTTTTGTCGAGGGTGTTAAAGTTGCCCACCTCCAGCCGCATGGCATACGTTTGCGGCGCCAGGAAGCTGACGCGGTATACGCGCAGGGCGCTGTCCTGCGGCATGTTGATTTTCGCGGCGAATATGCTGTCGGGTTCGTCGGAGGGATTGACGAGATACGCGCCGTTCAAAGCGCCGCCGATGGCGAGGATGGTCCTGTTTTCGATATCATAGCCCTGCCAGACGGCTTCTTCCCCGTTTGCCTTGAAAAAAGTATCCAGCTCCGAAAGGATTTGCCGGTCGGTATCGTTCAGGTCCTCAAAGTCCGTGTGAAAACGGTTCTGATGTCGTATTTTTCGCGCACGCCCTCCTCCTCGGCTGCCGGGCGGCTGCTGTCGGTAAAGAGCATGGCCGTCAGGCCGCTGTCGCCCTTGCCGGGGAGGACAATCGGGTGGACGCTCAGGTCAATGAGCCGCCGCCCCGCAGAGGTGTCGACCAGGATATCGGTATAGGTGACGGCGGCGTGCTCCGCGCGGGAGCGGCTCAGCGCCGTGGACGCGGCGAGGCTCAAATCCTTGCTGATGATGTGGAACAGGTTGAACGACGCCTTGCCCGGCGCGATGGAGACGTAGTCCATATAGTTTCCGAAGAAGTGGATGACGTTGTTGGAGGCGTTGAGCACCAGCGAGGCGGGCATAAAGTTCTCCAGAAAGCGCGTGTACACCGTTTCCATTTCAAAATCCGGGCTGGCCATGTCCTGCATGCGCACGACGCGGGGCTGCACCGGCTGGAAGGAGGGCACGTTGAACATGGGCGTGGCCAGATTGTCCGCCTTGCCCGCGCTGTTGTGGATGTAGATTTTCTCCGCGCTGCAAGCGGGGTTGAAGGCGTCGGAATACTCGTTGGCCGTCTCGCTCTTGCCCAGGAACAGGTAGCCGCCGTTTTTCAGCGCGGAATGGAAAATGGCGAACAGGCTCCTTTGCAATACCGGCTGGAAGTAAATCATCACGTTGCGGCAGCTAATCAGGTCCAGCTTGCCAAACGGCGGGTCGGAGAGCATGTTGTGGGGCGCGAAGATAATCATGCGCCGGATGCTCTTGGAGATGCAGTACGATACTCGTTTGACGGCGATAAAGAATGATGGCAAAATAAGGATGCAAAGGTGTTACACATTCCCTCTAACGACGTGCGCTGAGCAAGGATGAAGCTTCTTAGAAAATTCACGGAAAAATCCTGGAAAAAATTTTTAGACGCATCGAAAAAACAGCATTCATCTTGTGTCTAATAGAGTGAAGGAGGTGACAGGCGATGGGGATTGTCATGGGCCCTGACAATGTCCGGGAAGAAACGCTGCGCCGAATGATGACGCGGTATAAAAATGACCTGATGCGCATGTGCGTTGCGTATTTGAAGGATGCGGCATTGGCCGAGGATGCCGTTCAGGAAACGTTTGTGAAAGCCTACAAAGCGCTGGATACGTTTCGTGGGGACAGCAGCGAAAAAACATGGCTGATACGAATTGCCATCAACACATGCCGAAGCATACAGCGGGACAGGTGGTTTCGCTTTGTAGATCGCAGCGTCGCGGCCGACACCCTGCCCATCCAATCAGCCAGCGATGAGGATCGCGCGCTGATGGAAGCGGTCATGAACCTGCCACATAAGTACAAAGAGGTTGTGCTGCTGTATTACTATCTGGGACTGAACCTAATGGGAATATCGGAAGCCTTGGGCGTTGCCGCTTCAACAATATCCACAAGGCTGAAAAAGGCGCGGGAAAAGCTGCGCCGCGAATTGGAAGGAGGGCAAGCGCATGTTTAATCAAGCACCGCAGGACAACGACATTCGCAGGGTGATGGACGCCTGCCTTCCCGGACTGGAAAACAGCCCCGACTTTGATCGGGATGTGCTCAGACACGTGAGAGGAGAGATCAAGGTGAAAAAGAAGCTATCTGTAGGATTTGTGCTGGTAATCGTGTTAGCGCTGGCGGCTGTGACGGCGCTGGCGGCTATGACGCTGAATGCTTATTATGAAAAGGTCATTGAAAAAGAGAGTGAAATTGGTCGTATTCAAGACTGGAGCACTGCAGACAAAATCGCATTGGTAAACTGGATGGTCGAGGCAGGCATCCAGCTCGAACCGGAGCTCGTCGCGTCATTGCAAGGCGATCAACTAAACGACGAGGAAAAGGAACAGCTGGTTTCAGAAATCATCAATGGCTACTACCCCGCGCGAGATAGTATACTGACCACCGTTGATATCATCGCAAAGGACAAAGGACCCATTGGAACATGGTCGCTGGAAGATAAGGCTTGGTATAGCGAAATGCAGGCAAAATATAATCATGACGTTACCAATACCAGAAACATTCTTCCCGATGGAGATGATCTTTCAGAGGAAGAAGCTGTTCGCATTGCATTTGAGTATTATCAGCAGACATACGGCTTAACAGAGGCGTACTTACAATCCGGACGTGCCGAAAACTATTTTCAAGAGTGTGTTATTGACGATCAGGGAACCATTGGGAATCGTTGGCGCCTGAACTTCTATTTTGACGGAAATGACTGGCCTTTGTCCATTGAAATAAACCCTGACGGTACGATCGTATGGGCAAGTGCGCCATATGCGAGAACATGGCGAGATGATTGGTATGACACCATGATGAAAGATGACTTTTGGACGATCGAAGGATTATATCGTTTTAAGCAGGAATGGGAACCCAAAGCAAAGCAGTTGGAAGCCGCCGGAGAACAAATAGATGGAAACAGCGATCTGCTCTACCTGCTATCAAAGCCTTTTGCGCTACCACGCCGCAATGATCTATCAAGAGACGAGGCGTTTGAAAAAGCAAATGCAGTCATCTTGAGCCAAGCGCAAATGACACAGGAAAAGCTCGACTTCTTCACGACCAGAGAAGCGTACCGAACCGATGATCCTGAACATCCGGCATTTTGGTTTGTCTATGTCTGGTCGTATGATGAAAAAGTGCGGGAAGCGGCATCCATACGGCATTATGAAGCAGGCGATATTCCTTATATGATGACTGTGCAGATCGATGCCGAGACCGGCAACTGTCTTGATGTAAAGATGGTATGGGATGCAACACTTCTTTCGCTGTCCGAACGTTTTGGAATGTAACGATTTGCAAAAACAAGGGAAAGGGCGCTAACCCTTTCCCTTGTTTTGCTCAGAACACTATGGGCTTACTTGAGATATACTTCATAAAGCTTTTCCATCGTCTTGGGGCCGACAACGCCATCAGCAGTAAGGCCCTTCGCTCTCTGAAAGTCTTTAACAGCTTTTTCTGTGTCGTCGCCAAAGTAGCCGTCAACCTCCAGGCGCTGGTAACCGAAGTGCTTGTTCAGATCTTGCTGCACAGCCATGACCTGATTATTGGTAACCGCTCAATAATCCCGCGGTACAGAAAAGTCGTGGTTCCTGGCACTCACACCGCCGAGAACCACGACTTCATTTCTTCAGACCAAGGGAGTAGATCATCAATCTCGAAGTCCTTGTTCTGCTCCGCGCGCTCAGGCATTATACTGAGCAGATGAAGCAGATAGTCGTCCAGCCGTAGGCTGTTGGCTTTTGCCGTTTCCATCAGCGAGTAGATGATTGCACTCGCTTCCGCGCCCTGGGGCGTATCGGCAAAGAGCCATCCCTTCCGGCCAACGACAAAAGGGCGGATAGCGTTTTCTACCTGGTTGTTGCTGATTTCAATCTCGCCATGTTCAAGAAACGCACTCAGGTGTGCCTTCTGGTTTTGCGCATAGGTAACAGCGTCCTTCAGCTTGCCTGTAGGACGAGCAATCGTATTCAGCCATGTCCAGTACGCTTCGAGAATCGGGCCTGACTTCTCCTTGCGCTGAATGAGCCGCTCTTCTGCGGTCAGCCCTTCAAACTGGCGTTCCAGTTCAAACAGCCGGTTGCAGAACTCATAGCCCTGTGCTACCTTGCAGGTCTTTGCATCAGCGCCTTCGGGCATCGCTTCCAGCCACTTCCTGCGCATGTGCGCCCAGCAACCTGCGCGCTCTGCCTCCTGGACCTTGTTGTAGCCGCTGTATCCGTCTGTGATCAGGACGCCGCTGAAGCCCTCAAGGAAGGTCTTTGCCCATTTCCCGCTTCGGCTCTCCCGGTATTCGAAACAGCGCAGCTGGATATCCGCCCGCTTGGCGGATGAATACACCCACATGCGCGATTCCGAGGTGGCCGGCTTGCCTTTCTCTTTGAGCACCTGTCTTCCCGGATGATTCTCAGCCAGTAATAGTAGCTGTTCTCACGGATTCCGTTCTGCAGGCACCATGTTCGTACGCTTTGACCGCTCTGCTGCCGCTCATGAATCAGCTGTCTCCACTCGTTCATCCTCGTGATTCGCTTTGCTTCCGAGATTGTCATGTGCTTCTCTCCATAGTTTTTCAAGTCTGCTTGATTTTCTGGATTCCAGTTTTTCAAGTACTATGGATAAGTATCACACAATTAGAGGAATCTGTCAGGGCACGGGATTATTG
>NHCFR05603__coassemble_926_pt1 | contig 15913 bp, 17 predicted proteins | sample NHCFR05603__metabat2_high_PE_044 | metagenome-assembled genome bin NHCFR05603
CGGGTTCGGATTGTATTTGGAGGGCTTCGGCCCTCCAAGCCTCCCCAAAGGGGTTATTCGAAGGAAGCGGCGTACACGCCGCCGCTGCGGATGGCACAGGAAGGGGCTGTCGCCCCTTCCTCCATCCCCGCAGAAGTGTGCTCCATTTGTCGATACGCTGCGCCGTCTTCGGAAGACGGCCCCTTTTTTGTCCCGCGCCTTCGGGCGGCGGGGCGGGGCGGGCGCATTCTCTTTGGTTTTCTTTTGATTTTCTATTGGTTTTTCCTCCGGTGATATCATACACATGAACTTCAATGACAGGAGGGGAAAACCAATGTTGATGCCTATCGTTTCCATGAACAAAATGTCCATGAATGAGTCCGTGGCTGCTTCCTGCTGCTGGCGTTATGTCCTCGGCGTGCATGAGCAGTATCCGGAGATCCTGCATGGCGGCAAGATCGGCACGACCTACGAGGTCAAGCTCCAGCTGAAGGGTGACTATGTTAAGGATGGCGTGGCGAGCGGCTGGCTGTCTCAGGGCTATGACGTTGCGCCGGCGATTGCGCTCCATAGCATTTCCTACAATCCCGATACGAAGCAGTGGTATCGTGCCAGCGACGGTTGGATCGTCAATGCGACCAGTGTTGCTCCCTATGTTGTCAAGTCTTCCTGCGCGCATGATGACGGCAGCTGCTCCTACTACGAAGAGGAGCCCACCTACCGCCAGGACATGCACATCGGCGCGACCTCTGCCCATGTCACGGATAATTGGGCCGATCCCCACAAAGCTGTGCAGTATTCTTCCTGACCCCATCGCTCCACCCCTCAGGCTGCCTGCCCATGCGCAGGCAGCTCCTGCGGGCACCCCCCATTAGGGAGGTTTGGAGGGCCGAAGCCCTCCAAGCCTCCCCAACGGGGTTTGTCGCTGCGGATGGCATGGGAACCCTCCTGCATCCCCGCGGAGGTGCGCCCGCTTTGTCAATACGCGCAAGCGCGAAAGGGCCCGGCCCTCTCGCGCTTTTCCGGCTTCCTCAACAGCCCGAGACCGCCGCCCGGAAGCGACGGCCCTGCGTTTTTTTACGATATATATTCTCTCCCGGCCAGCCTCCGCGGCAGGCTGTATCGACAGCCCTTCCCGCCTCCCGGCATGCGCCCGTATCGCGCCCTGCCCCAGGCGCACGCTGGCTCAGAGCGAATTGACCAGCTCGTACAGATCGCGGTCAAAATACTCGCTGCGGGCCTCCTGCAGGCGCAGCGCCTGCTTGATGGGCATGGAGAACACCTTGCCCTCCTTCACGCCGATGACCAGGTTTTCCTGGCCTTCCAGCAGCAGGCGCACGGCGCGATTGCCCGATTCAAAGGCAAACGCCGCGTCGTAAGCCGACGGAGATTCTCCGCGCTGCGTGTAGCCCAGCACTGTGGCGCGGGCTTCGACATCCTGCCCGTTCTCGTCGTGGCACATGCGCTTGAGCACGGAAGCCAGGCGGTTTGCGCTCATCGTCTCGCCGGGGAAGCACTGCTTGCCGCGCGGCATCAGGAAGCCGTAGACGTCAAAGGGCGCCATGGACGCATACGCGCCCTCCGCCACGACCACCGTGGCGCGGGTATTGCCATGATTGATCTGTCGCTGGAGCTTGCCGGCGACTTCCTCCACGCTCCAGGGCATCTCCGGCACGATAACGATTTCCGACCCCGTCGCCACGGCGGTGCGCAGCGCGATATCGCCGCAGGCGCGGCCCATGACCTCCACCACATGCGGGCGGTCGTGCGAACGCGAGGTGGCGCGAATCTGCCGCACCGCCTGCACGCAGACGTTGACGGCGGTATCGTAGCCGAGGGTCATTTCCGTATAGGTCAGGTCGTTGTCAATGGTGCCCGGAATGCCGATGCAGGGCATGCCGAAATCGCAGAGCTTGGAAGCGCCGTGGAAGCTTCCGTCGCCGCCGATGACGACCATGCCGACGACGCCGATGGCCGTCAGGTTCAGCACGGCCAGCAGCTGATTGGCAGGATTGCGGAACGCGTCGCAGCGCGCGGTGCGCAGATGCGTTCCGGGCCTGTCGGCGATATCCAGCACCGTATCCAGGTCCAGGTTGACAAAATCCTTGGCAAAGGCCGGATACGCGGCGATAAACTCCTCCAGCGTCTCAAACAGGCACAGCTGGTCGCGATATTTGCGCAGCAGCGGACGCGGGTCGGGCACGGCGCTGCTGGCTTGGTTCCGCACGGCCTTTTCAATCTGCGCGAGCAGCTTTTCGTCCTCCTCGCAGCCTGCCATCACCTCGCGCGCGCGCCGCAACAGCGCCTCCAACAGCGCCGGGTCGCGCCGGATAACGCCGTTGTAGCCGCGGTTGACGCCCATCAACGGCATGTTCTCAAACGCGGCCGAACGGGCGACGGAAACCACCGCGGCGTTCATGCCCGGCGCGTCGCCGCCGGAAGTCAATACAGCGATTCTGCGCATTGTTGCCTCGCTCCTTCAGCACAGGCCCTGATCGAGAAGGACCTGCCGCGCTTCGGCAGCCTCCGCTTCCGGGACCATAATCTCAAAGTAATTCTCTTCTTCGCTGACCGCACGGTACACGGGCGTGAGCTTGACCAAAAAGCCCTCTTCCGCCAGCCGGTCATGCACCGTCTGGGCCTGGGAATGCGACCGAACCATATGAATGACAATCCACATCCATGTGCCTCCTCGCGACGTGCGGCTTCAAAGTCGACGCCGATTATTATACCATGACTTTAGGATGCGGACAAGATACCGGCCGGCAAAGAAAGACCATTTTTTTCCGCTTTTTCCGGCACAAATTTACCGTCATCTCGCCTCGCGCTCGGCGGGCTGCGCGCGTTCCGGCAGCGCCAGGTACGCCGCAATGCCGTCCCCCACCGCCTCTGCCACGCGCTGGCAATAGGCGTCCGTCCGCAGCAGCGCTTCCTCCTGCGGATTGGACAGAAAGCCGCACTCCACCAGCGCCGAGGGAATCCCCAGCGAAAGGATGTAAAAGTCGCCCGCAAGCGCCTCCCGCGCCCGTGCGGGCGAAAGCGCCTGAATCATCTGCGCCTGCACCGTGCGCGCCAGCTCCCGGCCCGCCGGACAGTCTTCGCGGTAAAACACCTGCGGGCCGCTCTGCCCGCTGTCGCGGTACTCGTTCATGTGGATGCTTACCAGCAGCTCCGCGCCGCCCTCCAGCACCCGCGCCGCGCGCCGCTCCATGTCCTGCCGCTTCTTTCGCACCGGCGGGTTGGGGTCGCACAGGGCGTAATCGCCCTCGCGCGTCATGATGACCTTCGCCCCCAATGAGACCAGATACTCCCGCAGCCGGACGGCGATATCCAGGTTGTACGCCTTTTCCCAGCGCCCGTTGGGCGCGCGCGCGCCCCCGTCGTAGCCGCCATGGCCCGCGTCCACCGCGATGACGCGGCCCGAGAGAGGCCCTTCCGCCGGCGCCGTCGTCGGCTGCGGTCCCGCCTCCCATGCCCACGCCGCTGCCAGCAGCGCAAAGGCCGCCGTCAGCACGGCGAGGCTGCGGTGAATGCGGCTGCGCGCTCTTTTTTCCACAGGCAGCCCTCCGTTTCGCCGGCATCCTATGCAGGACGGACGGCAAAAATGCCGCGTTTGGCGAAAAACAGACCGAAAGTTTGTTTTGTCCGGCCACATCATGCGACAATATGCAACCCGCGCGCCCCCGGAAAAGCCGACAAAGTATGCGTTTATCCTGATGATTTGGGCGGAAATACAGCGGATGCGTCCGTTTTATACATCATGGCGCAAATTTGCTCGAAAAGCGGATTTTCCACATCATCCACAAGGTTATCCACAGCTCTCCCCTGTTTCCCGCTTGATTTGGAGCACTTATCCACAATCATGCAGTCAAATGGGCGGGAAAAAACGGAGTTATCCCCAAAACAGAAAACAAACCGCCCTCCTTCGTCCAAAACCAACCGGCAGTCGAAAATCGGAATCGGGTCGGTTATTGTGAAATTCTGAATTTGATTACGAATCTGCGCCAGCCCTTTGAAAAATGATTTACAATTTCTGTTCCTTTTCGAAAGGTCCCTGCCAGCGGCAGGCTGCCATGTCGACCCTTCCGTCCGCCAAAAAGGGAACGCCTTCGGCGGCCAGCAGCGCGCGCTGCAGCCCCGGCACGCCAAAGGCGTCCTCCGGACAGAGGCTTCCGTCTCCCATGATGACACGGTGGCAGGGCACGCCCCGCGACGGCGCGCACCGCCGCATGAGCTGCCCGACGATGCGCGCGGCGCGCGGATGGCCGGACAGCGCGGCGAGCTGCCCGTAGGACGCCACAGACCCGGCCGGAATCGCCTTCGCCAGCGCGTAGACCCGTTCCGCCATATCGCTTGCCATGGCCGCTCCCTTCTCCCCGCCTCTGCGGGAGGTTCCCCGGCGGCGCACCGTCTTTCGAGAGGGCAGGCGGCCGGGTTCAGCTCCCGGCGCACCCGGCGCATTGTGCCCGATGACGGCGCGCTCTGCCGCATGGTCAGGCGGCGGGCGCCCCTTTTCCGTGGTTCTGCCTCAGGCAGGATGTCCCCGCCGGCCCCGGATATGCCGGCCGTTTCATGCCGGCAGCCCGCCCTTCTCCCGGGCGGATTCGCCCCCGGATTCCCGCGCGATGCGCAGGGTTGCCGCCTGCGGCATCGTTCCCGTGCCCGCAAAGGTCCCCCGCCGCGCCGCCGCTGTCGCCGCCCCGGTCGCGCAGGGCACGGCCCGCCTCGTCCGCCTGCGGCAGCCGGTACCGGCTATCCGCGCCCAGGCAGGGGACGCGCCCTCCTGCGCGGTCGGGGGCAGGCTGGTATGCGAGGCGCCGACCACCGCTTCACCCCACACCGGGATGCCCTGCCAGACGCCCCGCCCGCAGGCGTGGCCGCCGGCACGTCCGCGCGCTGCACTGCCCGCGTGGCATCGTGCGCTGGCCGCTCCGCGCGGAAACGGCAGGTCTCCCCGTCCAGGCACCCCTATGACACACCCCGGTACGGCGCAATGTCCAGGCAGAGCGCGTCCAGGTCCTGCGCTGCCTCCGGCAGCGGGAACGCATAGCCGCGCACTGCGCATGCCGCGCCGTCCTCCGCCGGATCCAGCGTCTCCACGTCAATCGGCTCCATCGCCTGCAGTTCCGCCGCCGTTGGTGCATACGGCTCGCCGCGGACCACGTCTTGCAGCGCGCAGGCGACCAGAAGCGACTGCCCGTCGTAATAGGCGCTGTCAAGGCCCGTCTGTGCGTTGCCCGGCCGGGCATGGTCGCCAGCGCCGGTGAAGTCTCCCCAGAGCGGCCTGATAGCCGACAACGCCTTGGCCAAAGCGCAGCGCTTCAGCGCATCGCGCGTATGCGCGCCTTCTGTTCGGGGGGAATCTGGCGCGAGTCGAGGATTTTGCGCAGCGCCATGCCGCGCGTCTGGTCGTCCAGCACGCCCGCCGCCAGAAGCGGATACGTCCTTTGCGGGAAGCGCGCAAAGCACAGCGCGACCGCCCAGCCCACGGCCATGCGCGCGTAGTACGCGCCGTGGCGCACGGCGCGCAGCCGTTCCAGGACCCGATCGATATACGCCTCGTCCCGATAATAGGTCAGCAGCATGACCACGCCGAAGCGGACGCAGTACGTCCTTTCGTCCTCCAGATACGGGACAAGAAAGCGCCACCAGCGCTCCCTGTCGTCAAGCACCGCTTTCAGGCTGCTGCAAAAGCTGTCGCACACCGACCAGCTGTCTATGGAGGGCACAAACTCCGCCACGTACGCCATGCGCTCTTCCGTCCCGGCGGCCATACAGCCAATGACCATGCCCCGCAGCATTTGTTCCTCAAGCAGCGGTCCCGGCGTCTCCCGCAGGTACGCGGCCGCTCCGTCCCGGGCAATCCGGCGCGCCAGGCGGCGCAATGCGGGCAGCCGCACGCCCAGCACCGTCTCCACGCCCGGCAAAAGCGAGCGGGCAAAGCGCGCATAGTCCGGTTCGGCCATTTCTTCCAGGGTACGGCGTATCTCTTCTCTGTTCATGGCATCAGTATACCAGGCTTGCGCGCGCTTGCCAACGGCCCGCGCGCATGCCCGCGCGCGGGCGTGCATACCCTCCCCCAGGAGGTGGCGTATGCTGACCACGCTTTTGCTGCTTTTGCAGGACGCGCTGTTCTTTCTGGGATATGTCTCCGGGCATTCCGCGTTTCCCAAGCCCCTGTCCCCCGCCCGCGAACGCGAATGCATCGCGCGGATGCAGGCCGGCGATGACAGCGCGCGGCGCATGCTCATCGAGCACAACCTGCGCCTGGTCGCGCACATCGCGCGCAAATATACCGTCCCCGGCCAGGACGCGGACGATCTTATCTCCATTGGCGCCATCGGCCTGATCAAGGCGGTGGGCACCTTCCGCCCCGAAACCGGCGCGACGCTCTCCACCTACGCCAGCCGGTGCATTGAAAACGAAATCCTCATGTGCCTTCGCGCATCCCAAAAACGCCGGAACGACGTTTCGCTCCACGACCCCATCGGCACGGACGCGGAAGGAAATGAAATCACCCTCATCGACGTGCTCGGCAGCGAACCGGACGCCGTAGAGGGGGAAGTCGACAGGCGCATCAGCCTGGAACGCATCCGCCGCCTGATGCGCCAGACGCTCCCGGAGCGCGAGCGCACCGTGCTGGAGCTGCGCTACGGCCTGCTGGACGGCCAGCCCCGCCCGCAATATGAAATCGCCCGCGCGCTGGGCATTTCCCGTTCCTATGTGTCCCGCCTGGAAAAAAAGGCGATTCAAATGCTCGAGCGCGGGCTGCGCGGGCGCTAGCGCTCTGCGTCCGGCGGCAGTCCGCCCGCGCTCTCCCCGCGCCGCCGGCGCGCCCGGTTCCACAGGCCGGCAAAGACCGCAAGCCACGCCGCGAAAACCAGCGCGGACGCCGCCAGACGAACCTGCGGCCTGAGCAGCCACAGCCGTATCCAGTCGCCCCACCCCGGTTCGGGATTCGGGTCAAACGTCAGGCCGTCCATCCAGGCCTGCGCCTGTCCGCGCAGCGCCTGCGCGTCCGCCGCATAGCTCCGCACCGCCAGCGTATACTGGCGTCCGCCCTGTACCGTCATGCACAGGAGCAGCCCTTCCATGCCTTCCGGCAGGCCGTCTTCCAGCAGAATGCAGAAAAAGGGCGTCTGCGCGTGCGGGGAAATCCACGCATCCGAAGCGGGCGTCTCTTCCCCCTGCATCCGTTCATACGCCTCCCGCACCGACGCAAGATACTGCGCCTGTTCCGCCTCGGAAAGCATCGCCGCGGAAAAGAACGCCTCCTCCTCGGCCACGGTCAACAGCGCGTCCTGCGCGGCGTCCTCGCAGACCGCCGTGAGCACCGTTTCCGCATCGTCCAGCCGTTCCATGCTCCAGGCGGCCTGCCACCCGTGCGGCACGCGCAGCACCAGCCCCAAACGCTCATCGCGCAGCACGGTGCGGGCCGCCTGGGCGGCCGGCCCGGCGTGGCACAGCGTCAGCACGGCGCAGGCCGCGCTCAGGATGCGTTGTATCGTCCGCGTCATGCCGCGCGCTCCCGTCTACACACCGCGCTCGGCATCATACTGCTCCCACAGCGGGCTGTATATGGCCACGTTTTTCTCGTGTTCCTCCAGCGTCCTGGCAAATACCAGCGTACCCTCTTCCGGGCTGGTGGAGCAGAAGTAGAGGTAGCCTTCGCTCAGGAACGTCTCGTCCGGATAGAGCGCCGCCTGAATGGCCGCTTTGGACGGGCTGCAAATCGGGCCGACGGGCAGGCCCTGGTTAAGATAGGTGTTATAGGGGGAAGCGATGCTCAGCTCCGCGTCGGTCAGGGCCATTTTGTCCGAATGCGTGTAGTACTTGACCGTCACGTCCGAACCGAGCGCCATATTCTGGCGCAGGCGGCCATGGAAGACCGCCGATACACGGGCAAAGTCCTCGTTCTTGGCTTCTTTTTCAATCATGGAAGCCAGGGTGATGATATCGTCCATGGTCATGCCCAGTTCCGCCGCGCGGTCGTGGTAGGAGGAAGTATAGACCGCCTCCACCTGGGACACCAGCATGTTCAGGACGCTGTCCAGGCTTGCGTTGGTATAGATTTCATAGGTATCCGGGGCCAGATATCCCTCCAGCAGGTATATGCGCTGGTCGTGGTCCTCGGTTTGCAGCACCTCGTCGATGTAATAGTACTTGCCATACGTCTCGGCGTCGTTGCATGCGTCCAGCACTTCCTGCTCCGTCTCCGCCACGCCCGCGCCGACCAGGTATTCGGCGATGTCCTCCACCGTCCAGCCCGGAATGATGGTAATGTTGCGGGTGATGGGATTGCCGTCGCCCGTTGTAATCTGCTCGATGATTTCCGAAAGCGTCATCGAACGGGTCAGCGTATACTGACCCGTCTGCACCTTCTGGCTCAGCCCCTGAAAGTCCATCAGGTATTTCAGCACCGAGCGATTGCGGATGAGCCCTTGCTCTTCCAGGTTGTTCGCCACCGTCGTCAGGGAGTTTCCGCTTTCCACCACGAAGGTCACCGGCGTATTGTCGTTGGGGTCCACCGGATAGAAAAACCGCTCGCCCAGCTTGTCCCAGGCCGTCAGCAGCACGCCCGCCACCAGGATAAGCGCCGCCGCGCACACCAGCACCGGCCTGGCGATACGCCAAAGCCAATCGTACCAGAAAAGCCCGTACCTGCGTTCTTCATGCAGGGACTGATGATCGTAGCGCTCGCGCTTTTTCACGCGCCACCCCTTTCCGGGCCGTGCCCGCTCAGGCGTTGAGCATGTCCAGGTTCAGCCCACTCGCCTCGGTAATGATCTGGAAGACATCCGCCATCATCCGCTGCAGCCGCATCTCGGCCAGCAGATACGCCTGCACGTCGCTGTTCATGTACAGCAGGGACGAAATCTGCTGAAAGCGGCGCATGTCGTCCTCCCCGGCCTGCGCGCCGCCCATCGCCTGCACCTGCAGGGCTACCTGCAGCCTCTTATATTCCCCCAAAAGGGTGCGATTTGTTTCATCCGCCTCGGCAATTTCCTTCAGCCGCGCGCATTCCCGGACTTCCTCGCTCTCGCGAATGGCCCGCGCCAGCGCGTGGGCGCTATCGTACAGATTCATGCTGCCTCCTGTTCTTCGACGCTTGGTCTGCCTATAAAACGAAAGAGGTCGGAGACTTTGTCCAAAGCCCCTGCAAAGTCACGCCGGCCCCCGGCCCCCGAACGGACGGCGTGCGCGCCCGTCCCGCGCATGCTTCGGGAGCGCATGCCTGGCGCTGCGCAGCCATGGGCATGCCCGTTCCGGACACCGGCCGGAGATAGTCGATGCTGGGCGAGGGCGACAGCTCGACCGTGACCCCGTCGCCCGTGTACGGCGCATAGGTAAACAGGCGCGCCAACCCATACCCCAGCAGCGCCAGCAGCGCCAGGGCGGCCAGCGCCGCCAGCAGCCTGCGCTTTCGCAGCGCGGCCCGGCGCGCACGCCGGGCTGCCTCCCGGAGCCGGCGCTTTTTCCGGGCGCTTTCCTGCGCGCGCCGAATCAGGCGCTGCTGCTCCTCCGCCTGCTCCAGCGCGACAAAACGCGCATAGGCCGCCTGCACCCGCGCGGGGGTCAGACGGGAAAGCGTTTCGTCCCGGTCGCGCCCGCACCGGCGGCAGGCGTGCCACCGCCAGCGGTTGAACCGCCCGCAGGCGCAAATCCACAGGCTGTCCCTGCGCTCCGGATAGCAGACCGCGTCGTGTCCGGCGACGGCCACCAGCGCGACCCGCTCCGGCCCCTGCTCGAGCGCCGGGGGCGTCGCGTCCATCATCCGCGCGGGGTCGGGCGTCCAGACGGAACCGTCCGCAAAGGCAACGCGCTCGGCCAGGAGCAGCGCGCTTTCAAAGGGCGGATACTCGTCCAGCGCGAGGCGGCATTCAAACGGCTGCCCCGGCGGCGCGTCGGAAGGCTCCAGCCGCACGGGCCGCCGGCCGGCCGCCGCGCCCTGCGCATCCAGCAGCGCCAGCGTGCCTTCGACGAGGCAAATCGGCGCGGCGCCCTCGTTGCGCAGTTTCAGATAGCCCTGGCGGCGGCCCTGGTCGAACGCCGCCTGCTCCAGGGAAAGCAGCTCGACCGGGCAGGTGATGTCCGTCATCATGGCGACTGCACATCCAGCGGGCAATCGCGATGCAGGGGCCGGTGCGTAAACCGCACGCCCCCGCCGACGGTCTGCCCGTGGCCGAGGAGCTTGTATTTATAGCTGCACAGGCCTTCGATGCCCATCGGCCCGCGCGCGTGCAATTTGCCGGTGGCGATGCCCACCTCCGCTCCGAAGCCATAGCGGTACCCGTCCGCAAAGCGCGTGGAACAGTTCCAGTAGACGCCCGCGCTGTCCACCCGGGACAGGAACGCGCGCGCGGCGTCCTCGTCCTGCGTGACAATGGCGTCGGTATGGCCCGACCCGTGCCGGTTGATGTGGGCAATGGCCTCCTCCAGCGAATCGACGATGCGCACGGAGAGGATATAGTCCAGGTATTCCGTATCCCAGTCCGCGTCCGTGGCCGCCTCGCAGGGGATGAGCGCCTGCGTGCGCGCGCAGCCGCGCAGCGCAACCCCGGCGCTGCGCAGTGCGTCGGCCAGGGGGGGCAGCGCGCGCGGGGCGATGTCCCGGTGGACCAGCAGCGTCTCGGCCGCGTTGCACACGGCCACATACTGCGCCTTGCTGTCCACGCACACGCGCACGGCCATATCGATGTCGGCGGCCCTGTCCACATACACATGGCAGACGCCGTCCGCATGGCCCAGCACCGGGATGCGGCTATGGTCCATGATATAGCGCACAAACGCGTTGCTGCCGCGCGGAATGATCAGGTCTATCCAATCGTCCAGCGCCAGCATCTCGCCGACGTCCTCGCGCGTTTCCAGCAGCGCCGCCCAGCCCGCCGGCAGTCCGGCGCCGCGCGCCGCCCCGTCCATGACGGAAAACAGCGTCCGGTTCGTTTCCAGCGCTTCGCGCCCGCCCTTGAGCAGGGCCGCGTTGCCGCTGCGCGCGCACAGCGCGGCAATCTGTACCAGCGCGTCCGGGCGCGATTCGAAAATGACGCCGATAACGCCAATGGGACAGGACACCCGATACAGCTCCAGCCCTTCGGCCAGCTCGGTGGCCAGCTGCGTGCGGCCGAGCGGGTCCGGCAGCGCGGCCAGCGCGCGCAAGCCCGCGCATGCGTCGGCGAGCTTTGCCCCGTCAAAGCGCAGGCGCTTGGCCAGCGGCGCGGCCAGCCCCTCCTCCGCCGCCCGCGCCATATCCCGCGCGTTGGCCTCGAAAATGCGCGTTGCCTCCGCCTCCAGCGCGCCGGCCATCTGAAGGAGCGCCCGGCGGCGGAGCGCATCGGGCAGCACCGCCATTTCCCAGGCCGCCTGCCGCGCACAGGCAGCCATATCCCGTACCGTCATGTTCCTCACCTCGCGCGTATCATATCATATTTCGCCGGAGATGGAAAGGGCGGAAAGCGGCGCCGCAACGGCGGAGCGCCGCACGGCGGCGCGGGCCGGGCCCTGCGGGGCGGACGGCCGGCTTGACAGCGTCTGCGCGGCATGCTATAATGAGGCCCGGCGATGAAGGGCGTGACGACCCCGGAGCCTCCGTCGGAAACGGCGGCGCGGCGCGGCGATACGGCGCGGGAGGAGCCTTCGGGCTCAAATATGGGTGGCACCGCGGCTTTCGCCCCATAGGGGCGAGGGCCGTTTTGTATACCGAACGAAAGGAGAAAACGGAATGCTGACACAGGCTCCCCGGGGCACCAAGGACGTGCTGCCGCAGGACAGCTGGAAATGGCAGGCGGTGGAGGCCGTCATGCGCGAAATCGCCGCGCGGGCGGGTTTCCGCGAGGTACGCACGCCCGTGTTTGAACACACCGAGCTGTTTTTGCGGGGCGTGGGCGACACCACCGACATCGTGCAAAAGGAAATGTACACCTTCGAGGACAAGGGCCATCGCTCGGTGACCCTCAAGCCGGAGGGAACCGCGGGCGCGGTGCGCGCGCTGGTGGAGCACAGCCTGTACGCGGGCGTGCTGCCGATGAAGATGTATTACCTCAACGCGCCGATTTTTCGCTACGAAGCGCCGCAGAGCGGCCGCCTGCGCGAGCACCATCAGTTTGGCTGCGAGGTGTTCGGCGCGGCGGAGCCGACATGCGATGCGGAAGTGATTACGCTGGCGCTGAACGTGCTGCGGACGCTGGGGCTGAAGGATTTGTGCGTCCGGCTCAATTCCATCGGCTGCCCGGAATGCCGCGCGGTCTACCATGAAAAGCTGCGCGCGTTTCTGGCCGGGCGGCTGGACGGCCTGTGCCAGACCTGCCGCACGCGCTATGAGCGCAACCCGCTGCGCATCCTGGACTGCAAGGTAGAAAGCTGCCAGCGGCTCCTGGAGGGCGCGCCGAGCATCCAGGATTGCCTGTGCGACGCCTGCCGGGCGCACTTTGAGGGCCTGCAGGAGGCGCTGCGCGCCCTGGAGGTGCCCTTCGTGCTGGACGCGCGCATTGTGCGCGGGCTGGACTATTATACGCGCACGGTGTTTGAAGTGGTCATGCAAACCGAAGGCACCGCCCAGGCCGTGTTTGCCGGCGGACGCTATGACGGGCTGGTGGCGCAGCTCGGCGGCCCGAGTCTGTCGGGCATGGGCTTTGGCATGGGCCTGGAGCGCGTGCTGATGCTGCTGGAGCAGCAGGGCGTCTCGCTGCCGGAGCCCCGCGTGGCGGACGTCTATGTGGCGGCGTTGGGCGCGGACGCGCGCATCCCGGCGCTGGCGCTGGCGCAGCGGCTGCGCGACGTCGGCCTGCGCGCGGAGATGGATCATACGGGCCGAAGCCTCAAGGCGCAGTTCAAGCACGCCGACAAGCTCGGCGCGCCGCGCCTGGTGATGGTGGGCGGCGACGAGCTGGCGCGCGGCACGGTGCGGGTGCGCGACATGCAGACCCGGGAAGAAATCGAAATTCCGCTGGAAAGCGCGGCGAAAATACTGGCAGGGGGAAAAGAAGAATGCTGAAAACATGGCAGCGCACGCATATGTGCGGGGAAATCAGCGAGGCGCAGTGCGGACAGTCCGTGGTGCTCAACGGCTGGGTGCAGCGCACACGAAACCTGGGCGGCGTTATCTTTGTCTGGCTGCGGGACCGCGAGGGCCTGGTCCAGGCGGTGTTCAACAGCGAAAACTGCGACGCGCAGACCTTTGCGCTGGGCGAGAGCCTGCGCGGAGAGTATGTCGTGGCGGTGGCGGGCGAGGTCGTCCGCCGCGCGGAAAAGGACGTGAACGAGAGCATGGCCACCGGACGCGTGGAGGTGCTCGTGCAGCGCGCGCTGCTGCTCAACGCATCGTCCACCCCGCCGATTTATATCGAGGACAAAACGGCCGAAAACGAGGCCGTGCGCCTGAAGTACCGCTATTTGGACCTGCGCCGCCCCTCCATGCAGCGCACGCTGCGCATGCGGCATCAGGTCACGTCCGCCATCCGGCGGCATCTGGAGGAATGCGGGTTTATCGAAGTGGAAACCCCTATCCTCAGCAAGTCCACGCCCGAGGGCGCGCGCGACTATCTGGTGCCCAGCCGCCTGCACCCCGGCACGTTTTATGCGCTGCCGCAGTCTCCGCAGATTTACAAGCAGCTGTTGATGCTGGCCGGGTTTGACCGCTATTACCAGCTGGCCCGCTGCTTCCGCGACGAGGACAGCCGCGCGGACCGCCAGCCGGAGTTTACGCAGGTGGACCTGGAGATGTCCTTTGTCAATCCGGAGGATGTGCAGCGCGTGGTGGAGGGCGCGTTTGCGCGCGTCCTGCGGGAGACCAAGGGGCTGGAAATTCCGCTGCCGCTTCCGCGCATGACCTGGCGGCAGGCGATGGACGAGTACGGCTCCGACAAACCGGACACCCGCTTTGGCATGAAGCTCCGGGATGTGACGGAATTGGTGCGCGGCTGCGGCTTCGGCGTGTTCGAGACGGCGCGCAGCGTGCGCGGCTTTAACGCCGAGGGCGGCGCGGCGCGCCTGTCCCGCAAGGAAATCGACGCGCTGGGCGATCTGGTCAAGACGTATCACGCCAAGGGCCTGGCCTGGTTGACGCTGGATGCGGCGGACGGCCATGTGAAGAGCTCTTTTGCCAAGTTCATGGCGCCGGATGTGCTCCAGGCGCTGCTGCAGGCCATGGACGCCAAGCCCGGCGACGCGCTGTTCTTCGTGGCCGATGCGCCCAACACCGCCTGCACGGCGCTGGGCCAGCTCCGCCTGCATCTGGGGCGCAAGTTCGGCCTGACGGATGAGAACCAGTTCAACCTTTTGTGGGTGACGGAATTCCCGCTGCTGGAGTGGGACGAGGAAGAGGGCCGCTTTGCGGCGATGCACCATCCCTTTACCAGCCCCATGGACGAGGACGAACCCTATATGGAAAGCGACCCGGGCCGCGTGCGCGCCAAAGCGTACGACCTGGTGCTCAACGGCGTGGAGATGGGGTCGGGCTCCATCCGTATCCATGAGAGCAGCCTGCAGGAGCGCATGTTCCGGCTGCTGGGCTTCACGACCGAGCAGGCATGGAACCGCTTCGGGTTCCTGCTGGAGGCGTTTCAGTACGGCACGCCGCCGCACGGCGGGTTTGCCTTTGGCGTGGACCGTCTGGTCATGATTCTTGCGGGCCGCGACAGCCTGCGCGACGTGCTGGCCTTCCCCAAGGTGCAGAACGCCTCGTGCCTGATGATGAACACGCCTTCTGCGGTGACGCAGGAGCAGCTGGACCTGTTGAAGATTCGAACGCTGACTGAAGAATAAAGGGAGGGGGCCTGGATGCGGCAAATCGGAGAAGTCGTACAGGCGCAGGACGGCAAGCTGGTCGTGGCCTTCGAACGTCCGGAGGCCTGCCAGCACTGCAACGGGTGCCTGGATAAGCGCTGTACGCGCGTGGAGCTGTCCGCGGACGCCAAGGTGGGCGACCGGGTGGAAGTGGAAATGCCGGCGCAGGGGCTGGTGAAGGCGTCGATGCTGGCGTATCTGGTGCCGCTGGGCATGCTCCTGCTGGGCATCTGGCTGGGCATGGCGCTGCATGGCAGCCTGGGCGTCGGCATGGACGCCGAGCTGTTCGGCGTGCTGTGCGGGCTGGCGCTGCTGGCGCTGTCGTATCTGTTGGTGCGGGCCATTGACCGCCGCCTGGCCGCAAGAGGCGTCGGTTGGCGGCCGCGCGTGGTGCGGGTGCTCAGCCCGCAGGAATGCCCCGGGGAAAGCGCCGGGCGAGAGGAGGAATAGCATGTCCCAATTCGTGCGCGAGGTAGGCGAGCAGGAGTTTGACGCGGCCGTTGCCGCAGCGAAGGTGGTGCTGGCGGATTTCTGGGCGCCCTGGTGCGGCCCCTGCCGCATGCTGGCCCCACATCTGGACGCCGTGGCGGAAAAGATGGCGGGCGAGGCGGCCTTTATCAAAATCAACGTGGACGAAGCGCCTGCGCTGGCCAAGCGCTTTGGCGTGATGAGCATCCCCACGCTCATTGTGTTTCAAAACGGCGAGGAAGCGGCCCGCATGGTGGGCGCGCGCGGCCGTGCGGAAATAGAGGACGCCGTGCGGGAGTGGCTGTAATCCAACATAACCGGCGCAGCCGGCCTTTTCCGACGGCCTTTCGCTGCAAGGCTGTTTCTCAGCCTTGCAGCGAAGGGAACATCATGTTCCTGTGCGCGAAGCGCACGGGCGGAACATGATAGCGGAAGCGGCTTGCAGCCGCTCCTCGCGGCGTACACGCCGCCGCTGCGGATGGCACAGGAAGGGGCTGGCCGCCCCTTCCTGCATCCCCGCAGAAGTGTTCTCAATTTGTCGATACGCCGAGCCCTGCGCGTTTCCCCGGCCGCGCCCCAGGCGCAGGGGAAACGTGTCCTGGCGAAAAAGGACGGCGCAGCCGGCCTTTTTCGACAAACTGAGCCCCCGCTTCTTGCCGAAGCGGGGGCGAATTGTTGGTGCGGT
>NHCFR05603__coassemble_965_pt1 | contig 15293 bp, 13 predicted proteins | sample NHCFR05603__metabat2_high_PE_044 | metagenome-assembled genome bin NHCFR05603
GATGAATTTTCAGAAACTTCCGCTGATTTCAGCCATTTCGGCGTATAAATCTGCGATTTTTAATACTTTTTGTCTTTACACAAGACTTTTTATATGCTATACTCGCATCAAGCTACGAACAGGAGCGGTCAACAATGAAGTCCATAGACGAGCAGAAAGAGCTCTTCACCAAGATACTCGATATGTTGGAGCAGCATTTCGGGCAGAGCTGCGAAATCGTGCTGCATGATTTGACCCGGGAGTATGACCACACCATCGTGGACATCCGCAACGGACACATTACGGGCCGAAAGGTCGGGGACTGCGGAAGCAACCTGGGGCTGGAAGTGCTCCGCGGAACGGTGGTAAATGGCGATCGTTTCAATTATATTTCGCACACGACGGACGCAAAGATTCTTCGTTCTTCATCGATTTATTTCCACGACGACCAGCAGCGGACCATCGGCTCCATATGCATTAACACCGACATTACCGAATCCGTGCGCTGCGAAGCGTACCTGCATGCGCTGAACAACTATTCGCTGCAGACCAACGAGAAGCCGGAAATCTTCGCGACGGATGTCAAGCAGCTGTTGGAGCATTTCCTCCAAGAAGGGGAGCGGTTGGTGGGCAAACCGGCCGCGCTCATGGACAAGGCGGACCGCAATCAGTTTTTGCAGTACCTGGATGCCAACGGCGCGTTTCTGATTACCAAGAGCAGCGAACGGGTGTGCGAATTCCTCGGCATTTCCCGCTATACGCTCTACTCCTGCCTGGAAAAGCTTCGGGGCAACGGGAAAAACCCCGAAAAGGCCGAAGAAAGGCAGGATCCCGCTTAAAACAAGCGGCGTCAGCCGCTTGAAATAACGGAGTGAAAGGAGAACCCCCATGAAACGAATTCTCTCTATGTTCCTGCTGCTGACGCTGCTTTGCACGCTCGGCATGACGCAAGCCTTTGCGGAAGCGGAAGAGACAACGCTCATCGTCGCGCAGTCGGTGGACGCCTCGACCATGGATCCGCAGAAGCAGGGCGGCATGTCCTCCATGAACGTGCTCATTAACATGTTCGACACCCTCGTCTTCCGCGACAGCGAAGGCAACCTCATTCCCGGCCTGGCCACGGAGTGGGAAGCGCTGGACGACCTGACCTGGCAGTTTAAGCTGCGCGAAGGCGTTACCTTCCACAACGGCTATCCCTTCACCGCCGAGGACGTCAAGTTCTCCCTCGAGCGCCTGATTAACCCGGACACCGGTTCTCCCATCGTGGAGCTGGCGGCGCTGGACCATGTGGACATCGTGGACGACTACACGGTCAACCTGGTGTTCAAGACCCCCGATCCCATCGTGCCCAACAAGCTGGTCATGTTCGGCGGCGTGATTATCTCCAAGCAGTACACCGAGGAGCATGACGCGGACTACCTGGCGACCAACCCCGTCGGAACCGGCCCCTTCAAGTTCGTTTCCTGGACGAAGGATTCCCAGGTCGTCATGGAAGCCTACGAGGATCACTGGCGCGGCGTTCCGGCGTATGACAACCTGATTTTCCGCGTCGTTCCCAACCAGGCCGACATGCTGGCCGCGCTGCAGACCGGCGAAATCAACATGACCAACAGCATCCCCTACGACCTGGCCGTCTCCGTGCAGGACGACCCGAACATCAGCATCGCTTCCCAGAAGAGCATCCGCGTGCAGTTTGTCAACATTGACACCGCCGTCGAACCGCTCAACGACAAGCGCGTCCGCCAGGCGCTGAACTACGCGGTGGACAAGCAGGCCATCATCGAGGCCATTCTGGGCGGCCACGCCACGCAGATCCCCACGCTCATCCCGCAGGAGAACTTCGGCTATGTCGATACCCTGGAGCCCTACGGCTATGACCCGGAGAAGGCCAAGAGCCTGCTCGCCGAGGCCGGCTATCCCGACGGCTTCACCGTGACCTTTGACGCGCTCAACACGGAGCTTACGGTCATCCAGGCCATCGTCGGCTACCTCGAGGCGGTCGGCGTGAAGGTGGAGATGAACGTGGTGGACAGCAGCACGCTGACCTCCCGCTGCGCGGCCAAGGAAGCCGCCAACCTCTACTTCCAGAACAACACCGGCTGGACCATGGACGGCATGAGCAACTACCAGTCCTATGCCCGCACTGACCGCCGCTATTCGCGCGGCGGCTCCGAGGAGCTCAACGCGCTGGTGGACATCGAGGAAACCACCATTGATCCCGAAGTCCGCATGGACGCCTTCGAGCAGGCGGAAGCCCTGATGTACGACGAAGCCTATTTCATCTATCTGTGGCAGATGGACAACCTCTATGCGACCACCGCGGACGTGGAGTACACGCCCAACAAGATTGGTCTGCTGTGGATGTTCGACGCCAAGCCGGTCGAGTAAGGTCTCAACTTCGCGCAGGAGGGGCCTCCGGCCCCTCCGCCAGACTGTCGACAAAGTCCGGTCGGGAGTCCCATGAAACCAAAACTGACGGCAAGTACGTCAGTTTTGTGCTATTTTCGGGCACAAACGCTTCCTGCGTTCGCCCGGGAACCATGCGCGCCGCACCGGACGCCGCCCGGAAAATCCAAAGGTTTTCAGGCGGTCGGCCCTGTTCCGTGATACGACGGAATCTCTCAACGGCCTGAGGAGGGGCCTGAGGGTCCCTCCTCGCATTTTCGGGAGAAATCGTTATCTTCCTTGCCGCGGCCCCTGTTTCCTCCTTCCCTGCACGAAGATACGCCGCATCTCCCCGGTTTCCCGCTTTTATTTCGCCCAGCAACGGGAGGCACCATATGCTAAAATACATCCTGAAACGGCTGTTCTATGCGGTGTTTGTTCTCTTTGGCGCCGCAACGCTCGTCTTCTTTCTGGCAAGGCTGACGGGCGACCCGATTTCCATCATGCTTCCGCCGGATGCGTCCCAGGAACAGGTGGATCAGATGACTGCGTTTTTCGGTCTGGACAAACCGCTGCTGGAGCAGTACTGGATTTATCTGGGGAACCTGCTCCGTCTGGACTTCGGCACGTCCCTGCGGTATTTTCAGCCGGTATTCGGCCTGATTATGGAGCGGATTCCCGCCACGCTGCAGCTGGCAGGCGCCGCCATGCTTTTTGCGCTGATTATCGCCATTCCCGCCGGCATTATTGCCGCTCTCAAACGCAATACCATTGTCGACCAGGGCATTATGGTGTTCATTGTCATGGGACAGGCCATGCCCGTGTTCTGGATTGGCATTTTGATGATTATGTTCTTCAGCGTCCAGCTGCGCTGGTTCCCGACGGGCGGATACGGCACCTTCCGTCACCTGGTGCTGCCGGCCATCGCGCTGGGCATGCACTATCTGGCCCTGACCGCGCGGCTGCTGCGCTCCTCGCTGATTGAAGTCATGAACACCGACTATATCCGCACCGCGCGCGCCAAGGGCGTTCTGCCTCGCCGCGTCATCACGCGGCACGCGCTGCAAAACAGCATGCTGCCCACCGTGACGGTCATCGGCCTGCAGATTGGCGGCCTGCTGGGCGGCTCGGTCGTGACGGAAACGGTATTCGCCTGGCCCGGCGTAGGCCAGCTGCTGATTCAATCCATCAACGCCCGTGACTTTCCCATGATTCAGGCGTGCATCATTCTGCTTTCAGCGGTGTTCGTGCTGGTCAACCTGGTGGTGGACATTCTGTACATGTTCATCGACCCGCGCATTTCTTACAAATAGGCGAGGTGATACCGTGTTTGCAAAGATTAAGCGGCATATGGGCAGCGCCGTCGGGTGGATGGCCAGTATTCTGCTGCTATGCTTTATCCTCTGCGCCATCTTTGCCCCGCTCCTGGCGCCCTACGGGGAAAACGAGATGGACATTATGAACCGTTTGAAGCCGCCGGCATGGTGCGAGGGCGGAAGCACCAAGCACCTGCTGGGCACGGACGAACTGGGCCGCGACCTGCTCTCGCGCCTGATTTACGGGAGCCGCTCCTCCATCCTGGTGGGCGTGCTGGCGGCCCTGATGGCCGGCAGCATCGGCGTGGCGACGGGCCTGCTGGCCGGCTACTTCCCCAAGTTTGACGCCGTGCTGATGCGCCTTGCCGACATCCAGCTCGCCTTTCCCTCGATGCTGCTGGCGCTGGCCATCATCGCGGTGTTCGGCGGGGGATTCATGAAGCTGATTCTCGTGCTGGGCGTTACCGGCTGGGTGTCCTATGCCCGCATCGTGCGTTCGCAGGTGCTGAGCCTGCGCACCAGCGACTATGTCATGGCCGCCCAGACCGTGGGCGTAGGGCCGGTGCGCCTGTTGCTTCGGCATATTCTCCCCAACGCCATCGGCCCCGTTATCACCATTGCCACCTTCCAGGTCGCATCGGCGATTCTGTCGGAAGCTTCGCTGAGCTTCCTGGGCGTCGGCATTCCGCCGACGACGGCCACCTGGGGCAATATCCTGCATTCCGGTCAGCTGTATATGAGCACCGCCTGGTGGATTTCGGTCTTCCCCGGCGTCTGCATCCTGCTGATTGTCATTGCCATCAACATTCTCGGCGATGTTCTGAACCTGTACATGGACCCCTACTCCAACCAACAATCCGCCTGAAAGGGGGAGGTAGCGCATGGCTTCCTATGCTCAGTGCCTGGTTTGCGACGATTGCGGCCGGGAATTCTCTCTGCGCGACGCGCTGAATACCTGCCCGGCCTGCGGCGGGCTGCTGGAAGTTCGATATGACATGGCGGCGATGCGCCGCGGCGTGCACAGCCTGGCAAGCTGCGAGCAGACGCGGTCCATCTGGCGCTACGGCCAGTTCCTGCCGCCGGTGCAGGAGGAAAACATCGTAACGCTGGGCGAAGGCGGCACGCCCCTGACGCCCTCGGTGCACATAGGCCCCGCGCTTGGGCTCAAGCACCTGTATTTCAAAAACGATACCATGATGCCCACGGGCAGCTTCAAGGACAGAGGCTTCAGCCTGGCGGTGAGCTACGCCAAGGAGATTGGCGTGCAGAACGGCTTTACCTATTCGTCGGGGAACGCCGGCGCCTCGTTTTCGGCGTATGCGTCCCGCGGAGGATTCCGCGCGCTGGTGTGCGTGGAGTATGTCGCCAGCCAGACCAAGATGGCCATGATCAACCTGTACGGCGCGCGTACCGCCATTTTGGAATTTGAGCGCTTCGCGCAGATTGAGGAGATGCTCTCCCGCGCCAGCCGCGAGCTGAACCTGTATCAGTTTGTCAATTTTATCAATCCCATCCGCCACGAGGCCATGAAGACATACGCGTATGAAATCGTGGAGGCGCTGGGATGCGCGCCGGACGCGATGTTCCATCCGGTGGGAACCGGCGGCGGGCTCTGGGGCGCCTGGAAGGGATACTGCGAGCTGGAAGCCCTGGGCATGACGGACCGGCGGCCGCGCATGTATTGCGTGCAGCCCGCGGTCACGGCCCATTTCCGGCAGGCGTTTGCGCGCGGCGAGCGCGAAGCGGCGCCCTATGGGGATCCGACCCAGACCATTGCGCAGTCCATCGCGGCCGACAGCCCGCTTCACGGCGGCCGCCGCATTCTCAAGGCCGTGTACGAATCCGACGGCGCGGCGCTGGGCGTAAGCGAAGAAGAAATCCTGCAAGCGCTGCGCGACCTGGCCCACGAGGGCATTGCCGCCGAACCCGCGTCGGCTTCGACGGTGGCGGCGCTGCGACAGGCCTGCGCGCAGGGACGAATCAACGCGGAGGATACGGTGGTCTGTGTGATTACGGGCTCCGCGCTCAAGCAGCCGGCCGCCGTGGTCAGCGCCTGCGGCGTGCCGCAGACGCGCATCCGCGCAGACTTTGACGCGCTTCGGGCACTGCTGGCGTCCGATGGCGGACGCGGCGGAAAAACAAGCGGATAACGGAGGAATTTGCATGTCCGAAACGATACTGGAGCTCAAGGAGCTGAAAACCTACTTTTCGCGCAGCGACGGCCTTTGGAGCAAGGCCGTGGACGGCGTCAGCTTTTCGGTGAAAAAAGGCGAGACGCTCTGCGTGGTGGGGGAGTCGGGGTGCGGCAAGAGCATGACGGCGCTGTCCATCATGGGCCTTTTGCCCAAGCCGCGCGCCCGTATTGTCGGCGGCCAGATTCTGCTGAACGGCCAGGATTTGACCGCGCTGGACGATACGGAAATGTGCAAGGTGCGCGGCCGGAAAATCTCCATGATTTTCCAGGAGCCCATGACCTCGCTCAACCCCGTGAAAACCATCGGATACCAGGTGGCCGAAGCGGTTTTGACCCATACGAACATTTCGCGCAAGGACGCCATGGACCAGGCGATTGAGATGCTCCGCATGGTCGGCATTTCCCGGCCCGAAAGCATTGTCAAGGAATACCCGCACCAGCTGTCCGGCGGCATGCGCCAGCGCGTGATGATTGCCATGGCGCTGATTTGCCGGCCCGACCTGCTTATCGCCGACGAGCCGACCACCGCCCTGGACGTGACCATTCAGGCGCAGGTGCTCAGCATCATCCGCGAGATGAAACAGAAGCTGGGCATGGCGGTGCTGTTTATTACGCACGACTTCGGCGTGGTGGCCGAAATGGCGGATTCGGTGGCGGTCATGTACGCGGGACAGATTGTTGAGTTTGCCAGCGTGCGGGACATCTTCAAAACCCCCATGCATCCTTACACGCAGGCGCTCATGGCGTCCATCCCGTTTATGGACCAGCAGAAGGAAGTGCTCTACGCGATTGCCGGCACCGTGCCGGACGCGTCGCGCTATCCGGACAGCTGCCGCTTTGCGCCGCGCTGCGAGAAGGCTTTGAACGGGGAATGCACGAACGCAGACCAGCCGGTGCCGCTGGTGGAGGTAACACCCGGGCACTACGCGCGCTGTATCCTATCCAACGCAAAGGGGGCGACGGCATGAGCGAGGCATTGCTGGAGGTACAGCATATTCAGAAATACTTTCCGGTTCACAAGGGCCTGCTTCGCCGCAAGACCGGCGACATCCAGGCCGTAGACGACATTTCCTTTACGCTGCATCGGGGAGAAACCATCGGCATCGTGGGCGAATCCGGCTGCGGAAAGTCCACGCTGGCGCGGCTGCTGATGAAGGTCTACGAGCCCACGGGCGACGGCAAGATATTCTTCAACGGCGAGGATATCACCCATCTGACCGGCGCGGCGCTGCGCAAACACCGCCGCCATATCCAGATGGTTTTCCAGGACCCGTACGCGTCCCTGAACCCGAAGATGCGCGTGGGCGATATTGTCTCCGAGCCGCTGTGGGTCAACGGTATCCTTTCGAAAAAGGAGGCGGCGGGCCGCGCGGCGGAGCTGTTTGAAACGGTGGGCCTCAAGCGCGAGGACATGCGCAAATTCCCCAACCAGTTCTCCGGCGGACAGCGCCAGCGCATCGGCGTGGCGCGCGCCCTGGCGCTCAGCCCCGAGATCATCATCGCCGACGAGCCGACCTCCGCGCTGGACGTGTCCATTCAGGCGCAAATCCTGAACCTGATGATGTCCCTCAAAAACGAGATGGGGCTTTCCTACCTGTTCATTTCCCACAACCTGGCCGCGGTCAAGCACATCAGCGACCGGGTGGCGGTCATGTATCTGGGCAATATGATGGAAATCTCCCCGCGCGCGGAGCTCTATTCCAACGCCATGCACCCCTACACCCAGGCGCTTTTGTCCATCGCGCCCGTGGCGGACATCGACCATAAGCACAGCGCCATCGTCCTCAAGGGCGATGTGCCCAGCCCCGCCGCGCCGCCGCCCGGCTGCCGGTTCCATACGCGCTGTCCGAAATGCATGGACAAGTGCCGTACCCAGCGGCCTGCGCTGGTCGACAGGGGCGGCGGGCACCTGGTGGCTTGTCATCTGTACGATTAGAAGGAGATAACAAGCATGCAGATTCGCATTCGCTATATCCGCCCCGACGGACAAATCGTGCCCGCGCAGCTGTGCAAAGCGCGCGACGGCGCGCTCTCGCTGGAAATGACGGAAAAGGACAGACCCGACGAGCAGGCGCTGTACCTTGGCGCGCCCTGGATAGACGCGCATTGCCACGTCTTTGAGGCCGTCACTTCCTTCGGGCTTTCGCCGGACAGCATCGGCCTGCAGACGGGCGTGCACCTGCTGGTGGACGCCGGCAGCGCTGGGGCGGAAACCATCGAGGCGTTCCTGCGCTATGTAAAACCGGCCGCCCGCACCAAGCTGCGCGCGTTTTTGAACATCAGCCGTATCGGCCTGGTGACCATGCGCGAATACTTCGACGCCCGGCTGCTCGATGTGGACGCCGCGGTCAAAACCATAGAAAAATACCCCGACTTTCTTTGCGGTATCAAAGTGCGCTCCAGCGGACAAATCGTGGAGTCGCAGGGCCTCCTGCCGCTCAGGCGTGCGGCGGAGGCCGCCGAAAAGGCGCGCCGCCCGATTCTGATGCATATCGGCGAGACGCCGCCTACCCCGGAGGAAAATCTGCCTCTGCTGCGCCGCGGAGACATCGTCACGCATTGCTTTCACGGCAAGGACAGGCCCCTGTGGCATCCGGACGGGCGCCCCATCGAGGCCATGGAAAACGCGCTGAACCGCGGCGTGCTGCTGGATGTGGGCCATGGCGCCGCCAGCTTTGACGCGACGGTCGCGGAGGCGGTCATTCGGCGCGGCGGCAGACAGTTCTCCATCAGCACCGACCTGCACGGCCGCAGCCTGAAAAAACCGGTGTGCAGCCTGGCGCATACGATGAGCAAATTCCTCGCGCTGGGCATGCCGCTGGGCGAGGTGGTGCGCGCCGTCACGGAAATCCCGGCGCGGTATCTGCGCCTGGAAGGCTGGTGCGACGCGCCGCAGCAGAACGCCACGCTTTTCCGGCTGCGCCCTGCGGCCCGCGGCGAATCGTTCGTGGACGCTGCAGGCCACGAACTGCCGGTGCGCCGGGCGATAGAGCCGGTCGCGCTGCTGCTCAACGGATACTGGATAGGTCTTGCGGAAGGATATCACAGCTTTGACGAGGTGGAACCATGATGATTCGATTGGCAGGCTTGCCGACGGAACGGAAACTGCTGGCGCTGTCGGCCATGCGGTCGCATACGCCGCCCGGCGACGTATCCGCCGTGGTGGAGGCGCTCGCGCAGTTCGGCCGGGATACCGGCGCGCAGGTGACGCTCGACAGCGACAGCGCGGCGGACGCCAACTGCCTGCTGCGCTATGATTTCGGACCCGGAAAAACGCTTGCGTTCAACACGCATATGGACGTCAACAACCCGCAGGGGCAGCAGTGGCGCTTCGCGCCGAACGAGCCCTTTATCGAGGGAGACCGTCTCTACGGCCTGGGAAGCTGCGACGCGAAGGGCAGCCTGGCCGCCATGCTCTCGGCGATTGAATCGCTGCTGGCGTCCGCGCGCCCGAATGCCGGCACGCTGGTGCTGACGGCGGTCATGGGCGAGGAGGCGGGCGGCCTGGGCACCCTGCGGCTGACAAAAAACGGTTTTCGCGCGGACGCCGCCGTGGTGGGCGAGCCCACGGAGCTGGCCGTCTGCACCGTGCACAAGGGCACCTATATGCGGCGGCTGACCTTTGAAGGCCGGGCCGTTCACTCCGCCCGCTCCTGGGAAGGCGTCAACGCCATTGAGCATGCGGCGGCCTTCTGCACGGCCTACGCGCAATACGCACAGACCCTGCTGCGCACGCCGCATCCGATTCTGGGGCCGGCAAACGCCAGCGTGACGGTGATTTCCGGCGGAACGCGCCAGAACACCATCCCGGAGCAGTGCTCGCTCATCTGCGACAGAAGGCTGCTGCCAGGAGAAACGTCGGACAAGGCGGACGCGGAGCTGGACGCGCTGCTGGCGGACCTGCGCGCGCGCATTTCCGGGCTTCGTGTCTCGGTGGAGACCATCGTTTCCACGGTGCCCTCGGAAACGCCGACGGAAGCGGACATCGTGCGCGATATGCTGGCCGCCGCGGAGCATGCGACGGGCCGCCGGGCCGCCCCCTCCGGGTTCAACGGAGGATGCGACATGTCCAAGCTGGTGACCATTGCGCATATTCCTACTGTCATCTTTGGCCCCGGCAGCATGGAGCAGGCGCATGCGCCGGACGAATTTGTTTCTCTGCCGCAGGTGCGCTGCGCTGAAAGGGCCTATGCAAACGTGGCGCGCAGATTCTTGGGAAAGGGGGAGTTTTTGTGAAGGAACTGCAAAAGCTCATCGAACAGGGGGCGGAAACGGGCGCCTATTCCTGCGCCGCCTATGAGATTGGCACCTCGGCGGGCTCGCTCGCGCGGGGGTATGCCGGGCGGCTGGGCATAGGCAGAGGCGAGGCGTCGCAGGAGACGCTGTACGATTTGGCCTCGGTCACCAAGCCGATTGTCGCCGTGGGCTTTATGCGCCTGCTGGAACAGGGCAGAATCTGCCTGGACGATACGGTGGATCGCTTTCTGCCCGCCTATCGCGGATATCCCAAGGGCAGCGTGAGCATGTACGCGCTGCTGACCCATACCAGCACCGTGCATGGACAGGTGCAGCTGTACCATACCTGCCATAGCAAGGAGGACATGCTGCTGGCCGTGCGCTCCATGCCGCCGCGCAGCCTTACGCCGCTGTCGGTGGAGTATTCCTCGCAGGGCTTCATGCTCATCGGCGAAGCCGTCGCCGCAGCGGCCGGCATGCCGCTGGACCAGGCGCTTGCCACGCTGGTTCTCGAACCGCTGGAGATGCGCAACACCTGCTTTAATCCCCCGGAGGCGCTGCATGCGCGCATCGCTTCCACGGAGGACTGCCCGTGGCGCGGGCGTATGGTGGTCGGCCAGGTGCATGACGAAAACGCGGTCGTAATGGGCGGCGTCGCCGGCCATGCGGGCCTGTTTTCCGACACGCAGGACCTGGCCAAGCTTTGCCGTGCCATGCTCACCGGGCTGGCGCCCGACGGCGCGCGCTTTTTGCAGCCGGCGACGCTGGCGCTGATGACGCGTTGCCATACGGCCGGCCTGAATCTGGCGCGTGGCCTGGGCTGGCAGATGAAGGACCCCCAGGGCAGCCCCGCGGGCGACCTGTTCTCGGCCGCCTCCTTTGGCCATACGGGATTCACCGGCACAAGCCTGTGGATGGATCCGACGAGGGACCTGTACGCCGTGCTGTTGACCAACCGCGTGCATCCGTCCCGAGAAAGCAACGAGATTCAGCATATCCGGCACGTGTTCCATAATCTCAGCGCGCTTTATGCCGATGCGTGCGCGCGGAAAGCGAGGTAGCCATGAACGCTTTGAAAACCGAAATCGGAGAAGACAGGACCCTGCAGCGCCTGCAGGCGCTGGGCATTTCTCTGCCCGAGCCGCCCGGCAGAGCCGGATTGTATACCCAATGCCGTCTGTTCGGCGAAAACATGGTATATCTTTCGGGCTGCGGCCCGCAAATCGCGGGAACGCCGTGTGCGCTGGGCAAGCTGGGCGGCGAAGTCTCCATCGAAGAGGGGCAGGCGGCTGCCAGGGCGTGCATGATCAATGCGCTGGCCATCCTCAAAAAGAACCTGGGCAGCCTGGACAGAATCGATAAAATGGTCAAAATGCTCGCCTTTGTGGCCAGCCGGAACGACTTTTATCAGCAGCCGCTCGTGGCGGACGGCGCATCCCGGACGCTGGTGGATATCTTTGGCGAGGAGGCTGGCTGCGCGGCGCGCTCGGCCATCGGCGTAAACGTTCTGCCCGGAAACATCCCGGTCGAAATTGAGCTTCTGCTGACCCTCAAGGCGTAGCCGCCGGCCTTCAGACCGTCGACAAGTCGACGGTCTTTCGTTTGTCGAAAAAGGCCGGCGCTGCCGGCCTTTTTCGACAGGACACGTTTCCCTGCGCCTGGGGGCGCGGCCGGGGAAACGTGCAGGGAAACCTTGCTGCGCAAGGCTTCCGAACCCGCCGCGCATGTCGCCGGGTTCGGATTCCATTTGGAGGGCTTCGGCCTTCAGAACGAAAGCTCCACCAGCGCCGTCAGCTGCCGGCCGCCGTAGATATCCTCCAGCGCAAAGCCATAGCGGTAGGCCCCCTCGGACAGGCGCCCGTAGCGCAGGGTCAGCCCCTGCTCGGGGACGGTCAGCGCGTCTCCCCGCACCGTGCCGGCATGGCGTCCGTCCGTATCCACAAGCTCGAACAGCGGAACCACGCGCTCTCCGGCCTCCAGCGGAATCAGCCCGCGCTGCGACGCGCCGTTGTCGTCATAGCCGACCGTTGCGCCCAGCACCCGCGCCTCCTGCGCCCCCTCTTCCAGGACGGCCACCAGATACATCGATTCGCCGTCCACCTCGGCCGGAATGACCGCCTGCACGCGCCCGTCCGCCAGCTCCATGGTTTCCACATGCGCCATGCGCCCCTCCAGCAGCGGCCATGTGCCGTCAAAGAGGCTGTATACCATACCCGTCTGCCAGTCCACCTGCGTGACGCCCAGCTCGCCCAGCAGCGCAAAGCCGTCGCCCTTCGCCGCCAGCAGTACGCCCTGCGCATCGGCAAGATGGTCGAGCGAGTCGCGCGTAAGCTGGATGGAATAGACGGACTGGAGCGCCTGGCGCGAGGCGGTGAAATAGCCGTGCGCCACGCTGGCGATGCTTCCGGCAGGCGCGAGCGCGGACGGGTTGCCCCACAGGTTGCTGTTGCTGTGGTTCGCGTCGTAGTACGCCTCGCCCGTCTGCGCCGCCTCGTCCCAGAGCGCCTGAACCCGGCGGTCCTGCTCGGACGCCGCGGCGGGAAGGTCCGCCCAGACGCCGGTGCCGTTGCCCGCGGCCAGCGCCGTCTGCGGCAAATCGCCCCAGACGCTGCCCGCAAAGCCGATAAAGCCGCTGGCGTCCGCGCCGTACAGCTCCTCCCACAGCTCGACAAACGTGCCGCTGGCCTCGCCCATGCCAATGGTGTTGGAGTACAGGTTTTCAGGCGTATAGGCTTCAAAGGCAAAGGCGCTGTCCATTTGCGCGCACAGGGAACGGACAAAACCGGTATACGCGCCGCTTTCCTCCAGCCCGGCATGCGCGCTGTCAAGGCGCTGGCCATCCGGCACGCTGTCGGAAGGGAAATACAGGGATAACCCGCTGACGTCATACCGGCTGGTGGCGCTGTAAACGACCGCCTCGCGCAGCGCGGCGAGCAGGCGGCCGGATTCGACCGGCAGGAGGGCGGCAAACGACTCGCACAGCGCCTGGATGTCCACCAGGTCGGCGGAGGAGCCGTCCGCGTACGTCCCGAAAGCGCGCGTGCTGCCGCGCGCGCGCACGATGTTCTTGTACAATCCCTGCTGCATGACGCGCGTAAGCGCTTCGCCAAAGGCGTCGAGCTGCGCCAGCAGCGCGTCGAGCTGCGACAAATCCACCACAGACAGCGTCGCGTTGCCGCCATAGCCGGAGCGGCCCGCGTCGGCGATATAGGTATCCACCGCCGTCTGCCCCAGCGCCAGCGTGGACATGCCGGGCTCGCGCGCCAGCGAACCGACCCAGGCGCCGTAGTCCATGCCGATGCCCGCGACCAAGTCCTGGCTGGCAATCATGTAGTCCGCATAGGGCGCCAGCGCCGCGGCCGTCTCCACCGCGCCCATCAGGCACGCGTCCAGCGCCACCAAATCGAAGCGTTCGCCCGCCGGAAGGCCGTCCGAGAGCGCCTGCGACAGCTCCGAGAGCGTCAGGGAGTCGCCGTCAAACAGCGGGTCGAAGCACACGCCCAGCAGCGGCCCGCTGCCATGGTCCCAAAGCACCAGGCCATAGCGGTCGGCGGGGTAGTGCGAAATGCCGTAGCGAATGAAGTCCGCAAGGGTTTCCGCCGCGCCCATATTCCGCCGGCCCAGGCCGCTTTCCACCGTTTCCAAACCGTCCTGCGTGACAAGATGCCGCTGATTTCCTTCCCCGGACACGCCCGCCAGCGCCCAGCTCTGCGAGCCGCCGGTTTCCACCAGCACCCGGACGCCGCCCCCGGCCGGCAGCCCGGCTTCCTCGATAAGCTCGCGCAAATCGCCGCTGGCATGCGCGGCGTCCGATTCCAAATCGGCGCCGCACATGTACACCAGCAGGGTAAACGTATCCTGCCGGGCGGTTTGCGCCTGCGCCGGTGACGTGATGCCGGTCAGCAACGTCAGCAGCAGCAGGAGGGACAGCTTTCGCATGGCCATGTTTCCTCCAAACAGGGATGATGCAACGGGGAATCAGCGGATGGGCGTAAACGTCAGGAGCATTTGTTCAAACTGCGCCTTTTCCGTGTCGGTCAGCGCGCGGTATGTGGTAAACGTGGCGTCCTGGTAGGCATAGCAGCGCAGCCCGATGGCCCAACCGCGCGCCATGGTTTCGGCGTAGAGGAAGGGACCGCTGGCGTCGGACGCGCCGATGAGGATGAAGGGAATGCTGCTGTCCGTGCTGTATACGACGCCCAGGTATTGGCCGCTTCTGTCCGCGTAGCGGACCAGAAGGCGGTTGGCATAATCCTGAAACGCGTCTGCATCCGCGCTGAACAGGTTAAAGTCCGCCTGCTCCGGATAGTACCCCATCTCGATGCTCACGCATGGGGCGGATTCGTTCATCAGCAGGGAATCGGCGACAGACCATCCGTCCGGGCCAGTTATGGAAAAAACGCCGGGTTGCACGTACGTCTCCGCCAGCGCGGGGGACAGGGCCAGCGCCAAACACAGCGCCACCGCGCAAATTCCTCCTTTTTTCATATGCAAACACCTCCGACGCAGTTCTTGGCAGTATTATATGGCATTTGGATATCCCTGACAAGCTAGACGCACGCGAAGGCAAAAAGTTCCAGCCATGCGGCAAAAAGACAGGGCAGAGCGCGCGGAAAGGCGCTTGACAGGGGCGCGCGGGTTTGGTACAACTGTTCCATGGCCGGGACGGGCGCAGGGCAGGGCGGCTTTTCCCGCGCCGTTTGCGGAAGGAACGCGGGGGAGAGAATGAAGGAGGCGTTGATATGCAGCTGGCGCTGATTACCGCGCTGGGCGTAGGGGGCGCGACGGTTTTGGGCGCGGCGCTCGGGTTCTGTTTTAAGCGGATTCCGCACCGGTACAACGATGCGCTCTTGAGCTTTGCGGCAGGCGTCATGCTGGCGGCCGCGATTATGGGCCTGATTTTGCCGGCGGTGGAGCTGGGAGGCCGGCATGGCGTATGGATGGCGGCACTGGGGGTGTTCGTCGGCGCGCTGTTTCTGACCTTTGCAGACCGCCTGATTCCGCATCTGCACTCGCTGGCCGGCATGGAACGGGAGGCGCATGGCCGCAACCGGGAACTGGACAGGATACTGCTGTTCATCCTGGCCATCGCCATTCACAACTTTCCTGAGGGCGTGGCGGCGGGCGTGGCTTCCGGCCAGGAGGATATCGGCAACGCGGTCTCGGTGGGCGTAGGCATCATG
>NHCFR05603__coassemble_986_pt1 | contig 15033 bp, 13 predicted proteins | sample NHCFR05603__metabat2_high_PE_044 | metagenome-assembled genome bin NHCFR05603
TAAGGGGCTGCTTCCTCTCGAAAACAGCCCCTTTGTCGGCGGTCTGAAGGCCGGCAGCGCCGGCCTTTTTCGACAAGCGGAGGCGGCGCCATGCGGCGCCGCCTTTTGCATGCAGGCGGCCGTTTCGGTTGACAGCGGACGCCAATGACGGTACAATATCTTGGTTAAAGCCGGTGGAAAATGATGGGCAGGAGGCCTTGATATGAGCCGTTTGGGCGATTTGATTCATCTGGAGCGCACCCGCAGAAACATGACCGCCAAGCAGGTGGCCAGGCTCTGCTCCCTTTCGGAAAAGTACCTGCTGGACGTGGAGCAGGGCCGGCGCATCATTGCGGACGACCAGGCGCGCCGCATCCTCAGGCGCATTGGCCTGGAGCAGCAGACGGAGGCGGATTTTTCTCTGGACGATATCGCGGCGACGGTGGATTTGCATACCGCCGCGCCCACGCTGCCGCAGCGGCCGGTGGAGGACAAGCCCCGCCCGGTCGCCTCGCTGCCTGCCGAGGACAGCGAGCACGGCGGCATCTGGCTGGACGCGCTGGCGTCCGTGCTGCGCCAGGTGCCCGTCTACAACGCCGCCTGGCAGATTGTGGACCATCGCACGCTCGCCGCTGCGGGCGGAAAAATCGAGGGCGGCCCCGCGGACAAGGCGCTGTATTTTCTCGCGCCGGACGACAGCATGCGCGGCTTTCGTATCCTCAAGGACGATTTGCTGCTGGTCGTTCCCGCGCACAGCCCCATCGACGGGGCGGTGATGCTGCTGAAGTGGAAAAACCACTGCATGGCGCGCAAGGTAAAGCTGTCCGGCGAGCGGCTGATGCTGCTCAGCTACGACCGGGAGCTGGACGCGCAGCCGGCGCAGCTGGCGGAGGTGACGTTCGTGGGGCGCTGTGCGCGGCTGGAAGCGTCGCTGTAATCCGGAATACAAAGGCGCGTTTTGTGTGAGGATAGCGCAGAGGGAGGTCTTGGCATGGGCATTATTCCATCCAGAAATCTGGCGGAGCAGCGCCGGGAAGAAAAGGGCATTGTGTATTATGACCGCGGCGTGATACAGGGAGAGGACGGCAGGCAGTACGACCGCCTGGCCATCCAGACGCATTTTATTCAGCGGGGCGAATCCCAGGAAGAGCTGGTGCGCCGCTATGTGCTGCCGCTGGCGCAGCCGGGCGACGTGCTGTCCTTCGGCGCGAAGGTGATGGCCATGTGCGTGGAGAGCGTGAAGACGCGCGACGAGGTGCATCCCGGCTTCTGGGCCAATCTGCTCTGGCGCTTTGCGGGCATCAACACCACGGGCGTGGGCATGCATGAGCCGTACAAGATGCAGCTCGTCATCGACATGTGCGGCCTGCCGCGCGTGCTGCTGGCGGCGTTTTTGTCGGCGGTGACCAAGCCCTTTGGCGTGCACGGCGTATTTTATAAGGTGTGCGGCAAGGGCGTGGGCGGCATCGACGGGTTTTATTTCCGCTCTTCCTTTGACGTGTATAAAGAAATGGCGCTGATTAACCCGGAGAACCCGGACGGCCTGTGCGAGGCGCTGGCGAAGGCGTGCGGGATTCCGGTGGTGCTGATGGACGCCAACGACCTGCAGCGCGACCAGCTGGGCAAGTCGAGCGATATGCCGCTTTCCGACGCGCAGCTTCAGGACGCCATGCGGGACAACCCGTCCGGCCAGGGGGACGAGCTGACGCCGTTCATCCTGATTCGACCGCTATGAAGCTGGTATCCTGGAACGTAAACGGCCTGCGCGCCTGCCTGGGCAAGGGCTTTCTGGACTATTTCCACAGCGCCGGGGCGGATTATGTCTGCCTGCAGGAAACCAAGATGCAGCCGGGACAGGCGGAGGTGGAGACGCCGGGCTACCGGGTCTGGTGGCACAGCGCCGTCAAAAAGGGGTATTCCGGCACCGCGGTGTTTGCCCGGCGCGAGCCGCTGTCGGTGGCATACGGCATCGGACAGGAAGCGTTTGAAGGCGAGGGCCGGGTCATTACGCTGGATACGGGGGATTTTTATCTGGTCAACTGCTACACCCCCAACGCCCAGCGGGACCTGGCGCGGCTGCAGTACCGCATGGACTGGGAGGATGCCTTTCGGGCGTACCTGCTGTCCCTGGACGAGAAAAAGCCGGTGGTCCTCTGCGGCGATTTGAATGTGGCGCATCGGGAAATCGATTTGAAAAATCCCAAATCCAACGAAAACAATGCCGGCTTTACCCCGCAGGAACGGGAAAAAATCGGCCTGCTTCTGGACAGCGGCTTTGTCGATACGTTCCGCCTCCTGCATCCCGACGCGCGCGACGCCTATTCCTGGTGGTCGTACATGTACGGCGCGCGGGCCCGCAACGCGGGGTGGCGCATCGACTACTTCCTCGTCTCGCGCCGGCTGGCGGATTGCGTGCGGGAAGCCAACATCCGCTCGGAGGTATTGGGCAGCGACCACTGCCCCGTGGAGCTGGTGCTGGCGCTATGAAAGGAGGGGGAGGACGCATGCTGCAGCGCATGGCGGCGCAGGGAAACGGGGGCGCTCCTTCCCGGGAACGCAGCGCCTGTCCGCCCAAGCGCATCGCGCTGATTGGCATCGGGTCCACGGGCGACGTGCAGCCGATGATTGCGCTGGGTCACGAGCTGGCGCGGCGCGGGCATGACGTTTCCGTCACCGCCTTTGCGGCGCTGAGGCCGCTGGTGGAAGAGGCGGGCCTGCCCTTTGTGCCGCTGCCGGGCGACGCGCAGCGCTATATCAGCGGGTTGATGAAGCCGGGCGCAAGCGCGCTGACGTTTCTGCACCGGCTGGAGACCTCGCTCAAAGAGGTGGCCAACCCGCTCTTCGACGCGCTCTACGATGTCTGCCGCGGCGCGGAAGCGGTCGTGACCAGCTTCTTTGGCAGCACGCCGTATTCCCTGGCGGAAAAACTGAACATCCCGATTTTCCAGGCGCATTATTATCCCATGGATATCACGGGGGACTGCAGCGTGCCCGTCATGCCGCCGGTGCCGCTCGGGCGGGAGTATAACCGCATGACCTACCGCCTCGCCTACCTGCTGGTGGGCGGGCTGGAGACCCGCTATTCCCACCGCTGGTGCCGCGCCAACGGCATCCGGGCGCGGCGCGTTCGGCCCCGGCCGGACTACCGGGTGGCGAACCGGGATATTCCGGTGCTCTATGCCATCAGCCCGACGGTGCTGCCCAGGCCGGCGGAATGGGCGCCCAACATCCATCTGACGGGCTTCTGGCAGGACGAGCCGGCCCCCTTTGCGCCGCCGGAGGCGCTGGAGGCCTTCCTGGCGGCGGGCGAAAAGCCGGTCTACATCGGCTTTGGCTCCATGAAGTCCGGCACGGGCGCGCAGCTTCTGCGCATCACGCTGGAGGCGCTGCGGCAGCTGAACCTGCGCGCGGTGCTGGCGGCGGGCTGGGGCGAGGTGCCGGAGGAGGATTTGCCGGATACCGTATACCTCCTGCGCGGATTTGTGCCGCACGGGTGGCTGTTTGAACGGGTGGCCGCGGCGGTGCATCACGGCGGGGCGGGCACGACGGCGTCGTCCCTGCGCGCCGGCATTCCCACGCTGGTGGTTCCCTTTGGCGGAGACCAGTATTTCTGGGGCTCGCGCGTCCATGCGCTGGGGTGCGGCCCCAAGCCGCTGTCCCGCAGCCAGCTGACGGCGGAGCGGTTTGCCGGGCGGCTGCAGTCGCTGACGGCAACCGAGGACTATGCCCGAAATGCCCGGCAAATCGCCCGGGCGCTGCGCAGCGAGCATGGCACGCAGAACGCGGCGGATTTGATTGAACAGGAGCTGTGCGGGCCTGCCGCAGCCCGATAGGCCATAGCCGGCGGGCCATGCCGCCGGCGGCGCTTTCCCTGCGCTCAGGCGTTCACGCCCCGGCGCGCTCCGCCGAAACGACAGGCGCAGAGAATCCCGTTTTGTCCAGGCGCGGCCCGCCGCGCTTTTGTCGTCTATCGACGCCAGGCCTGCAAAATCCGCAGCAGCGCCTCCAGGTATCCGGGAAGCCCCACATCCTCGGACGCGGTCGCGGGCAGCGTCGCGATCAGATTGCCATCCTTGAGCACCCGCAGCTCGCCCAGCGTATCTCCCTTGGCCACGGGCGCCTGCACCTCTTCGGGCAGCGCGACCTGCAGCGATACGCTGCTTTCCTCGCCGCGGCGGATGAGCAGCGTCATGCCCGCGCCCGCCGCTGCGCCCACCGTGTCCGCGCTTCCGCGCGCGACGGAAACCTCCTCGCCCAGCGCGTCGCCCGCCTGGCAGACGGGCAGCAGCCGATAGGTGGAAAACCCATATTCCAGCAGCTTGCGCGCTTCGTTAAAGCGCGTCTGACTGGCCGGCGTGCCCAGCAGCACGGCAATGAGCCGCATGCCGTCCTTCTGGGCGGTCGCAGAGATGCAGTAGCGGGCCTCGTCGGTCGAGCCGGTTTTGTAGCCGTCGCAGCCCTCGAAGAAACGGACCAGCCGGTTGGTGTTGACAAGGTCGGTCGTGCGGCCGCCGGGGTGCTCGAGCGTATCCATCCAGAGGGTGCTGTATTGATAATAGAGCGGATGCCGTCCGATTTGGCGCGAGAGGTTGGCCACGTCGCGCGCGGTGGTGTGCTGGCCTTCCGCCGGCAGCCCGGTGCAGTTCTGGTAGACGGTTTGGGTCAGCCCCAGCTCGGCGGCGCGCCGGTTCATGCGCTCGACAAAGTTGGCTTCCGTCCCCGCCAGATGCTCCGCCAGCGCCACGGCGGAATCGTTGGCGCTGGCGACAATCGTGGACTTGAGCAGGTCTTCCAGCGGGTATGCGCTGCCCGCGTCCAGCAGGGCCTGCGAACCGCCCATGCCGGCGGCGTTGGACGAGCAGACGATGCTGTCTGTCAGGGAAACCGTGCCGGCATCCAGCGCTTCGAGCACCAGCAGCAGGGTCATCAGCTTGGTGACGCTCGCCACGGGGCGGGTTTCGTCGGCGTTCTGCTCCAGGATGACCTGGCCGGTGGAAGCCTCCATCAGCAGGTACGACGGGGTCTGAAGGTCGAAGGAAGAGACCGGCTCCAGGGGCGCGGCCAGCGCGGGGCAGGCCGCCAGACACAGCGCCAGCACCGGCGCAAGAAGCTGTTTCATGACAGACAACCTCCCGAAAGAGTTTGTACATCATGTGCGACGGAACGGAAAAACATGACGCGCTTCCGGCATTTTCCCGACGCCGCCCCGCGGTGCATCGCGGCGGGCGGCTTTTCCTGCACGCAGAAGGCGCCCGCCCGGGGCGGGAAGCGGACCTGCGCCGACGCGGGACGGCCTGGCGGACGGGAGCGCCAAAAACGGGCCGGCCCGTCTGCCCTGGCAGAGGCAGCGGGGCCGGCTCTTTTTCTTCGGCGTCTGACAGGAGGCCGTGCGGGCGCGCTGTCGCGTTCGACGGCGGCGCGCGTTATTTGCGGTGGCTGATGAGCGCCAGCTTCTTGGACAGCTCCATTACCAGCAGCGGCACGAGTATCAGCAGCAGGGCGATGCCGTAGCCCTTGGCGGGCAGGGCAATCAGGCCGAACGCGCCGGAGAGGGGCGTGAATACGACCAGCAGTACCAGCAGCACGGAAAGCGCGGCCGCGCCGTTGAGGTTTTTGTTCGTGAACGGGCCGATGGCAAAGAGCGAGTGCTCCGAGCGCATGTTGAACGCCTGCACGACCTGGGACAGGGCGAGCACGATGAAGGCCATCGTCTGCCCGCCGGCAAGCTGGCCGGTCATCTGCTCGCCAAGATAGAAGGCGATCAGCGACAGCAGGCCGAACATGATGCCCTGCAAAACCGTCCTGACGCCGAGGCCGTGCGCGAAGATGCCCTCGTCCTTCGCCCGGGGCTTCTGATCCATGATGTCGTCTTCCACCGCCTCCATGCCCAGCGCAATGGCGGGCAGGCTGTCGGTGACGAGGTTAATCCACAGAAGCTGCATCGAAAGCAGCGGCGTCTTGTGCCAGAGCAGCATGGCGACAAACACGGTGACGACCTCGCCGATGTTCGTGCCCAGCAGGAAGCCGACGACCTTGCGGATGTTGGCATAGATGCCCCGCCCCTCGCGGACGGCGTCCACAATGGTGGCGAAGTTGTCGTCGGTCAGGGTCATGTCCGCGGCGCCCTTGGCGACGTCCGTGCCGGTAATGCCCATGGCGCAGCCGATGTCGGCGGCCTTGAGCGCGGGCGCGTCGTTCACGCCGTCGCCGGTCATGGAAACAATCTGGCCCTTGCGCTGCCACGCCTTGACAATGCGAATTTTGTTCTCGGGGGACACGCGCGCGTAGACCGCAATGGATTCAACCTGCCTGTCCAGCTCGGCGTCGGTCATCGCGTCCAGCTGCGCGCCGGTGACGGCCGTGTCCTTCTCCGTCATCATGCCCAGCTCGCGGGCAATGGCGGAGGCCGTGACCACATGGTCGCCGGTAATCATGACCGGCTTGATGCCGGCCTTGCGGCAAATCCGGACGGCTTCCTTGACCTCGGGGCGCGGCGGGTCAATCATGCCCACCAGGCCGAGAAAGGTCAGCCCCTGCTCGAGGGTTTCCGGGGAGATTTCCTCGGGCATTTCGGCCAGTTCCTTGCAGCCGATCGCCAGCACGCGCAGCGCGCCGGCGCTCATGGCGTCGTTGACCCTGCGGGCGTTTTCCAGGTCGCCGGCTACGCAGCGGGAGGCCATGACGTCGAACGCGCCCTTGACGATGGCGACGAGCCTGCCGTCCATGCGGTGAATCGTGGTCATCAGCTTGCGGTCGGAGTCGAAGGGGATTTCGCCCAGGCGGGGATATTGGCGGTTCAGCTCGTCCTTGGGCATGCCGTTTTTGTGGGCCGCCAGCACAATGGCGGTCTCCGTGGGGTCGCCGATGTGCTTTTCCTCGGCGCCATGGAACACAACGGAACCGTCGCAGCAGAGCGCGCCGTACATGAGCAGCCGCCGGATTTCCTCGGAGTTTTGCGTGCCGATGGTCTCGGTGCGCCTGCCCTCGTCCAGATACGCCTGCACCAGCGTCATGCGGTTCTGCGTGAGCGTGCCCGTTTTGTCAGAGCAGATCACGGAAGCGCCGCCCAGCGTTTCCACGGCCGGCAGGCGGCGGATGATGGCGTTTTTCTTCACCATGCGCTGTACGCCGATGGAAAGCACGACGGTCACAATGGCGGGCAGACCCTCGGGGATGGCTGACACGGCCAGCGACACGGAGGTCATGAGAATCTCCATCACCGGGATGCCGTTCATCAGGCCGACGACGAAAATGACGGCGCAGGCGGCCAGCGCCAGGACGCCCAGATACTTGCCGAGCTGCGCCAGCTTTTCCTGCAGCGGCGTCCGGCTGTCTTCCTCGCTGTCCAGGAGGTTGGCGATTTTGCCCATTTCGGTGTCCATGCCGGTGGCGGTGACAATGGCGGTCGCGGTCCCGTATGTAATGGAGCAGCCGGAGAACACCATGTTGCAGCGGTCGCCCAACGGCGCGTCGGCGGCGACGTCCGCGTCCGCGTCCTTTTCGGAGGGCACGGATTCGCCGGTCAGCGCGGATTCCTCGCTCTTGAGGCTCACGCTGCGCAGAAGCCTGGCATCGGCCGGGACGAAGTCGCCCGCCTCCAGGCGGATAATGTCGCCCGGGACGAGCTGCGAAGCGTCGATGACCGACTCTTCGCCGTCGCGGATGACGCGCGCGTGGGGAGCCGACATGCTCTTGAGCGCATCCAGCGCCTTCTCCGCCTTGCTTTCCTGTATGACGCCCATGATGGCGTTGACGACGACAATCAGAAGAATCAGCAGCGGCTCAAAGAACTCCTGCGGGTTCTGCTCCACGCAGGCGATAACAAAAGAAACCACGGCGGCGGCGATGAGAATCAGAATCATGACGTCCTTGAACTGCTCCGCGAAGCGCTGGAGGTTGGTCTTCTTCTTTTTCTCCCGCAGTTTGTTTTCGCCGTACTGGACAAGCCGTTCGGAAACCTGCGCCTGGCGCAATCCGAGCGACACATCGGAGCCGAGCCGGGACACGGCGATATCGGCTTTCTCGTGATGATAGAGCAATTTGTATCCTCCCTCATGGTTGATATACAGATTATACGGCATTTGGGCGCCAAATGCACTGGACAATTTCACATTCCAATCGTATTTTTCGTCACAACGGGGAAACTGTCGGATATTTTGACAAAAATCGGATTTTGTCATACGGCAGATGCGCGGAAGCGGCCGAAACCGCCTTGCAAACGGGGGCGCGTTCTGATATAATCAACGTGATAGGGGAGTAGTCAACCGATGTGTGATGTTGTCAACATATTGGAAGGTGTTCCTGGCAGCGTCTGAAATGACGAGACTTATCTGCTGTTTGCAGCGGGTAAGCCTCGTTTTTATTTTTACCCGCAGCATCCATAAAACACATGGGAGGAATGTGCATGCATCCCTGGGAACTGGTGGTCATTGCTGTGGGGCTTTCAATGGACGCGTTTGCGATTGCTGTCTGCAAGGGCCTGTCGGTGGACGGCCTGAAGAAGAAGCACATGGTCGTGACCGGCCTGTGGTTTGGCGGCGCGCAGGGGTTGATGCCGCTCATCGGCTATCTGCTGGGGACGGGCTTCCGCGCGTGGATAGAACGGCTGGACCATTGGATTGCCTTTGTGCTGCTGCTCATCATCGGCCTTGGCATGATAAAGGAATCGCGGCAGGAAGGCAGGCGGCTGGACGCCTCCTTTGCCGCCGGGGCGATGCTTCCGCTGGCCATCGCCAACAGCATCGACGCGCTGGCTGCCGGCATCTCCTTTGCGTTTCTGGAAGTCGCCATCCTTCCGGCCGTTCTGCTCATTGGCGGCATTACCTTTGCGGCCTCCTGCGCGGGCGTCTGGCTCGGCAACCGTTTCGGCGGAAAGTACAGGAGCAGGGCGGAGATGGCGGGCGGCATCGTGCTTATCCTGATGGGAACGAAAATCCTGCTGGAGCATCTGGGCGTCCTGGGGTGAGCAAGGCTTCGGTGAACGGACAGGAGGTTTGGCGACATGGCAGATTCCAACATTACCAAACGGGCCCTTTCCTCGGCGCTCAAAGAGCTGATGCAGGAAAAACCCTTTCAGAAGATCAGCGTGGCGGACATTTGCGAGCGATGCTGCATGAACCGCCAGAGCTTTTACTATCATTTCAAGGACAAATACGACCTTCTGATTTGGATTTTCGACACGGATTTTCTCTCCCTCATCCGCAAGCAGCAGGAGGAGAAAGCGCTGGATATCGTTTCGCAGATTTGCCGGGTCATGTATAAAAACCGCGTGTTCTACCGCGCCGCGTTTGCCGTGCAGGGGCAAAACTCGCTCACCGAGCATCTGCGCGAGGTGGCCGAGCCGATTCTGCAGATGCGCATGCGGGCGGCCATGCCCGGCAAGGAGGCGTCCGCCTTTCATATCAATTTCATGACGGACGCCATTCTGGCCGCGCTGCTGCGCTAGATCGGCGACGACAACTGCATGCCGCCGGAGGAGTTTATGCACGAGCTTTCTTTCTGCGTATTGAAAATGGCAAACCGCGTCCTCCCCGTATACACCCAGTAGCGCGCCGGGCTGTCGGATAGGAAGCCCTGAAAAAACATGGCGGGAGGATTCGTTGCGATGTGGCTTGTCTTTGCGTTCCTGTCGGCGTTTTTTGCCGGAATGACGTCTGTTCTGGCCAAATGCGGCATTCAAAAGACCGATTCCACCGTCGCCACGGCGATACGCACGGTGGTCGTGCTGCTGTTTTCCTGGCTGATGGTTTTTGTGACCGGCTTGCAGGAAGGGCTGATGCGGCTGGATACGAAGACGGCCGTATTCCTCGTCCTGTCGGGGCTTTCCACGGGCGCGTCGTGGCTTTGCTACTTCAGGGCGCTGCAGCTGGGCAACATCAACAAGGTGGCCCCCATAGACAAGTCGAGCACGGTGCTGTCGATACTCTTCGCCGTCGTCTTCCTGCAGGAGAGCATAGCGCCTGCGGGCATCGCCGGCGCCGCCATGATAGCCGCCGGCACGCTCCTCATGATTGAAAAGCAGGACGTCGCAGGCGGCGGAGAAAAGGGCGGGGGCTGGCTTGCGTATGCCGTCGGCTCGGCCGTCTTCGCCAGCCTGACCTCCATCCTCGGCAAGGTCGGCATCTCCGGCGTGGAATCCACGCTCGGCACGGCGATACGCACGGGCGTGGTGCTGGTCATGGCGTGGGCGATGGTGTTCGTCGCCGGAAAGCAAAAGACGATACGCCGGATGGAGAAAAAGGAATTTGCCTTTATCTGCCTTTCGGGGCTGGCCACGGGCGGGTCATGGCTGTGCTATTACAGGGCGCTGCAGGACGGCCCCGCCAGCGTGGTCGTGCCGGTTGACAAGCTGAGCATCCTGATCACCGTCGCCTTTTCCTACTTCCTGTTCGGGGAAAAGCTCAGGAAGAAGCCGGCCGTCGGCCTTGCGATGATTACGACGGGGACCGTGCTGATGATAGTATAGCGTCGCCGTTTGTCCGCTTGGGAAGACAGGTCCGCAGGATGTCCCGGAGCGGGCGCTCGCAGAAGGTGACGCGGCGCTTTTCCCCGCAGTCGGCCAGCATGAAAAACGAACCGTCCGCCCGGAAGCCGACGGAGCAGCCGTCGTCGGAAATCACGGTATCCACCGCCATGCTGTCCCGGAACAGCTCATACGGAATCGTCGGGAATCGCTGTTCGTCGCGGATGCGCCGTACATAGTCATACACTTTCGCCTGCATCTCCTGGCGGCAGGAGGTTTCGGGCAGAAAGAGCGTAAACGGCGCGCCCAGCGCCTGCGCCTCATGCAGCAGGCTGTCGCTGAGGATGTCGTCCAGCCGGTCCTCGCCATACCGGCAGTAGACGCTATACAACATCTTCCGCTCCCGCAGCGTGCGGCACACCCGTTCGGCCTGCGCATTCAGGCCGACGCCCAGCATCAGATGGTTCAGCCGTTCCGCCTCGCCGACCAGCGCGCCGTCCATGCCTTCCGGCGGACAGAGCAGGACGAACGCGCAGTCCGGATGCAGCGCCATCAGCCGGAACAGGTCGGCGGAAAAGCCGTCCGCGTGAAAAAACCAGGTGTAAATGCCCAGCGCCTTGCCCTCGTCCAACAGCGAGGCGTAGCGCTGCCGGTTTTTGTGGAAACGGTCCGCATGGATTTCCAGGTATAGGGACCACGGGATATTGAACCCCTCCGCGGCCTCCAGGGCGCGGATTTTTTTCGCACAGACCGTGCAGCTGTTGTAGCCGACGTTCATGCCGAAGCCGAGCAGCCGGGCGTGTTCGACGTTCTCCACCAGGCTGCGAACCAAAGGATAGTACGCGCTGCGCTCATTGTGCAGCATTCGCTGCGCGGTTTGAAAAAAACGCTTCTGAAACCGTCCCTCGCTGACAAGCAGGGCCCTGTCTATCAGATTGCGGATGCTTCTTTCCGGGTCCTCCTTCATATCGCGCAGCGTCCGCTTGACGACCGTTTCGACCAGGATTCTTGAAACACTGTTTTCCATGAAACCTATCCCTCCGCTGGCTTGGCGGGCGTTCGGGCCGGCGCGCGCCATGGCCCGTGCCTTTTCGCCCTTTCCGCCCATGCTGACTGCACCTATCATATCTTATGCCGCGCTCCCCGCAGGAACAATAGACAGTTTTGGCCAGATGTATGATAAAACGACAATTTGCCCTTCGTGTCATGAATTCATACGAAATCCGCGATTCTGTCTAAAGACAGGCGCACAGGCGCCGGCTTACGATACAGGCAACCCCACAAACGGAAGGAGCAAGAGACATGGGCATCTCCCGAACCAAGGAAGCCATGCGGAATTTCGCTATCCATCAGGCGCTGAAATACGTCGAGGGGAACCCTGACGAAAACATCCCCAAGCTGATGGCGCTGGTGGACCGATTCGTCCCGGAGGACTGGTATGTCAGCCAGCGCGCGGCCCTGCGCGAGGTCATTGAAAAAAAGAACAACTGGTACCAGCTCGCCCTGAAAATCTACGAGCTGGACGCCGGCGCCCGTCGGGCGTTCTTTCAGAATTTCCTGTTCAACGCCAGCCTCAAAGGGAGCGCCACGCAGGAGGAATGGAAGGCGCGCGAGGGATGCAACATCCCGTGGGCCATTCTGCTGGACCCCACCTCGGCGTGCAACATGCACTGCACGGGCTGCTGGGCGGCGGAGTACGGCCACACGCTGAACCTGAGCCTGGAAACCATTGATTCCATCATCCGGCAGGGCAAGGAGATGGGCACCTATATGTACATCTACACCGGCGGCGAGCCGCTGGTGCGCAAGGACGATTTGATGCGCCTGTGCCAGATGCACCCGGACTGCGAATTCCTGGCGTTTACCAACGGCACGCTCATTGACGAGGCGCTGTGCAGGGAACTTTTGCGGGTGAAGAACTTCGTGCCGGCCATATCGCTGGAGGGCTTTGAGGAGGCCAACGACAGCCGCCGCGGCGCGGGCGTCTACCGGAAGGTGGAAGGCGCCATGCGCCTGCTCAGGGAGCACAGGCTGCCCTTCGGCATCTCCACCTGCTACACCAGCGCCAACTATGCCGACATCTCCAGCGAGGCATTCTTTGATTACATGATTGATGCCGGCGCGCTGTTCTGCTGGTTTTTCCACTACATGCCGGTGGGGAACAACGCCGCCGTGGAGCTGCTGCCCACGCCCGAGCAGCGGGAAACGGTCTACCGCCGCATCCGGGAATACCGCAGCACGAAGGCCATCTTCTCCATGGACTTCCAAAACGACGCGGAGTATGTGCACGGCTGCGTCGCGGGCGGGCAGAGCTATCTGCACATCAACGCCAAGGGTGACATGGAGCCCTGCGTGTTCATTCACTACTCCAACTGCAACATACACGACTGCACACTGCTGGACGCGCTCAAAAGCCCGCTGTTTATGGCCTATCACGACAACCGGCCCTTCAACGAGAATATGCTGCGGCCCTGCCCGATGCTGGAAAACCCCGAAAAGCTGCGCGCCATGGTCAAGGCGACAGGCGCGGTCAGCACGGACTGTGAAAGCCCCGAGCCGGTGGACCGCCTGTGCGACAAGACCACGCCCTATGCCGAACGCTGGGCGCCCAAGGCGGACGCGCTGTGGGCGGGCTGCGCCGCATGCGGCGCGTGCAGCCCCGGGGAAAAGCGCTGATGAGCTGCACCGTCATTCCGAATTACAGGATATTCACCGACGCGACCGCGGACTTTGCGCCGGGAACGCTGGCAGACCTGCCGCGCATTTCGGTCATTCCAATGGAGGTCGCGTTCGACGGCAGGACCTATCTCTGCGGCGCAAAGGGAAACCTGCCCGTCGGGCGGTTCTATGCCATGCAGCGGGAGGGCGGGCTGGCGTCCACGTCGCAAATCAACCCGCATGTCTACCTCGCCGCGTTTGAGGAGGCGCTCCAGAGCGGGTACGACGTGCTGTACCTCGGCTTTTCGTCCGGGATGTCCGGCACGCTGGAGACGGCGCGGCTTCCGCCGCCGTGGGCGGCATGCTGAACATCAAGCCGCTGCTGCGCGTGGACGACGGGGGAAAGCTGCAGGTCATGAAAAAGCCGCGCGGCCGGAAAAAAGCCGTTGCGGAGCTCATCGCCTGCATGAAACGGACATGGGCGCCGGACATCAGCCCGTTCATCGCCGTCGGTCACAGCGACAACTACGACGCTGCGCTGATGCTCGCGGATGCGGTCGCCCGTCAATTTCCCCAGGCCGACCCCCACATGGCGGACATCGGTCCCGTCATCGGGGCGCATACGGGGCCCAGCATGCTCGCCCTGGCGTACTGGGGCAAGAACCGCTGACGCAAGCGGACCATCGACAGCGTTCGGAACGCTTCCAAGGCGTCCCCGGCGAAAACCTGCGGGGCGCTTTGGCATGGAGAAAGAGGGGCGCGGCGCCATGCGGACGTTGGCGCGCATGCAGACCGGCCGCCGCTGCCGGCGCCATGGATACGGCGCGGTTTTTGTCTTTTTTTGTGTCCGTTGAGGCTGGGTTGAGATTGGGCTCTTATCATGCCATTGAACGGGGCGGCGCGCTGCGGCCGGCAGATGCCGCGGCGCCGCAAAGCGAACCACACAGGAAAGGTCGAGACCGAATGATCCATGTCCTCTACAATCCTTACGCGGGGAACCATCAGGGAAAAATCAGGGCCAGACGGCTGACGGACATTTATGCCGGCAAGAAAATTCAATATATCGACATGACAAAAATCGACGATTATCCCGCTCTTCTGCGCAGCCTGGCGCCCGACGACGAACTGGTCCTGTGCGGCGGGGACGGAACGCTGAACCGGTTCGTCAACGATATGGAGACGGCGGAGATACATCGCAGCATCCTCTATTATCCCGTGGGAAGCGGGAACGATTTTGCGCACGACCTGGGCATGCAGGGGGAGGACAAGCCTTTTGACATTTCCCTGTATTTGCACGCCCTGCCGTGCGTGTTTGTCAACGGAAAGAAGTACCGGTTTCTCAACGGAATCGGCTACGGCATTGACGGATACTGCTGCGAGGTCGCCGACGGACTGCGGCAGAAGAGCGGCAAGCCGATAAACTACACCGCCATCGCCGTCAAAGGGCTGCTGTTTCACTACAAGCCGACAAAAGCGAAGGTCACCGTGGACGGCGTCTGCCGCACCTATGAGAAGGTATGGCTTGCGCCCACGATGAACGGACGGTTCTATGGGGGAGGCATGATGCCGACGCCGCAGCAAAACAGGCTGTGCTCGCAAAGCCTCTCCGTCATGGTATTGCATGGGTCCGGAAAAGTCAAAACGCTGGCGGCCTTTCCTTCCATTTTTGAGGGCAAGCACATACAGCGCCGCGACATGGTCGAGATTCGGACGGGCGGCCGGATCACCGTGGAATTCGACAGGCCCCCGCCCTGCAGATTGACGGGGAGACCGTCGTCAACGTAACCTCCTACCAGGCCGTCGCCGCCGCATGCGACGCCGGAACGACGGCCTTCTGACCGTCGACAAGTCGACGGCCTTTCGCTGCAAGGCTGACGGGCAGCCTTGCAGCGAAGGGAACATCATGTTCCTGTGCGCGAAGCGCACGGCCGGAA
>NHCFR05603__coassemble_995_pt1 | contig 14877 bp, 13 predicted proteins | sample NHCFR05603__metabat2_high_PE_044 | metagenome-assembled genome bin NHCFR05603
TTTGTTCATGGAAACGATAGGCATCAACATTGGTTTTCCCCTCCTGTCATGGAAGTTCATGTGTATGATATCACCGGAGGAGAAATCAAAAGAAAATCAAGAGAAAACCAAAAGAAAACCAAAGAGAATGCGCCCGCCCCGTCCCGCCGCCCAAAGGCCGCGGGACAAAAAAAGGGCCGCTGAAAAACACGCGGGGAGGGCCGAAGCCCTCCCCATGAAATCCACAAACCCGGCGGCATGTGCGGCGCATTCGGATGCCCGGCGCGGCGGCAGGGACGAAAAGGGCTACGGATCCGTCTGCAGCGCCGGCGCGACGGCCCCTTCCCGCACCACAATATCATCCCGCAGGCGGTACAGGGTCGCGCCGTTATACATATCCGCCGCCAGCCATCCGACCGCTTCCTCCAGCGACCAGGCCTGGTACGCGCGCACATAGCCGTAGCGCTTGCCGTCGATGCGCGTATTGGCAAAATTGCTGTCCGCCCAGTACAGTTTGCCCGTTGTCGGGTTATAGGAACGGGTGACGAGCAGCGTATGCGTGCCGCGCGCGCCGTTGGAATAGGTCGCCAGCATCTGCACCATATCGCCCGCACGCGCCTGCATCCAGAACTGCCGCGCGGCTTCCCTGTTTTCCTCCGCCGTCCGCTCGGGCGAATAATCAAACCGCGCCGCCTCGACGAATGCGTTTCCCGTCTCCGCGGCGGGCATATCCCAGCAGGTGCCCACGGGCCGCCCGGAGAGGTCCGGGTCCGCATGGTCCACCGGCAGATACAGCGACACGGACGGATAGGCCGCCAGGGTGAACCCGGCCGCCGCCGCCGCGAACTGATTGACCTGAAAGCGCCGGCACTGGCCCGCGTCCAGGATGCCGCCGCTGGGGCGGAGCGCGCCGTCGTCCGCCAGCTCGCCCAGAATCAGGCGCGTGGTCAGCACATCCGACGGCGCGGGCGCGAAGGCCAGCGACGCGCTCAGGAGCACGCACAGGAACGAAATCATTGCGCCGTGTCCGAAGCCGGATAATAGGCGCCGTAGATGAAGTTATGCAGCGCCTGGTTATTCTGCGCCTGATCGAAGGTAATGACCTGCATCTCGTTGACCGTCTCGTTCCGATACGTCCCTTCCACCGGGATGGACATTTCCGTAAAGGAGAACGAATCCGCGGCCAGGAACTGCAGCACCAGCTGCATGATGCGGTTGGGGGTCATATTGGTGTTGACATAGGGCAGCATGCTCAGCGCCACGTTGACCAGCGTGGACTTGGAGGCCATGGCTTTTTCCATGATGGCCTGCAGCAGAATCCGCTGGCGGCTGGCGCGCTGCAAATCGTTGTCCATTTTGCGGATGCGGGCGTAGGCAACCGCCTGCAGGCCGTCCAGATGCACGACCGTGTCCATGTCCTCTTCGGTCAGCAGCCGGCGGGCGTCGCTCTTGGCAAAGCCTTCATAGTCCTCGCCCAGCGCCACGCCGTAGTTTATCCAGAACCATTCCTCGCCCACCAGCTCAATGTCCACGCCGCCGACGGCGTCCACGATGGACGCCATCCCAGCGAAGTTGACCAGCGCATAATCCTGAATGTTCATTTCAAAATTCTGGTTCACCGTTTTGAGCGCCAGCTCCGGGCCGCCGAAGGCGTGCGCGGCATTGATGCGGTTTTCGCCCACGCCGTTGGGGATGGGCACATACATATCGCGCGCCAGCGAGGACAGCTTGATTTCCCCGGTCTTCAGGTTGACCGACGCGATAATCATCACGTCCGTCCGGCCGGTCTTGGCGTTCACATCCCGGCTGTCCGTGCCCATCAGCAGCACGTTGAGCCAGTCGTCGGGCAGGTTTTGGTTCAGGGCCAGGTCGCCCTTTTCCACCGTTACGCGGTCCTCGGCGGCGATTTCCTCCTCGCCGCGCTCCTCCGCCACAATATCCTCCAGCAGCGCTTCCAGCTCCGAGGCGCTGCGGGTTTCGCTCTCCTCTTCGGCCCTGGCCGTCGGGAACAGCCAATCCAGCAGCGAACGCGGCGGCTGGGTGGGCAGGTTCAGCGGTTCCGTATCCGCCAACGCCACCGTCGCTTCCACCGGGTCAAAAATGCCCGTCATATAAAGGCCGATGCCTCCCATCAGCACCATACCAAGCACCACCACCAGCACGAGGCTTGCCGTCAGCTGGTCGCGGGCAGAATAGCGGCGTTTTTTTCTTGCCATGATTCCAAGTGTCCTTTCCATAGGATGGGGATATGATACACCAAAGCGCCTGAAATGGCAAGGGAAGGGAAAAAGCGGCAGCGCGGCCTTACTCCACAGACACCCAGGTTTCCGCCTCGTACCGCTCCTGGCCGGTTCCGGCGACCGCCACGACCTGGTAGCGGCCCGCCGGCGCGGGCGTTCCGTCATGGAGCAGGCCGTTCCAATACAGCAGGCTGCCCTCCGGCGTCAGGCCCTGCGGCCGCGTCGGGCTGCTGACGCACAGACGGCGCACCGTTTCGCCCGCCTCGTCCCGGATGATTACGGACAGCCGCACGGGCAGCGCATGGCCGACAAAGATTTCCAGCTCCGGCTGATAGGCCCGCTCCCAGCGCTGGGCCGTCTCGACGCTCAGCTGCGGGTCGCCCTCCCGCACGGCATACAGCACGCGGCTTGCGAAAATGGCGGACCTGCTTTCCTGCGTGCCGTCGCCCAACGTCATCAGATGCAGCATCGCATACGTCCAGTCTTCCGGCAAATACTCCGCCAGCGCCAGGGTAATCTCCTTGCGCCCTTCCGCCATCCAGCCCTCCGGCGTGCCTTCGCCGTCCCATTCGCTCCGGTCCAGCAGCGTCACCGCCTCGCTCCAGGCCCACTGCCCGTCCTGCCAGTAGGTCAGCCGGTATGCGACGCGCGCAGCCCGGGAGACGGTAAAGGAAAGGGTCGCCTCGGCCGTTTGCGGGTTCAGGCCGACATCGTGAAACACAATCCCCGTCAGCTCGTCCGGCTCCGCTGCCTCCTCTGCGTCCACGTCATACATCAGCAGCGGGAAATCGGAATCCTGGGGCCAGGTCTGCACGGTGGAGCTCGCCTGGCTGTACCAGAGGTATTCGTACATTTCCGTCAGGGTAATGGTACCGTCCCGATTGGCATCCGCGGCGGCCTCGCCGCCGATGCCCGCGCCCTGGCCCAGGGCCGTGGTAAAGTACGAGCTGCCCGGCGGCGCGGTCTCCAGGCGCGCCAGCCAGTACCAGGACAGCTCGCTCCCGCCCGAGGAGGTCAGCACGCGATAGTCGTCGCTGCGAAACCCCGAAACCACGCGTTCGGAGCCCGTCGCGGGAGAAATCCCCTTGCCGATGAGCGCGCCCGAATGGCACGCGTCGACAATCAGCACCTTGACGCCGGGCACTTCGTCCAAAATGGCCTGGAGCTGCTGGGCGGACACGCGCTCCTCCAGCGCCCCGTCGGAAAGCAGGAGGACGCCTTCGGGGTTGTTGATGTTGGAAACAAACTCGCCATGGGTGGAAATGTACAGGAGCGAAACGTCTTCCTCCGTTGCGTCCGCAAACGCCCACCGCACCGCGGCGCGCAGCGCGTCCACGCTGTTGGTCATGCCGTCCTGGCGGTATATCTCATAGCCGCGCACATCGCGCGCCAGCACCTGCTGCATCGTCAGCAGGTTGTTGTGGGCAATGGATTCCGTATCCGCCGCGCTGAGAAATTCGTCGCAGGCAATCAGCAGCGCGCGGCAGTGCCCTTCCGTTTCCGAAAGGGCCTGCGCTCCGTGCAGGCAGACGAGCGCCAGCAGCGGCGCCAGCACGCAGCGGGCGAGGCGGTCAAACAGCTTTTTCATACTGTACAGTATAGGGCATACAGCCGCAAAAAACCAGTGGCAAATATTCCAGAAAACAGCGGCGCAAAGCGGGCGGGCTGCCGGCGGCCGCGCCCTTTGCGCCCCGCTCAGTTCGCCAGGCCCGCCACAAACGCGCACATCTCGTCGTACTTGCGCTCCACATCCTCCAGCAGCGCCATCTGCGCATGCGCGCGCACGAGGTTGTGCTCCGGGTCCTTGACCTTAAAATACAGGTCGCCGTCAATATAGTCCGTCAAAAACCGCATGGCCAGTTCGCACGTGAGCACCTTGACGCCCAACGGCAGCAAGAGAATTTCCTCCTTGGTCAGGAAGCCGACGTTCACCTCGGACAAAAAGCCCTCGGTAAAGAGGCGGAACAGGTTCATATCCACGGAGATGCGCGAGGTGTCCGACTCGTCCTCGGCCGCGGTGGACGCGCCGAAGCGGATGGCGTCGCCGAAATCGTAGAGCACGGAGCCGGGCATCACGGTATCCAAATCGATGACGCACAGCGCCTTGCCCGTCTCGTTGTCGGTCATGACGTTGTTAATCTTGGTATCGTTGTGCGTCACCCGCAGCGGCAGCGTCCCCGACTCAATGCGGCAGACAATCTCGCTCATCATCTTGCGCCGGTCGAAGAAAAAGTCAATCTCCTTTTCCAGCCCGCGCACGCGGCCCGCGCGGTCGTTGTCCACGGCCGCCACAAAGGCGTAGAAGCGCTTGCGCGTATCGTGGAAGTGCGGGATGGTCTCGGCCAGCTGCCCGGCCGGAAAGCTGCACAGGCGGCGCTGAAACTCGCCGAAACCGCGCCCGGCCTCGAAAAAGTGCTCCGGCTTTTCCACGCGGTCATAGGCGGTCGCGCCGTCGATATAATGATAGGAGCGCCAGAAGCCGCCCCGCTCGTCCAGGTACAGATACCCGTTTCCGTGCACGCGGATGAGCTCGAGCATGCGCCGCTTGGGGTCTACCCCATCGTTCAGGTAGCTTTCGCGCAGGTAGTCGCAAATCATCTCGATGTTGCGCATGACGACCGCCGGGTCTTTGAAGACGTAATTGTTGATATGCTGGAGCGCGTAATGGTTGAGCTTTCCTCCCCGGTCCAGATAGACCAGGTGGTAAGTGTTGTTGATATTGCCCGAATGCAGCTCCCGCACCGAATGAAACCTGCCCTCAAAGGCGAAATGCGGCAGGACATGCTTAATCTCGTTATAAACCATGGCAAAACCCGTGGGCGGCCTGCGCCGCGGCGCACAGCCTTCTTCCTTTCCCCCATACTTTTCGTCGGCAAAGCGCGCCTCCGGCGTCTCTTTTCGCCGCCTGCGCTCCGCGGCGCCCCGGCCGCTCAGGCTCCCGGGGCATCCTGGAAACATCTGCCTGACAGTTCATTATATCATAAGATGGGTTTGCGGGCAACCCATGCGCACGGCCTGCGCTCAGAGGTCGTCGTACTGCTCCACCTGCACGCCGGCTTCCCGGAAAAGCGCCATGGAGAACTCGTCGGGATAGCCGTGCCGGTACACCACGCGCACGATGCCCGCGTTGATAATCATTTTCGCGCACTGGCCGCAGGGCTGATGGGTGCAGTACAGCGTGGCGCCGTCGATGTTCACGCCCATTTTGGCGGCCTGGATGATGGCGTTCTGTTCCGCGTGGGTGGCATAGCACACTTCCTGGCGCGTGCCGGAGGGGATGTTCATCTTTCGCCGGAGGCACTCGCCGCGCTCCCGGCACGTCCGCACGCCCGCGGGCGCGCCGTTATATCCGGTGGTCATAATGCGCTTGTTTTTGACGATGACCGCGCCGATTTGCCGGTTTTCCTGGTAGCAGCTCGTCCAGGTCGCCACCAGCTCCGCCATGCACATAAACCTCTCGTCCCACTTGTTCATGGATATCCCCCCTGCCCCGAAGCGTCTCTTTTCGTCACTATACCATATCCGCCCGCCCGGCACAAGCTGCGCCCGGCCGTGGTCCGGGGCGCCCGGCGTTTGCGCCGGAAGCACGGGCCAGGCCGGCGGCCGCGCCGTCCGTTTGGATGGCATGGCGCTGAACGGAGCGCTGCCGGGAGGCCGACCGCCGGAACGCCTGTCCCGGCGGCGTCCGTTTGCGCGTTTTGCCCGTCACATTTTCCCGTCGATATCCCGCGCCACCGAAATGCCCGTGCAGCTCGCCTGCATCAGGCCGCGCGTGATGCCCGCGCCATCGCCAATTGCATACAGGCCCCGGATGGGCGTTTCAAAGTTTGCCTGGACGGGCGCCTTGGACGAATAGAACTTGACCTCCACGCCGTACAGCAGCGTATTGCGGCTGTACAGGCCCGGCGCCAGCTTGTCAAAGGCGCGGATGGCTTCGATGATGCTGGTCAGGTGACGGCTGGGGAGCACAAAGCTCAAATCGCCCGGCACCGCGGTGGCCAGCGTGGGGATGGTCGTGGACTTGCGCAGGCGCGAAGCGTCCGTGCGGCGGCCGCGCAGCAAGTCCCCCAGCCGCTGCACCATAATGGGCCCGCCGGTCAGCATATTGGCCAGCTGGGCGATATAGCGGCCGTACTCGATGGGCTGATTGAACGGCTCGGTAAAGTGCGTGGACACCAGGATGGCGAAGTTGGTGTTTTCCGTGCGGCGGGAAGATTCGGCATAGCTGTGGCCGTTGACGACGGCGATGCCGCCTTCGTAGTGTTCCTCGCTGACCACGCCGCCCGGGTTCATGCAGAAGGTGCGCACCTTGTTTTCATAGGTATCGGAATAATAAATGAGCTTTGCCTCGTACAGGTGCCGCGTGAGATGGTCCATGACCGAGTTGGGCACCTCCACGCGCACGCCGATATCCACCTCGTTGTTGCTGGCGGTCAGGCCCAGGGCCTGAATCTGCCGCGCCAGCCAGGCCGCGCCGCCGCGGCCGGGCGCGGCCACGACAAACGGTGCCTGGCAGCGCACCGTCTCGCCCGAGGCGGTTTTGAGCACAACGCCGGCGATTTTCCCGTCCTCGACCAGGAGGGATTCCGCGGCGGTTTTTTCGGCGAATTGGGTGCGGGTATTGCCGATGAGGTGATCGTACATCGCGCCCAGAACGCTGCCCGCATGGTCCGTGCCCAGATGGCGCACCGGACAGGGCACCAGCCGGATATTGTGCCGGGACGCCTCATAGCGCAGCTCGTCCACCTTCGGGTCGTTGAGCCCGTGCACGTGCGCGGGCGCGCCGAAGCGCAGGTACAGGTCGTCCGCATGGCGGATGAGCGCTTCCGCCTCCTTCTGGGACACATAGTTGGTAATATGGCCGCCCACCTCCGGCGAAAGCGACAGCTTGCCGTCGGAAAACGCGCCCGCGCCAGCCCAGCCGTGCACAATCGCGCAGGGCTGGCAGTTCATGCATTGGCCCGTGGTGCGCATGGGGCAGGCGCGCGCGGCAATGGAACGGCCCATGTCCACGATTAGCGCCTCGATATCCGGGCGCAGGGCGGTCAGCTCCAGCGCGGTAAAGATGCCCGCGGGGCCCGCTCCGATAATGATGACATCGTATTTCTGTTTCAGCATGCGCTCACCCCCGTTTCCAGATAGCGAAGCTGCGCCCGCGTCAGGCGGAAAGTCTCGGCCTCCCACGCCTCCTCCAGCTGCTTCCTGCTGGAAAAGGAGCTCAAGACGACCGCGTTGAGGCCGCGGTCGCGCACATACGCCGTGGCGACGGCCGCCGGGCTTACGCCCAGCGTTTCCGCCGTCTTCAGCAGGCGCGCCAGGCGGCGGTGGTTTTCGGGAAACATGTCATAGTAGCGCCTGGGCTTTTCCTTCGGCTCCTCGCCGCGGGCGCGGGCGGCGAACCAGCCGCGCCCATGCGCGCCGAAGCACATCACCGGAAGCCGGCTCTCCCGATACCAGCTGAACTCCACATCGTTCATCGGCACATGCGTAATATCGCCGGTCGCGGCGGCGGTGGTCTGCGCCAGGCTGAAATGGAGCTGGCAGCAGCGGATGGGTTCCAGGCCGTTTTCCAGCGCGAACTGGTTGGCCTCTATGATGCGGGCGGCCGTCCAGTTGGATACGCCCACCGCCCGTGTCTTGCCCGCCCTGACCAGCGCGTCCAGCGACGGCATAATCTCCTCCACCGGGATGCGCACATCGTCGCGGTGCAGCAGGTGCAGGTCTGAATACGCCAGGCCCATGAAAGCCAGGGACTCGTCCAAATCCCCCTCGATATCCCGGCGCGTCAGGCGGGATGCGAACATGTTTTTCCGGTCGGGATGGCTGCCCTTGGTGACGACGGTCAGCGAATCGCGCAGGCCGCGGCTTTTTATCCATTTGCCCAGCGCGCGGTCCGCCGCGCCGTCGCTGTACAGGCGCGCGGAGTCAAACGTGTTTCCGCCCAGCTCCACATACCTGTCCATCACCTCGAACGCGCTTTGCTCGCAGTCGGGATATCCCCGCCTCGATTCGCCCATGGCGATGTCGGTCATCTCAATGCCCGGCGCAATCTGTATCCGTTTCATGGCGTTCCTTTCCGGGGAGAGCCTCCCCTGCCGCTTCCGGCGGCCGGCGCTCAGTATGCCTTGGCGAAATACATCAGCCTGCCAGCCTTTTTGCCGCAGATGGCGCAGGTATCGCCGCAGGGGGTCTGGTCAAAGGGCATGTTGCGGCTGGTCGCGTTCAGCTCCGCCTTGATTTTTTCCTCGCACGCCTCGTCGCCGCACCACATGCCCAGCGCGAAGCCGTCCTGGACCGCCTCGGCCAGCTCCTCGTAGGTATGCACCACGCGGGTATGGGCGTCGCGGAAGGCGCGCGCCTGGTCGAACATGGTCTGCTGAATCTGCGCCAGCAGCGCGGGCACGGACTGCGCCAGGCCGTCCAGGGGCAGCGCGATTTTTTCAAACGTATCGCGCCGCGCGACGGTCACCTGGCCCGCCTCCAGGTCGCGCGGGCCGACCTCCACGCGCAGCGGCACGCCCTTGAGCTCCCACTCGTTGAACTTCCAGCCCGCCGAGACGGTGTCGCGCTCGTCCAGCTTCACGCGCACGCCCGCGGCCTTAAGCGCCTCCGCCACGCGCGCCGCGCCCTCCGTCACGCCCTCCTTGTGCGCCGCGATGGGCAGCACCACGGCCTGAATGGGCGCCAGGTTCGGGGGCAGGCGCAGGCCCCGCTCGTCGCCGTGGGTCATGATAATGGCGCCTATCAGCCGGGTGGACACGCCCCAGCTCGTCTCATGCACATATTCCAGCTTCCCCTCGCGCGAGAGGTACTGGATGCCGAACGCCTCGGCAAAGTTGGTGCCGAAGTTGTGCGTGGTGCCGGCCTGCAGGGCTTTTCCGTCCTGCATCATGGCCTCCATGCTGTACGTCGCGCGCGCGCCGGCGAATTTTTCCCGGTCGCTCTTCTGCCCTACATATACGGGAAGCGCGAGCACCGTTTCGGCCACTTCGCGGTACACTTCCAGCATGTCCAGCGTCTCTTTCTGCGCCTCTTCGGGCGTTGCGTGGATGGTATGCCCCTCCTGCCAGAGGAATTCGGAGGTGCGCAGGAACGGGCGAGTGCTCTTTTCCCAGCGCATGACCGAGCACCACTGGTTGTACTTCATGGGCAAATCCCGCCAGCTCTGGACCCATTTGGCGTACATGGTGCAGAAAATGGTTTCGCTCGTGGGCCGCACGGCCAGCCGCTCCTGCAGCGTCTCCATCCCGCCCTGGGTGACCCAGGCCACCTCGGGCGCAAAGCCCTCGACATGCTCCGCCTCCTTGAGCAGCAGGCTTTCCGGAATCAGCATGGGCATGTAGACGTTCTCATGGCCGGTGGCCTTAAAGCGCGCGTCCATCTCCTGCTGGATGCGCTCCCAAATCGCGTAGCCGTAGGGCTTCATCACCATGCATCCGCGCACCGGCGCATAGTCCACCAGGCCGCTTTGCAAAATGACGTCCGTGTACCACTGGGAAAAATCCTCGCTGCGAGGGGTGATATGCTGTACGAATTCCTGTTCCTTCTTCCTGGCCATGTCCGTCCGCCTCCTGTCATAAAAATAGCCCGCGCCCCAACGCTGGGACGAAGGCGCGCTTCGCGGTACCACCCGGCTTGGCGCGCCCCGGGCGCGCCCGCTCTTGCCCGTATCGCAGGCCAGCGCTTTCACCTGGCGGACAGCCGGAAGGCGGTTCCGTTGCCCGCGTGCGCTCGCAGCCTGGTCGCACGTTCTCTGGACGGGGCGGAACCGCCGATTCTGTCCATGAAAGACGGATTATTATATACCGTCCAATCGGGTTTTGTAAACCCCTTTTCCCTTCTGTCCGGCCTTTTTCCGCCCCGCACGGGCGGACCCGGCGTCAAAGCGCTTCGTAGGCCTCCTGGGGGTCGACGTCGGTCAGAATTATTTTGGCCAGCGCGTCGCCGTAGGTGTCCAGATAGTCCACCGCATACCAGACCATATCGCTGATGATTTCCGGCGGCACGTTGCCGTAGACGAAAACGCCGTCATAGAAGAACAGGTCCCCGTTTTCATGATTCATCTGGAAGCTGCCCATCAGCAGGTCGTAGTTGACCAGGGACAAAAACTCGGCCATCGCGCTCCTGCGTTCCTGCGGCACCACCAGCGGGAACGGAATGCTCAGGGCGATATAGTCGGTGTAGGTGTCGATGCGCATCTCCACGTCGCCCAGCGTCGTGTTGGTGGAAATGGTCGCATAGAAGTCCTCGGAAATGTTCTCGTAATTCTGCTGCCGGTAGTCAAAGCCCTCGCTTTCCAGGAAAGCGGCGACCGCCTCGGTATTGCTCGTTCCGCCTTCCGTCTGCGTCTGGGCCACGGGAACGTCGACCAGGGGCGACGGCGTTTCCTCGGCCACAATCTCCCTGTTTTCCTCCTGGGACATCACCAGACCGCCCATTCCCGTCACCGTCTGTGCCATGCTCAGCGTAGGCAGGCACAATGCCGTCGCCAGCAGAAACGCCAACCATTTCTTGTTCAGCAAAGCATTTCCCCCTTTATCCTTTTTCCTGAGTATACCAGAATCCGTCTGGCCGCGCAACCTTCGCATGGGCTCACGGCGCGCTGCGCGCGGCGGCTTCCTGCAGGATGGCCACGTCCAGCCCGGCCTCGGCATAGGCCTCCCGCATGATATCGTACGCCACAAACCCCGGCCTTCCCCGCTGCTGGCCGGGCACGGTGATGTAGACCAGCGCGGGCAGCGCCATGCCGCCGATGGAAAACGTGCGAATCTCGCGGCGGGCAAAATAGGGGCAGTCCGCCTCCTGGTCGAGCTGCTCCGCCTGCGCCTCCGGCAGCACCCAGACGCAGCCCGGCACGTGCCGGCCGGGCGCGGCCTCCAGCCCCGCGCGCCCCATGCCGTCGCGCCCGAAAAAGCAGAGGGTGTAGCCCTCCAGCGCAGACATGCCCACCTTGCGCGCCTGCGGGCAGAGCTTTTTCATTTCCTCCTCGTTCATGTGTTCGCCGTAGGCAAAGTACAGCAGGTTCTGATTCTTGTCCTGCATGGAACGCCTCCTGTCAGTCCGAAATGGTGGTTTCGTCCAGGATAATGACCTTCTGCGTCAGCTCCCGGTCGCCGGCGCGCAGCTGCGGCGCTCCGCAGCCCAGCGGCCAGAGCGCCGCGGCCCGCAAATCCAGCGCAAAGGCCGCGTTGTGTTGTATGCGAAACTTCGCCGGGCGCAGTACCAGCGGCAGGCGGCTGCGCTCGGAAATCGCCGCCAGCAGCGGCCGCGCCTCCCGCCGGAAGCCCAGCAGGCGCGCATAGTCGGGCAGCGGATGGGAAAGCGCCAGCGACCGCGTCAGCCCCAGCAGCAGCTGCGAGGCGATACGCGAAAGCCGCGCGCGGGTATATCGCTTGCATTTCACCCGGTCCAGCAGCGCCTCGCGGCCGGAGGCGGTCCACGCCGCGCGCGCGAAGCGGTGCTCCAGCCCTTCGCCGATGTCCGCCGCCTGCGCCATCTCCGCCGCGTCCATCCGCCGCAGGCAGGCCAGCAGCGCGCCGTCCAGGCCGTCCGCGCGCTGGCAGGCGCCCTCTTCCCACTGCCGGACGAGCAGCGACCAGGCCGCTTCGGGCATGGCGCGCGAGACATCCTCGCCCTGCCGCAGCGCCCTGCGGACGGCGCTTGCCGAGGCCATTGCAGACAGCGCGCCGTCATGATGCCCGCCGCCCGCGCGGGGCACGGCCACCGTCTCCCATGCGGCGCCCAGCAGGCGCATGGCGCGCAGGTATTCTACGGCCAGCGTGTCGTTGGGTTTGCCGGCGTCCTGTCCCGTCGCCTCTCCTAGGGCGCGCGCATGCGCTTTTCCGCAGGCCAGTCCGGCGCGCAGCGCGTCCGGGTCCGGCGTGGCCAGCGCCTGCCGCCGCAGCGCGTCCGCGTCTGCGCTCTCGCTTCCGAAACCCAGGTGCGTCACCACCCCCAGGCCGTCGAGCAGCGCCACGCCCCCCAGCGCAAAGCGCTGCGCGTCCCGCAGCGCAAAGAGCGTGGGCAGTTCAAACACCGCATCCGCGCCGCAGCGCAGCGCCATCTCCGCACGCGCCCATTTGGAAACCAGCGCCGCCTCTCCCCGCTGGGTAAAATATCCGCTCATCGCGCAGACAATGTACTCGCACCCCGACAGCTCCCGGACCCGGCGCAGATGATGCGCATGGCCGTTATGGAAGGGGTCGTATTCACAAATAACGCCGCAAACCCGCATGGTGCCTCTTTTCAAAGCGAATGGAATCCTGTATAATGTAAGGGTTGGCATACCCGCGGTATATCCGCACGGGATAAAGGTCAGTAGTTATCATACCACATCAGGGAGGTTTTGTGAATGTCTGCCATGGAACAAATTCGCGCCAAGGCAAAGGCGGCCAACCGGCACATCGTGCTGGCGGAAGGGACGGAAGAGCGCACCGTGCAGGCGGCGGCCCGCATCGTTGAGCGGGGCATCGCCCGCGTGACGCTGGTAGGCCCTGCGGAGGAAGTCAGGGCGAAGGCCGCGCAGTTTGGCGTAAGCCTGGAAGGCGTAGCCATCGTCGACCCGGCGACGGACCCGCGCACGGAAGGGTATGCCCTTGCGCTGTACGAGCTGCGCAAGGCCAAGGGCATGACGCCGGAGGAGGCGCGCAAGCTGGTGACGGAAAACACGCTGTACTTTGGCACCATGATGCTCAAGATGGGCGACGCGGACGGCATGGTGGCCGGCGCCATCAACTCCACGGGCAACGTGCTGCGCCCCGCGCTGCAAATCATCAAGACGGCTCCCGGCATTTCCGTCGTGTCCAGCTGCTTCATCATGGAAAGCCCCAGGACCGAATACGGCCAGGACGGTCTGTTCATCTTTGGCGACTGCGCGGTCATCCCCAACCCCACCGCGGACGAGCTGGCCGCCATTGCGGTCGCCAGCGCGCAGACCGGCAAGGCGCTGCTGGATATGGACCCCAAGGTAGCCATGCTCTCCTTCTCCACCAAGGGCAGCGCCAAGCACGACCTGGTGACCAAGGTGCAGCAGGCCACGGAAAAGGTACGGGCGCTGGCGCCCGAGCTTTCGGTGGACGGCGAGCTGCAGGCGGACGCGGCGCTGGTGGAATCCGTGGGCAGGCTCAAGAGCCCCGGCAGCACGGTTGCGGGCCATGCCAACGTGCTGATTTTCCCGGACCTTCAGGCGGGCAATATCGGCTACAAGCTCGTGCAGCGGCTGGGCGGCGCGATGGCCATCGGGCCGATTATCCAGGGCCTGGCCAAGCCGGTCAACGACCTGTCGCGCGGCTGCAGCATCGAGGACATTGTAGACGTGACGGCCGTGACGGCGGCGCGTTCTATCTGAAGGAGGCAATGGCATGAATATTCTGATTATCAACGCGGGTTCCTCGTCCCTGAAATACCAGCTCATTGACATGAGCACCGAAACGCTGCTGGCCAAGGGGCTGTGCGAGCGCATCGGCATCGAGGGTTCCAACATCACCCAGAAGGTCGGGGAGAAAAAATACGAGCGCACGCTGCCCCTGCCGGATCATGCGGCCGCGTTCGAGGCCGTCGTCGCCGCGCTGACCGATGCCGAAAACGGCGTCATCGCCGACATGTCCTCCATTGGCGCGGTGGGCCATCGCGTGCTGCACGGCGGCGCGGACTTTACCGCATCCGCGCTCATCGACGGGCCGGTGCTCAAGGCCATTGAGGACAACATTCCCCTGGGCCCGCTGCACAACCCGGCCAACCTGACCGGCATCCTCGCCTGCCGCAAAATCATGCCGGACGTGCCCATGGTGGCGGTCTTTGACACGGCGTTCCATCAGACCATGCCGCGCCGCGCCTACCTGTACGGCATCCCGTACCGCTATTATACCGAATGGAAGCTGCGCAGATACGGCTTCCACGGAACCAGCCACCGCTTCGTCTCCGCCGAGGCGATTCGCCTGCTCGGCAACCCCGCGCATTCCAAGGTCGTCATCTGCCACCTGGGGAACGGGTCCTCGATGAGCGCGGTCGTGGACGGCCGGTGCGTGGACACGTCCATGGGCCTGACCCCGTTGGAAGGCATGCTGATGGGCACCCGGTCGGGCGATTTGGACCCGGCGGTGGTGGGCGTTATCGGCGAACGCGAGGGCATGGCCGCGCAGGACGTGGTGACCATGCTGAACAAAAAGTCCGGCTTTATGGGGCTGTCCGACGGCCTGAGCAGCGACTGGCGCGACATCTATGCCGCCTATGCCCAGGGCGACGACCGCGGCGTGCGGACGGCCGAGGTGTTCGCCTACCGCATCCGCAAGTACATCGGCTCGTATGCCGCCGCGATGAACGGCCTGGACGCGGTGGTCTTCACGGCCGGCATCGGCGAAAACAGCGCGGACGCGCGCCGGCTGATTCTGGAGGATACGGAGTTTCTGGGCATCCGGCTGGACGAGGAAAAGAACCGCCGGAACGAGCTGTATATCCAGGCGGCGGACAGCCGCGTGAAGGTCATGGTCGTGCCCACCAACGAAGAGCTGGCCATCGCCCGCGACACGCTGGAAATCGTCAGCGGCCAATAAGAAAGTCTCCGCAAAAGCAGGAACCGCTGCGCGCAGCGGTTCAGACCGTCGGCAACGTGTTGTCGACGGTCTTTCGCTGCAAGGCTGTTTCTCAGCCTTGCAGCGAA
>NHCFR05603__coassemble_1013_pt1 | contig 14640 bp, 14 predicted proteins | sample NHCFR05603__metabat2_high_PE_044 | metagenome-assembled genome bin NHCFR05603
AGGGGAAACGTGTCCTGGCGGAAAAGGCCGGCAGCGCCGGCCTTTTTCGACAAGCAGGAGCGGCTGCAAGCCGCTTCCGCTATCATGTTCCGCCCGTGCGCTTCGCGCACAGGAACATGATGTTCCCTTCGCTGCAAGGCTGAGAAACAGCCTTGCAGCGAAAGACCGTCGACTTGTCGACGGTCTGAGCGCCCCCAATCGGGCGCTCCCCGTACGTCCTGTCCCGTCGGCCGTTTTCAGGCCTCAATCCAGCCCTTGGCGCGCTCCAGCGCCCGGCGCCAGCCGTGCAGACAGCGCGTGCGCTCTTCTGCCTGCATGGAAGGCGTGAACACCAAATCGCTCTGCCACGCGCGCGCGATTTCCTCCAGCCCGCTCAGCGCGCCTACGGCCAGCCCCGCCATCATCGCCGCGCCGCGCGCGGTCGTTTCTATCACTCTGGGGCGCTCCACCGGCAGGCCGAGGATGTCGGCCTGGAACTGCATCAGGAAGCCGTTCGCACACGCGCCGCCGTCCACGCGCAGGCGCTCCGGCCGCGCGCTGCAATCCTGCGCCATGGCTTCCAGAAGGTCCGCGCTCTGATAGGCGATGGATTCCAGCGCGGCGCGCACGATATGCGCGCGTCCGCTGCCGCGCGTCAGGCCCACAATAGTGCCGCGGCTGTACATGTCCCAATGCGGCGCGCCCAGGCCCGTAAAGGCGGGGACCAGATACACGCCCCCGTTGTCCGGAATGGACAGCGCGACCGCTTCGCTCTCGGCGGCGCGCTCGATGAGCTTCATTTCATCCCGGAGCCACTGGACGGCCGCGCCCCCTACAAACACGCTGCCTTCCAGGGCATAGGTGGTCTTTCCGCCAATCCGCCAGCCGATGGTCGTCAGCAGCCCGTTCTGCGAGGCTACGGGGACATCGCCGGTGTTCATCAGCAGGAAGCAGCCGGTGCCGTAGGTGTTCTTGCCTTCGCCCGGGGCGAAACAGGCCTGGCCGAACAGCGCGGCGTGCTGGTCGCCCGCCATGGCCGCCACGGGAATCCGGCAGCCCAGGACGGACGCATCCAGCATCCCCATCACGCAGGCGCTGTCCACCACGCAGGGCAGCACCGCGCGCGGAATTTCCAGCGCGCGCAGGAGCGTATCGTCCCAGTCCTGCGTGCGGATGTCCAGGAGCATGGTACGGCTTGCGTTGGTCACGTCGGTAATGTGCGGCCGTCCCTCTATCAGGTTCCAGGCCAGCCAGCTGTCCACGGTGCCAAAGCACAGCTCGCCCGCTTCCGCGCGCGCGCGGACGCCCGGCAAATCCAGCAGCCAGCGCAGCTTGGTGCCGGAGAAATAGGCGTCCGGGACCAACCCCGTCGCCTTGCGGATGTGGGGTTCCAGGCCCTCTTTGCGCAGGCGCTCCACCAGCGGCGCTGTGCGGCGGCACTGCCAGACAATGGCATTGTATACCGGCTTGCCCGTCGCGCGCTCCCAGAGCAGCGTGGTTTCCCGCTGGTTGGTAATGCCGATGGCGGCGATTTCCTCGGGACTAATCTGCGCCAGCTCCACCGCGCGCCGCAGGGCCTCCGTCTGCGTGGAAAGAATGTCCATCGGGTCGTGCTCGACCCAGCCGGGCTGCGGGTATATCTGCTCAAACTCGATGGCGTGCACGGACAGCACCCGGCCGGCCACGTCAAACACAATCGCGCGGGAGCTGGTCGTCCCCTGATCCAGCGCGACAAGGTATTTCTGCTGCATATTCCTTTCCTCTCTTTTCACTCATTATGCTTTTACGCCCGCGCGGCGGCGTCAGCCGTCGCACGGGCGTGAAGAATCCCGAAAGGTTCGACATCCATCGCGTCAGCGGATGCGCACGGCGCACAGGGAACCGTTGTCCAGCGCCACCACGATGGTCGCGTCATAGGCCACGAGCGATCCGACCGCGCCGCCCTCCAGCGAAATCTTGTCGCAGATGGTGCCGTCCGCCGCGTTGAGGAGGTACACCATGCCGGCGGTATCCGCCGCCATCACCCAGGCTTCGCCGTTCTCGCCATAGAGCGCCACGGGCGAGGCGACCGCGCCCGCGTCCAGCGCGAGCTCCCACAGGATGTCGCCCGTCTGCTTGTCCAGGGCATAGACTGTGCCGTTGGCGTCGGTGTCATACGTGACAAAGACGATGGTACCGGCGATATCCCCTGCGCCGACCAGCGGCGAGGCGATGACGTCCCCCAGCACCGTCACGTTCCAGACGACTTCGCCGGTGGCGGCGTCCACCCGGTACAGGTGCGCGCTGCCGTTGGCATCGGCCAGCGAGGCGATATACAGCGCCGTGTTCCCGGAAGCGTCCGCCTCCAGCGCCGGGGACGAGGTCGTCCCCACGCCCAGGTTCAGCGCCCAGACCGGCGAGAGCGTGTTCAGGTCCACGCATTGCAGCACGCCGCCGGCGTTGGCAAAGTACGCATACTGTCCGTAGGCGGCGAATCCGCCGGGCACGCTGGCGTCTTCCTCGCCGGCGCGGGAAAGGTACGCCGCGTTGGAGGGCGAAGCCAGCAGCTCAATCTCCCCTTCGCTGGGGCTGAAGCCGATTTCCATCGTCAGCGCGTTGAGCATGCCGTTGCCCGCCACGGAGAAGGACGTCGCCGCTTCCTTGTCCACAATCACCGAGCCATAGAAGGCCGCGTTGTCCGCATAGGCGTTTTCGTTCACGCCGCCGATGCGGCCGAACTGGGTGTTGGTTATCAGATTATACAGGTACAGCCCCGGATTCTGGTCGGACGCCGTGTCCGCCGCGCCGGCGCCCACATAGAGCAACGGCACGCCGTTGGGATACAGGCTCGCGGAGCCGGACAGCGGAAGCCCTGCGGCCAGCGGGTCGCGGGTCGCGGAGCCGTCTTCCAGGTCCAGGAAATAGATGTTGCCGTCGCCGGCGGGGTAAATGACTTCCTTGAGCGAGGCCTTCTCCGCCTTTTCCTCCTCCAGCGGCAGCAGCGCGCGCACGTCGCCGTCCCACTGGATAATCAGCGGCTGCAGGAGCCATCCTTCGCCCTCGGGCACCGCGGTGGAGGTCTCCGCCGTCCAGGCGATTTCCATCATCTGCTCGGCGGGCGCGATGGTGCCGTAGGCCGCGTTCTGGCGCATGCCGCTGCCGCGGAAGGTCAGCACGCCGCCCGGACGGGCATAGCTTTCCGCGTCCGGAATGTTGATGGCGTTTTCGTTCGTATAAGCGTCGGCCGCCTCGTTATTGACAAGCAGGGCATGCGTCACGGTGGTTTCCTCCGCCTCCGCGACCGGGGCGGGATCCAGCTGCGGCGCAATGGGGTCGGTCACCGGCGCCTGCGTCGCGGTGACGGGCGGCTCGGTCGGCGTCGCTGCGCCGACTTTGATGAGGATGCCCGCGCCCTTGGCCTCGTTCCAGCCGGAAACGTTGCCGGGATACGCCTCTACCATGCCCTCGTAAGGTTCGGTAAAATAGACCATCATGTTCCAGATGCGCCCGGCGTCCGTGTCCGTGTAATCCCCTTCCATGCCTTCGATGAGCACCTGCCCGTTGCCGTCGACGATGCGCACGCGGTCCGTCTGGGCGCTGGTGGTAATCTGGAAGGAGACGGGGCTGTTGAGGTCCTCCAGCTCAGCCGGGTCTGCCAGAAATCCCACGACCACGGCGGCGTCCGCCGCGGGGGCCGGGGTTGCGGTCGGCTCCGGCACGGGGGTCGGCGTCGGGGTCGGCGTCGGCGCAGGGGTCGGCGTCGCGCCGACGAACAGCTCGATAATCGGCTGCACCACGGGCGTCACCCATTCCGGATGGCGCAGGCCTACGAACGTCGCGCCGCCCAGCAGCGCAAGAATCACAACCACCACGATAATCCAACGGCCCACATGGCGCTTTTCGCCACGCGCGCGCACATCGTCCTCGTCGTCGTAATAATCGTCTTCTTCCGCCTCGTCCATGTCCGGCTCATAGCCGCGCGTCTGCCGGCGGGGCGGGGCCTCCTCCGTGCGCGCACGCTGCGCCGTGCGGGCGTTCGGGCGTCCATAGCGCCGTTCCGCCTCGTCGAAATCCTCCTGGTCGGAAGGTTCGTATGCGTATTCAGCCTCGGCCTGTTCGCGCAGGCGGGCAGCCTGGGAGCGCCTGCGGCGCGGCCGCGCGGGAGACTGCGCGGAATACTCGTTCGGCGCCTCTTCCGGCTCCGAACGGCGCCTGGCGCGTGGGACACGATCGTCGTTGCTGTTCATGCATTCACACTCCACTTCTGTCCAGACATACTTCGATTATACAAAAAAAAACGATCGACCACAAGCATAAATTGCATCCAGCGGCAATGTTTCACAAATTCACGCATAGAATGGTTCCAAAACGGTGCAAGGAGGCCTGAAACATGGACACATCCTCCCCCTTTGACCTGGTACGGCGCGCCGCGCGCCATGCGTCCGCCGCCGACCGCTGGGCGGCGCTGCAATCCAGCGTGCGCGCCGGCATGCCCGTCGAGCCCTGCGCGCAGTCCGCCCAGGCGCAGCCTGTTGCGGCGCAGGCGCGGCCCGAAGCCGTTCCCGCGCCCGAGCCGCCCGCGCAGCCCGGCATGACGCCCGCCCGCCAAAGCGAGCGCCCCTTTCCGCTGCAGCAGCCGCCCTTCCCGCCGCCGCATCCCCGAAATCCCATCCTGGACGCCATCGCGCAGCGGCACGAGCAGGCCGCGCGCACGGCCATGCCGCCCATCAAATGGGAAAAGGGCGGGGCGGGCCCGCACGCGCCCGCCGCGCCGGAACCCAAACCGGAGCCATAGCGCCGCGCGGCGTTTCGTCCGCGGTCAGGCGTTGCGCCGCAGGGGCTTCCCGCCGCCGGCGCCGGGCGCTTTTTGCGTCCGGGCCTATGCCTTGTCAAAATACTGCAGGACAGCTTCGAGAATGCGCTCGCTGGCATGCCCGTCGCCATAGGGGCTGACGGCGTGCGCCATGGCCGCATGCGCCGCCGCGTCCGAAAGCAGCCGTCCGGCCACGCGTTCGATATCGGCCTGTTCCACGCCGGCCAGCACCGCCGTACCCGCCTCAATCGCCTCCGGCCGCTCCGTCTCCGTGCGCAGCACCACCACCGGCGCGCCCAGCGCGGGCGCTTCTTCCTGCAGGCCGCCGGAGTCCGTCAGCACCAGGTACGACCGCGCCAGCAGGTTGTGCATGTCCACCGCATCCAGGGGGTCCGTCAGCAGGATGCGCGGATGGCCGCTCAGGAGGCCCTGGACCGTCTTGCGCACCGTCGGATTGGGATGCATCGGAAACAGGAACCGCACGTCCCCGAACCGGTCCGCCAGCGCCCGCACCGCGCGGCAGATGTTCTCCATGGGGCGTCCCCAGTTTTCGCGCCGGTGCGCCGTCACCAGCACCAGCCGTCCGGGCGGCAGTCCGTCCGCCAGCGCCGGCGCGCAGAAGCGATACCCTTCGCGCACGGTATAGCCGAGGGCGTCGATGACCGTATTGCCCGTGACATATACGCCCTCGCGCACGCCCTCGCGCGCCAGGTTTTCCGCCGCCCGGGCGGTCGGCGCAAAGTGCAGGCGCGCGATGCGGCCGGTCAGCCGCCGGTTCATCTCCTCGGGAAAGGGCGAATCGAAGGTCGGCGTGCGCAGGCCTGCCTCGACATGGCCGACCGGTATGCGGGCATAAAACGCGGCCAGCGCCGCGGCAAAGGAAGTGGTGGTGTCGCCGTGCACCAGCACCATCTCGGGCCTGCGCCGTGCCAGCACCTCCTCCATGCCGTTCAGTACGCGGCCGGTCATCTGCGCCAGCGTCTGGCGGGCCTGCATCACGTCCAAATCATCCTGCGCGGTTACCGAAAACTGCGCCATGGCCTGATGGAGCATTTCCCGGTGCTGGCCCGTGACGCACACAAGGCTTTCCAGCCGCGCCTCCCGCTCCATGGCCAGCACCAGCGGGCACATCTTAATCGCCTCCGGCCTCGTACCGAAGACGGACATGATACGAATTCTGCGCATGCTTTTCCTTTCCGAACAGACAGGCATTACACGGTCTGGCGGTCTTCGTCGGCTTCTTCGGTTTCGTCGACTTCGCCGTCCTCATCTTCGCTGTCCAGCAGCGGCTGATCCTCGAGTCCCTCGATTTCCACCAATTCGCTCACCGGCTCCGGCTCCAGCTCCGCATCCGGCCGAATGGCCTCGTCCGGCTCGTCGGTTGAAAACATCTCCATGCTCCGTATTTCCGACAGACAGTTTCTGCACATATCCTCGCCCGGCAATGCGGGCGCTTCCCCGCAGACGGAACAGAGCGCCGCCGTTTCATCCTGCGCGTGTTTGCCGCGCACTTCTTCGCGGCACACCGTGCACAGCTCACCGCCATCGAGAATATAATTCAGTTCACAGCGCGGGCATTTCTTCAGTGCCATGGTATTCCTCCCCTGCCGATGCGCCGATGCGCCGGTGCTTTGCGCAAGCAATATAGCACAAACTTCAGCAAACGGCAACTGCTATTTTGTGATTTTTTTCTTCTGCGCGCGGGCGCGCCGTCCCCTGTCCGAAAACCGACATTTTCCTTTACAAACGTATCCGGCTCTACTATAATAATAAAACGTTAATGCTGCCGGCATCCCGAGGGAGCCGGACGCCGGGTTTTCCAAAGAAGCCGTCGGGTATCCAAAGGAACTTGAACGGAGGGAGTTTTATGCGCAATGAATCCGTGTATCGCCTGGTACTCCTGGCCCTGCTGGCTGCGCTGGTCGTATTGCTGGGGCTGACGCCCCTGGGGCTGATTCCCCTGGGATTTATCAACGTGACGATTCTATGCGTGCCGGTGCTGGTCGGCACGATGACGCTGGGGCTTTCCAGCGGCCTGGTGCTGGGCCTGTGCTTCGGCGCGGTCAGCGCGGCGACCGCCTTTACGCGGCCCTCCGCCCTGGTCGCGACGCTCCTGGCGGCCAGCCCCGTGCTGACGCTGTTGATGAGCCTGCTGCCGCGCCTGGCGGTGCCGGCCGTCGCCTGGGGCGTGGGGCGGCTGCTGGACAGGCCTTCCCGGCAGAAATGGCGGCTTCCGGCCGCGGCCGTGGCGGGGTCGCTGACCAACACGGTGCTCTACCTGGGGCTGATGCTGCTGTTTTATGTGCTGACCGGGCTGGACGCCGCGTCGGTGCTGACGCTCATTGCCGGCATCGGCCTGATTGCGGGCGGCTGCGAGGCGGTCGTCGCCGCCATCCTGGTCACGCCCATTACGCTGGCCCTGCAAAAGGCGCAGCGCGCCTGACGCCAAGGAAACGGAGAGAAGACGCGTATGATTCTGACCCTGGACATCGGCAACACCAATATCAAGACGGCGCTGTTTTCGGGGACGGAAATGGTGCAGTACTGGCGGCTGAAGACCGACATTGCCGCCACCAGCGACGAGCTGGGGCTGAAGCTGACCAGCCTGCTTTTGTACCACGACCTCAAGCCCGATGCGGTGGAGGGCATTATCCTCTCGTCCGTCGTTCCCTCCATCAACTTCACGATAGAGCACATGTGCAAGACTTACTTCCGGCAGGATCCGATGCTGGTGGTGCCGGGCATCCGGACGGGACTAAACATCAAATACGAAAACCCGCGCGAGCTGGGCAGCGACCGCATCGCCAACGCGGTGGCGGCCTATACGCTCTACGGCGGCCCCTGCATCGTCATTGACTTTGGCACCGCGACCACCTTTGGCGTGGTGTCCGAGCGGGGGGAATTCATCGGCGGCGCCATCTGCCCGGGCGTGAAGCTGACGACGGAGGCGCTGGTGTCCGGCACGGCCAAGCTGCCGCGCGTGGAAATCGTGCGGCCCGAATCGGTGGTCGGCCGCAACACCGTTTCCAACATGCAGTCCGGTATTTTCTACGGCTATGTGGGCCAGGTCAACCACATCGTCGGCAAAATCAAGCAGGAGCTGCGCCGCCCGGACATGCGCGTCGTCGCGACCGGCGGCATGGCGCGCCTGATTGCGTCCGATACGGACGCCATCGACATTCTCGACGGCCTGCTCACGCTCAAGGGCCTTCGCATCATCTACGAGCGCAACTGCGCGTAAGAAAGGGGAAAATCCATGATTTATCGACAGGCGGAAATGCCCGTGGAGGAGCGCGCCCGCATGCGCGGCGGGGAGGGCGTCGTCCTTCTGCGCCATCTGGAAAAGGAGCGTTTGCCCGCAGCAGGGGCGCTGTTTGCCGTGCTGACGCTCGCGCCCGGCTGCTCCATCGGCGAGCATACGCATACCGGCGATACGGAGCTGCTGTACTTCGTTTCGGGCGAAGGGACGGCGCTGGACGACGGCGTGGCCAGGCCCGTGCGGGCGGGCGACGCGATGACCACCCCCGACGGCCATTCGCACAGCGTCGTCAACACCGGGACCGAGCCGCTGGTCATGGTCGCCTCCATCATCCGAAGCTAGCGGGAATCCCGCGCCGGAACGGCCGCCCTGCCGTGCAGGGAACGGCCGTTTTCTTTCGTTTGTATGACAAAAGGACACGTCGGGAGGTGGCCGCATGCGGCGTCGGTTGGCATGGACGGCATGGTGGCTGGCGGTCGCGCTGTGGACGGGCGCGGCGGCGCTGGCCGAAGAATACAGCGTGGTATTGCCCCAGGGCTATCTCAATGTGCGCCTGGCTTCCACGGAGGAAAACGAGGCCGGCGAAACGGAGTACATCTATGAATATGTCCTCACGGACGCGCAGGGGGAAACGCTCTCCTCGTTCCGCCAGGCCAGCACGATGTGGGAGCAGGACCCGTCGCAGGACGGCCTGGTCATCGCGGACGTGAACTTTGACGGGTATATGGACGTGGACATTCGCACGCGCGCGGCCGACCGGAACGACGCGCGCGCATTCTTCCTGTGGAACGCGCAGAGCGGACAGTTCGAGCGGGCGCAGATGGACGGCGTGCAGATGTCCTGGTATACGCTCTATCCGGAGGCGGGCGTGCTCGTCAATCGCGTCGAGGACAGCGACGTCTGCTACCGGCTGGAGATGTACGGCTGGGACGGCGGAGCGCTGCGCGCGCTGCGGACGGCCGCCATCGTCCCCGGCGAGCAGGCCGGGACGCTGCAGGTATTCGTGGTGCGGCACGACGCCGACGAGGACTACCCGCTGCTGGAAGGCACGCTGGCGGAGGATGCGTATCTGAACGGGGCGCAGACGGTCGGCGAAATCCTGACCGCGGCGTTCTGGCAGGGGATGGAGACGCCGTAGGCACGGCGCGCCATATCGGACGCCGCCTGCTCTCCCGGCAGACCGCGCCCCTGCTTTTGCCGGATAACGCCTGAAACGCCATCCGAAGCGCATGATGGCCCGCCATCCGTTTGCGCGTGAACGGCGCGGCCCCTCCGCGTCTCCCCTGTCAGGCCCTTCGCGCGAAAACCTTTCTTATCTTATTTCCTATCCGCGCCAACCCCGCCGGCCTGTCCTGCAGGCGCGGCAAAAGGCGGCGCCCTATGCGAGCGAAAGACCGCGCAACAACATGGCCCGCGTGACGCCTGCAGGAGCCCGACAGGGCTTTGCCGGCAGCATGAGGCCCCAACGCGCATGTCGTTGGGGCCGGAGGTCCTGCGGCACCATGCGCAGGCTGCCGAAAGCGGCTGTTTACGCCCGTTTACCGGACGATTTTTTCCACATACGCCTTGAGCAGCTTGACCGCGTTTTCCATGTCGGTCAGCGATACGGTCTCCACCGGCGAATGGACGTAGCGGCACGGGATGGACAGCGTACCGCTGGGCACGCCGCCGCGCGCGGACATGATGGCGCCCGCGTCGGTGCCGCCGTAGGGCAGCACTTCATACTGGAACGGGACGCCCGCCTCCCCGGCCGCGGCCACCAGGCCGTCGCGCACCAGGGGCGTGGAGATGCTCGCCGCATCCTTGACCTTGACGGCCGGGCCCTGTCCCACCCGGACCGGCAGCGGCGGGTCAGCCTTGGGCACGCCGCCCGCGGGCGTTACGTCGATGGCCACGCCGATGTCCGGATTGACGGCATACGCCGCGGCGCGCGCGCCGCGCAGGCCGACTTCCTCCTGCGTGGAGAAAACCGCGCAGACCTCGTTGTCCGTCGGGCCCAGCGCCTCCAGGAGCGCTGCCAGCACCGCGCAGGCGGCGCGGTCGTCCATAAAGGGCGCGGCTACCAAATCGCCCATCTCGCTCCACTGATGCGCCACGACCGCCATGGTGCCCAGCGGCACCTTGGCGAGGGCCTCCTCGGCGCTGGACGCGCCCACGTCGATAAAGAGCTTGCCAATGGCGGGCTTGTCGCTGCCCAGCGGCTCTGAATACACGACGCCGGCCACGCCGTTGGCAAAGACCACATGGCGGCCCGCGGCCGTCGCCGGATTCACGCCGCCGATATTGGAAACGCGCAGGAAGCCTTCCTTGTCCGCATCCAGGACGATATAGCCGATGGAGTCCATATGCGCGCTGAACATCACGCGCTTGCCGCCCTTGCCGCGGCGCACGGCGATGAGGTTGCCCAGCGCGTCGGTCTTGATTTCATCCACAAAGGGGCGAATCCGCTCGGCGATGGCCGCGGAAATCGGCGCTTCACTGCCGGAAGGGCCAAACGGACGAAGCATGGAAAGGAGCAAATCTTTCATCGGACCAATTCCTCCGTTTCAATCAAAAATGTCGGCCTTCAGCGCGGGCAGCGCGTCCAGGAACGCGCAGACCAGGTCGCTTTGCGCCTGAATGTCGGAAAGGCTCGCCACCGAGGCGGGCGAATGGATGTAGCGGCAGGGCACGCTCAGCACCACGGTCGGTTTGGCGCCGGCCGCCGTCTGCAGCGCGCCGGCGTCGTTGCCCCCGGTCGAGGCGCGCTTGGGCTGCGCCGGAATGCCCTTCTCCCGCGCCAGCGTTTCCATGGCCGCGCGCAGGCGCGGATGGGCGATGCTGGCTCTGTCGGAGAAGCTGATGGCCACGCCCTTGCCCAGGTTGCATACCTGGGCTTCGCTGGGCACGTCGCCCAAGTCGTTGCAGGTGGTGCCCTCCAGCACGACCGCCAGGTCGTACGTCAAATGCTGGCCGGCCACGCGCGCGCCGCGCAGGCCGACTTCCTCCATGGACGTAAACACGCACGTCAGCTCGCCGCAGTATCCGTGCTCCAGCGCATGCAGCAGCGCCAGGCAGCCCACGCGGTCGTCCAGCGCGCGGCTGACGACGCAGTTGTCGCCCATGGGTTCCAGCGGGCTGTCAAAGACGACATAGGTGCCCGCCGGGCAGAGCTTGAGCGCCTCTTCCCCGCTCTTGGCGCCGATGTCGATGTACAGGTCGTTATGGCCCAGCACGCGGCGCTTATCCTCGGCGGACTGCAGATGGATGGCCTTGGCGCCGATAACGCCCGGGATGCGCTTTTCGCCGCACAGGACGGTCTTGGACACCAGCACGCGCGGGTCCACGCCGCCCACCGGCGCATAGCGCAGATAGCCTTCCTCGTGCGCCCCGCGCACAATCAGGCCGACTTCGTCCATGTGCGCGGCCAGCAGCACATGCGGCGCGCGCGTATCGCCGCCGCTCTTCTGCGCGACGAGGTTGCCAATGCGGTCCACCGAGCAGGTCGCGCCCCGCTCCTGGCACAGGCGGCGCAGGAGCGTGCGAATTTCCTGCTCGCAGCCGGACACGCCGAACGCCGCCGTCAGCTCCTTCAATAGCATAGCAGTTCCTCCCATTGGTCGTCGAGCCCGGCGACGAACGCGGCCAGCAGGCGCGCGCCCTCCTCCAGCGCGGATTCGGCATACATTTCCACGGTGGTGTGCATGTATTTCAGCGGAAGCTCCACCAGCGCCGTGGGCACGCCCGCGCGCGCGAGCTGCAGCCCGTCCGCGTCGGTCGCGGTAGCGCCGGGGCAGACGCTGGTTTTCACATCGACATGAATGCGGGCGGCCAGCTCCATCAGGTGCTTATGCAGCCGGGGATGGATGTTCGGCCCCTCGCTCAGGACCACCTTGTCCAGCGGGTGGACGGAATCCGGATTGCAGCCGGGCATTTCGCCGTGCGTCACGTCGATGGCAATGCCCAGGTCGGGGTCGATGCGGTACGCCGAGGTTTCGATGCCCCGGCCGCTCACTTCCTCCTGCACCGCCGCCACGAAATACACCTGCGCCTCCAGCTTGCGCTTTTGCAGCAGCTCCGCCACGCGCAGCATCATCGCCACGCAGCCGCGGTCGTCAATGGTCTTGCCGGCAAAGCGCCCGTTTTCATAAGGCTTCAGCGGCCCGTAGAGCGTAATGGGCGTGCCCGGATGCACCAGCGCGCGAACGCGCTCGGCCGGCAGGCCCATGTCCACGTGCAGCTTTTCCATTTTATAATTCTGTTTTCTGTCTTCTTCCGAAAGCAGATGCGGCGGCAGCGCGCCGACCACGCCCAGCATCGGCCCCTGTTCGGTATGCACCGTCACGCGCGAGCCGGGCAGGATGCGCGGATCGACGCCGCCCACGCGCGTGAAGCGGACGGCGCCGTCCTCTTCCACGTCGGTGGCCATCAGGCCGATTTCGTCTTCGTGGGCGGTCATCAGCACGCGCGGTCCATGATCGCCCATGCGGGCAATCACGCTGCCCATCGCGTCGATTTCCACCGCGTCGCACAGCGGGCGGAAAGCCTCCGCGATGGCCGCGGCCACCGGGCCTTCGTCGCCTGAAATGCCGCGAAGCGCCGTAATGGTGGCCAGAAATGCGGACAAATCTTGCAAGCGTACCCCTCCTTATGGTTGTTATGCCCAGTATAGCATGGCAAAAATTACACGTCAACAAAACGCATCCGTCCGGCGTTATGTAGGCGTTGGAGGTGAAACTGTTGAAACGCACTCTTTGGGCGGCCATGCTGGTTTGCCTGTTTGCCCTGGCCGCGCAGGCCTCGGAACTGGAGGCGCAGGACGCGCCGTGCGATTCCCCCTGCCCGGTGCTCGGCGAGCAGATGACGGACCCGACGCGCATCTTTCCCCTGCCCCTGGACAGCGACTATGGCTATGAGGACGGGTTTGGCGACGGGCGTTCCTTCGGCGGCGAGCGGTCGCACGAGGGCATTGACATCATTGTGGAGAAGGGCACGCCGGTGCTGTCGGTCTGCAACGGCGTGGTCACGCAAAAGGGCTGGCTGACCCTGGGCGGCTGGCGCATCGGGGTAACGGACGCCTTCGGCGTGTACCATTACTACGCACACCTGTCGTCCTATGCGGACGTGGAGGTGGGCGACGCGGTGTCCGCCGGGGATGTGCTGGGCTATGTGGGCAGCACGGGCTATGGCCCGGAGGGCACGGACGACCAGATGATTCCCCACCTGCACTTCGGCCTGTATGTGGACGACGTAGCCGTCAATCCCTACGACTATTTGCGCCACTGGGAGGGGTTGTAGTATACTGGAGGCATGAGAAAGCTGCCTGATGCCTTTGCGTGCCTGTCCCTGACCGCCCTGCCCGAAGCCGAACGCCCGCTGCTGCTGGAGGCGCTGCGCACGGGCGTTCCCCTGCGCGGCCTTCGCCTTCGCCCCGGCGTGGCGCTGGATACCGTTCGCGCCGCCCTGCCGGGGGCCTATCCGCCCGTGCCATGGGCCAAGGACGGCTATTACCTGGACGCGGACGCGGCGGCCGGCGTCCATCCGCTGCACGCGGCGGGCGCCTACTACCTGCAGGAGCCCAGCGCCATGTGCGCCGCGCCGCTGCTGGACGTGCGGCCGGGCCAGCGCGTGCTGGACCTGTGCGCCGCGCCCGGCGGCAAGAGCACGCAGCTGGCCGCATGCCTGGCGGGCCGGGGCGTGCTGGTCGCCAACGAAATCGTCCCGGGACGCTGCCGCGTGCTGTCGCAGAACCTCGAACGCATGGGCGTGACCAACGCGGTGGTGACCTGCGAATCCCCTGACCGCCTGGCCGCGCGCTGGGGCGGCTGGTTCGACCGCATCCTCGTGGACGCGCCCTGCTCGGGCGAGGGGATGTTCCGGCGGGAGGCGGCCAGCCTGGAAGCCTGGACGGAAAAAACGCCCGCGGGCTGCGCCGCGCGGCAGGCGCAGATTCTCCGGCAGGCGGCGCGCCTTCTGGCCCCGGGCGGCGTGCTGGTCTACTCCACCTGCACCTTTAACGCCCTGGAAAACGAGGCGGTCGTCGAAGCCTTCTGCCAAGAACAGCCCGACTTTCTTCTTGAGCGGACGGTGCGCCTCTGGCCGCACCGCGTGGCGGGTGAAGGGCACTTTGCGGCCCGCCTGCGCCGGCAGGGAGACGCGCCCCCGCACGCGCCGGACGGACCCGGCACGGCGCTGGACGGCGTATGGGACGCCTATGCAGGCCTGACGCTGCCGGGCCGGGTGGAAACAATGGGCGAACGGGTATGGCTGCTGCCCGAAAGCCTGCCCGAGCTGCGCGGCGTGCGCGTGCTGCGCGCGGGGCTTTGCCTGGGCGAGCGGCGCGGCGGGCGTTTTCTGCCCGACCATGCCGCGGCGATGGCGCTCCCGCTGCTGGGCGTATCGGCAGACGCCGCGGCCGCGGCGCGGTATCTGCACGGCGAAGCGCTGGAAGCCGGCGGACAGGCCGCGGGCTGGACGGTCGTGCGCTATGCGGGGCTGGCGCTGGGCTGGGCCAAATGCGCCGACGGCGTGCTGAAAAACCATCTTCCCAAGGGCCTGCGCAAATAGCGCGGGCCGCAGACCGTCGAAAAACCCCTTTGGGGAGGTTTGGAGGGCCGAAGCCCTCCAAATA